>Ga0210009_1001338_pt1 | contig 21697 bp, 17 predicted proteins | sample CryGeyCG2114_065_FD_185457 | JGI IMG/M metagenome (GOLD analysis project Ga0210009, IMG submission 185457) | Groundwater microbial communities from aquifer - Crystal Geyser CG12_big_fil_rev_8/21/14_0.65 (SPAdes) (version 2) | ecosystem: Environmental > Aquatic > Deep subsurface > Groundwater ... | reverse complement strand
GGCTATTTTTGGATTACCTTTTAAAAATTCTTTGACCGATATCTCGCCAACCCCTAATTTTGTTTCGCCAAAACTAAAAGTATTGCCTGTTTTTTTGATTGAACCATGTTCTAATCCCATATTCAGCAAGTCTCCGGCATGAGAGATGCCTTCGTTATATAAAATTTCAAATTCACAAACTTTAAATGGGGGCGCCACTTTATTCTTAACAATTTTTGCTTTCACCTTATTGCCGATTATTTGCTCGCCTTTTTTAAGTTGGGCTAAACGTTTAAGTTCAATCCTGATTGAAGCGTAAAACTTTAAGGCCATTCCGCCAGTAGTTGTCTCTGGATTGCCAAAGAAAAAGCCGATCCTCATTCTGGTCTGGTTGATAAAAATAACCACGGTTTTTGTCTCAGAAATTACAGCGGACAGTTTCCTCATCGCTTTTGACATTAAACGAGCTTGAAGAGCAATATTTTGATCCCCCATTTCTCCTTCAATCTCGGCTCTCGGCACTAAAGCCGCGACTGAATCAATAACCACAATATCAACCCCATTTGAACGAATAAGAGTTTCAACAATTTCTAGGGCTTGTTCGCCGGTGTCAGGCTGGGAGATTAAAAGATCATCGACTTTTACGCCGATTTTTTTTGCGTAATCAGGATCAAGGGCATGCTCAACATCAACATAAGCAGCTGTTCCGCCTCTCTTTTGCGCTTCAGCCACGGCATGAAGAGCTAAGGTCGTTTTGCCGGATGCCTCGGCCCCATAAATTTCCGTCATCCTTCCTTTAGGAAGTCCTCCAACTCCTAAGGCTAAATCTAAAGAAAAACAGCCGGTTGGCAAAACTTCAACTTTCATCTTGTGCGCCTCACCTAATTTCATAATTGAGCCCTCGCCAAACTTCGTCTTAATTTGATCAATAGCCGCTTCCGCTGCTTTTTGCCGCTCCGTCTTGCCTCCATCGTCAATACTTTTAGTTGTTTTAGTCATATAAATATAAAAATAAATAAATTTAAAATAAAGTCAAGAGTCAAATTATTGGTTTTCATCCTCTTTCAACTCTAAGCTTTCTCCGGTTTCATAGACTCTCCTTGGTTTTGCTCCGTCAGCTGGGCCAATGACCCCTTTTTCTTCAAGAAGATCAAGCAGCCTGGCCGCCCTGGCATAACCAACCCTCATCCTTCTTTGGAGCAAAGAAGCAGAGGCCTTTCTTGCTCGCATCACTATTTCCTCAGCCTGAGGCAGGAGTTCGTCTCCTTCCATCTCAAACTCTAAACCTTTGATTTCTTCTTTTGGCGGCTCGGTCACCTCCTCTTCGTAATCAAGAGGGAAAATATTTTTTAAATAATTAACCACCCGCTTAATTTCTTTTTCTGAAATGAGTGGCCCTTGCAATCTTTTTGGTCGAGAAATTTCAGGAGAGATAAAGAGCATGTCGCCCATCCCTAAAAGTTTCTCTGCGCCGGAAAAATCAAGAATAGTTCGCGAATCAACAGCCGAAGCGACAGAAAAAGCAATCCGATTAGTAATATTAGCTTTAATTAAACCAGTGATGATGTCAACTGATGGTCTTTGAGTCGCCATCACCAGATGAATCCCAGTCGCTCTGGCCATTTGCGCTAAACGAATAATGCAAGTCTCTATTTCTTGAGGAGACGCTACCATTAAATCAGCTAATTCATCAATAACAATCACGATGTAAGGGAGTTTCTCTTCTGCGTCCTGATTATAACTTAAGATGTCTCTTTTTTTCTTCTCTAAAAATAGGTCAAACCGTTTGGTCATCTCAAGAATAGACCATTTCAAAACATTAATTGTTTTCTCTACCGAGGTCACCACTGGCGCTAAAAGATGAGGCAGGTCTTCATACAAACTTAACTCTACTCTTTTTGGATCAATTAAAATAAAACGTAAATCTATTGGTGAGTTTTGATAAATTAAACTTAAAATGAGAGAGTTTAAAAAAATAGTTTTTCCTGAACCAGTCGCGCCAGCCACCAAAAGATGAGGCATTCTGCCTAAATCAGCTAAAAAAACTTCTCCGGAGACAGCAAATCCAAAAGGAATAGTTAAATTTGAAGATTGGGTTTTAAATTTTTCACTTTCTAAAATTTCCCTTAAACGAACAATCGCCCTTTTTTTATTCGGCACTTCAACGCCAACTAAGGACTCTCCGGGAATAGGCGCTTCAATTCTTAAGGGATGCGCAGCTAAGGCAAGGGACAGGTCATTTGAAAGAGTAGTAATTTGAGATAATTTTATCCCCTGAAATGGTTTGAGAGTATATTGGGTAACCGTCGGTCCAACCTTAACTTCCCCCATTTCTACCGGGATAGAAAAACTCTCCAAAGTTTTGTGAATGATCAATTTATTATTCTTAATATCACCGCTCTGCGGCTCCATCAATCCTTTATCTAATAAATCAAGAGGAAATTTTTCTTTGCCGAAAGATTTAATTGATTTTGATTTGAATAAAGTTTTTTTCTTTCTAAAAAATAAAATTCCTTTTTCTAATTTTATTTTTTCAGGTTTTGCCGGATTCTCTTCTTCTGACTTTTCTCTGGTTTTAAATTTTTCTAATTCTTCTTCGCCCTTTTCGCCAAAGGTCGGCTTGCCTTTTTTAGAGAATAAGTCAAAAAGAAGAATTAAAGAAATAGCCAATAAAGAAAGAAAAATGACGAGGCTAGCCCAAAAACCAAAAAATTCTTTCAAAATGAAACTTAGAGCATAACCAACATATCCGCCGCCGCGGCCTTGCTCAAGAACTACCTCATTATCAACAAAAGGCAGATGAAGGATGCTGGTCAGGGAAAGAACAAGAATGACTAAAGCCCAGTATTTATAAGGGGGGATCTTTTCTTTACGAGATTCTATCAATAGCCAACCTAAATAAAAAAAGGGCAGGAAACTAACAAAAGACAACCAACCGAAAAGCAAACGAAAAAAAGAGAACAAAATTTCGCCAACCTTACCTGATAAGTTCCAGAAACTCAAAATTAAAATAATTCCTAAAGCAAAAAAGGCGATGCCTAAAATCCAGCCTTTTATTTCCTCGGGTAAGTCGCGATTATCGCTTGTTTTCATTTTTTTATATTTTATTTTTTGGCTTTCTTAAATCCCGTCCCAGCTGGTATTAGTTTACCAATAATTACATTTTCTTTCAACCCATAAAGATAATCAACTGTTCCGCCGATGGCAGCGTTTATTAAGATACGTGATGTCTCTTGGAAAGAAGCAGCGGACAACCATGAATCGCAAGAAAGAGCAGCTTTGGTAATCCCTAAAAATAATTCTTTTCCTTCTGAAGGTTTTTTGCCCTGCCCTCTTGCCAGCTCATCGCAAACTCTTTTATATTCTCGCGAAATGATCATTCCGGCTGAAAGATTTGTCTCTCCGCTATCAGTAATTAAAAATCGAGAAAACATTTGTCTAATAATTACTTCGAAATGTCGACTATCTAATTTTACGCCTTGAGAATAATAAACATTTTGTAATTCCGCCAACATATATTTTTCTACTGCCTCTCTTCCTCTCAATTCGTAGAGTTCTCTCAGATCCAAAAAGCCGCTGGTTAACTGCTGGCCATACTCTACCTCTTCTCCTTCCTTAACGTAGATTGATTCTGTTTTAGGAACGATATATTCTTCCACTCCTGCTTCTTCATAAATAACTTCCAGCACACCCTCTTCAAAGCTAATTTTGCCTTTATGTTGAGAAAAAATTTTCTTCTTTTCCGATTCAGCTAAAATTGTCTTTTCTCTAACTAGGTCTCCTTCTTTTACTTCTACCTGCCAATCAATTTCTGGATCGAGAATATGTTTTTCTTTTTGTTGTCCCTGATATTTTATTTTAATAATTTTTTGTCCTTTGCCGGCCACGCCAGAAACGCTCTCAATAGAGGCCTTCCCCTTATGCAAAGCCATTAAAGCTTTTACTTTGGGCGGCCTGAGCTCAAAAATTTCTTCAGCCCGAGGCAAACCTTGGGTAATATCTTTGCCAGCCGCGCCACCAATATGAAAAGTTCGCAAAGTAAGCTGGGTCCCTGGTTCGCCTATACTCTGGGCCGCCACTATGCCTACGGCTACTCCCTCTTTAATCGGTTTACTAAAACCTAAGTCATAACCATAACATTTAGAACAAACGCCTTGTTTTGCCTTGCAGCGCAAAACAGAACGTAAATAAATTTTTGGGGGATTAACTTTTTCTATTTCTTCAAGTTTCTCATAATCAACAATCTCTCCCTTCTTGACAATTACCTTTCCAGTTTTTGGATTCTTAATGTCGGCTAAGGCGGTTCGGCCAAAAATCCTGTCCCGCCAAGATAATCTTAAAATTTTATTCTCCTCCTTTGTAAGCATTATTCCTTTTTCGACTCTACAATCAGGTTCTGTCACTAAAACTTCCTGAGCAGCATCAACTAAGCGTCTCGTCAGATAGCCGGCGGAAGAAGTGCGTAAAGCTGTGTCAACTATACCTTTTCTTGTCCCGTGGGTAGAAATAAAATATTCCAAAACATCGAGTCCTTCTTTATATGAAGAACGAACAGCCAATTCTATAATCTTGCCAGCTGGTGAAGCTACTAGCCCCTTCATTCCAATCATCTGATTCAATTGCGTCCAACTACCCCTCGCGCCCGAATTTACCATCAAAAAGGGAGATGAATGAGGATCAATCTTTTGCTGGACGAGAGCGCTTACTTCATTTATTGATTTGGACCAAGTCTCAATATTTTTCAAGTATTTCTCCCTTTCTGTCAAAAGACCGCCTTCGTAAGATTCATTTGTTTTTTCAACTTCTCGCTCCGCTTTCTTCAATATTTCTTTTTTCTCTGGAAACGGAGGCAATTCTTCCATTGACCAGGTAATTCCTGAATAAGTTAGATATTCAAAAGAAACATCTTTAAGTTTATCAAGCAGCTCTACTGTTTTCTCCTCGCCATATGCTCTTAAATATTTAACAACCAAATCGTTTAAAGAGCGTTTATCAACCACTTTGTCTAATTTATAAAAATCTAAAGGAAAAATTTCGCCAAAAATAAGTCGGCCGACACTACATTTATAAATTCCATCTTGAACTTTTACTTTTACCTCCTCCTGTAAAGAAATTTTACCTAATTCATAAGCATTAATTGCCTCTTCTTTTGAAGAAAAGCCTCTAAGATTTTCTTTTTCGCGCTCATGAGGAATTGAAGTTAAATTGTTGACGCCTAAAATAATATCCTGGGTGGGCAGAACGACTGGTTGTCCGGTTGCCGGTTTGAGTAAATTTTTGGTTGAGGCGATTATTTCTTTTGCTTCTTCTTTAGCTTTTTGTGAAATCGGCAGATAAACGCCCATCTGATCACCATCGAAGTCAGCATTGAAAGCGTCACAAATTAAAGGATGAACTTGAATTGTTTTATCATCGACAAGAATTGGTTGAAAGGCTTGAACGCTTAGCCGATGCAGGGTTGGCGCTCGATTAAGCAAAACCCGGGATCCTTTAACCGCTTCCTCTAAGGTCGCCCAAACTTCTTCATCGCCATCATCTATCTTGCGATTAGCTGACCTGACATTATGAACAACGCCCCGCTTTATAAGTAAAGAAGCGACAAACGGTTTAAATATCTCAAGGGCAAGTATTTTCGGTAAGCCGCATTGATGAAGTTTAAGGTTCGGCCCGACGACAATCACTGAACGGCCCGAGTAATCAACTCTTTTACCTAAAAGATTGCGTCTGAATCTGCCCTCTTTGCCTCGCAGGATATCGCCCAAAGATTTAAGGGGTCTTTTTTGGCCAGCTTGCATAGTTGTCGTTTTACCTGGCCGCATAGAGTTATCAAGTAGAGCATCAGTTGCTTCTTGCAGCATCCTCTTCTCATTTCTGATAATTACCTCAGGCGCTTCTAGCTCAAAAAGTTTTTTTAAACGATTGTTTCGATTGATAACTCGACGATATAGGTCATTAAGATCTGAGCTAGCAAAACGACCGCCATCAAGTTCAACTAGCGGCCTTAGATCTGGTGGAACAACCGGCAAAACCTGTAAGACCATATCTGATGGTCTAATTTTATTTTCTATAAAATTTTGAGCTAACCTGATTTTTTCAATAATCTTTTTTTTAATCGCGTAGTTTGCTGTTTTTCTTTTTTGTTTTTCTAAAATTTTTAAGTACTCTTTAAGGTCTAAATTATTTAACAAATTTAAAACTGCCTCAGCTCCAATTTGCGCTTCAAAAATATGACCATATTTGAAAGACAAATCTTTATATTCCTCATCTGATAACAAGCGCGACATAACAAGGCCTGAAATTTCTTTTTTAACTAAATTATACTCTTTAAGAAGATCAAGAGATTCGGAACCTTTAAGTCCCCTTTTCTTCTCCTTCAATTCTGCTTCTAATTTATTAAGGGCCTCTTCTCTTAAATTTTCATTAACAGAAGTAATAATGAAATTAGCAAAATAAACAACTTTTTCTAAAGATTTAATTGAGAGATTAAGTAGAGCGCCAATTTTTGAGGGAACACTGTGCAAAAACCAGATATGAACAACCGGCACGGCTAATTTGACATGGCCCATCCTTTCTCTCCTAACAAATGACCTTGTTACCTCTACCCCGCAACGATCACAAACAATGCCGCGATAACGTATTCCTTTATATTTGCCGCAAGCACATTCCCAATCCTTTACCGGACCAAAAATCTTTTGACAAAAAAGACCGTCCCTCTCTGGTTTTTGAGAACGATAGTTAATAGTCTCTGGTTTGGTTACCTCGCCATGAGACCAAGAAATGATCTCTTCGGCTGAAGCTAATTTTATTTTCACGGCATCAAATTCCAAAGTTTTTTTCTTTGACTCTCTTTCTAGAAATATAGTTTGTGTAGTTGATGGTGTAGACATGAAAAAATATTAAATATGTATCTTTTATTTTTTATTTTTTCTTTATCATTTCCACTTTCAAGCATAAACCGGCCAGTTCACGACATAAAACATTAAATGATTCGGGGATAGAAATTTTTTCAATTGGTTCGCCTCTGATAATTGCTTCATAAGCCCTAGCTCTACCCTCAACGTCGTCTGATTTTATGGTTAGCATCTCCTGTAGAGTATAAGCTGCTCCGTAACCCTCTAAAGCCCAGACCTCCATCTCACCAAATCTTTGCCCGCCAGATTGAGCTCGACCGCCAAGCGGTTGTTGAGTAATTAGAGAATATGGACCGATAGAGCGTTGATGAATTTTATCTTCCACCATATGAATGAGCTTCATGATGTAAATATAACCCACCATCACTTCTCTTTCAAAAGGTTTGCCTGTTCGACCATCAAAAAGTTTTACTTTCCCGCTTGACGGAAAACCAGCTTTTTTTAATTCCTCTTTAATTGTTTCTTCTCCCGGACCATTCAGAGAAGGAATCGCCGCCTTATAACCTAATTTCTTAGCTGTTAGGCCAAGGTGAGTTTCAAGTATTTGCCCCAGATTCATTCTTGAAACTACGCCCAAAGGATTTAAAACAATATCAATAGGCGTTCCATCCTCAAGATAGGGCATCTCCTCTTCGGGTAAAACCTTGGAAACAACTCCTTTATTTCCGTGTCGGCCAGTCAATTTATCGCCAGCCTGAATTTTCCTTAAATCAGCCACTAAAATATGAATCGATTTAATTACGCCGGCTGATAGTTTGTCGCCCTGGTCGCGAGAAAAAATCTTCGCTCCGATTACTTTCCCATGTTCACCATGTTCAAGATACAAAGAAGAATCATAAACATCTTTTGCTTTCTCGCCAAAAATAGCCTGAAGTAATTTTTCTTCCGGAGAAAGTTGAATTTCGCCTTTTGGAGTAATTTTACCGACTAAGATATCGCCGGAGTCAACTTCTGAACCAACAATAATAATCCCGTCTTCATCAAGATGAGATAATTTCTCTTGGGAGATATTAGGAATGTCTCTAGTAGTCATTTCCGACCCAAATCTTATTTCTCTCACATCAATAACATGTTCTTTAACAAAAATCGAGGTTAAAACGTCTTCTTTGACTAACCTCGATGAAATTAAAATTGCGTCTTGATAATTATAGCCGCCCCAAGGCATAAAAGCGACAAGAAGATTACGACCAAGAGACAATTCGTCTTTTTCTATGGCTGGACCATCGCTTAACGCCTGGTTTCGCTTCACCTTTTGCCTTTTATCAACAATCGGGTGCTGATTAAAACAGGTATCAAAATTTGAACGAGCAAACTTAAGAAGAGGATAAGTAATTCTCTGATTATCTTTAGTTTTGAGCACAATATGATCAGCATCCACTTCTTCAATTTCGCCATCTTCATCAGCTAAAATAATATAGCCAGAATTTTTCGCCACCACAGTTTCAAGCCCGGTACCGACTAAAGGCGCCTCCGGCTTGATTAAAGGAACCGATTGACGCTGCATATTCGCGCCCATCATTGCTCTTGCGCCGTCATCATGTTCCAAAAATGGCACTAAGGAAGTGGCCACGCTTAAAATTTGGTTTGCTCCAACGTCAATAAATTCTATTTCTTCTGGATGCGCCAATCCTGGTTCACCTTTTATCCTGACCTCCACTCTTTCTTCTAAAATTCTGTTTTTAGAATCACATTCTGTAGTAAAAGGAGCAATAATATGCTTCTCTTCTTCTTTGGCGTTGAAATAAACAATCTCTTCTGTGATTTTCTTGTTTTTCACTTTAAAATATGGTGTTTCAATAAAACCCATTTCATTCAGTCTGGCATAAGAAGAGAGATAGCCAACCAGTCCGGCATTCTGACCTTCGGAAGTAGAAATAGGACAAATTCGACCATAGAAACTACTATGAACATCTCGAACTTCAAAGCCAGCCCTTTCTCCGCTTAAACCACCTGGACCGGTTAGAGTAAAGCGTCGCTTATGCTCAAGCTCGGCCAAAGGATTGACCTGATCCATGAATTGGGAGAGTTGACCGGTCAAAAAAAATTCGCGAAGAATGCCCACAATAGGCCGGGTAGAAATAAGTTGTCCCAAATTAAAATCTTCATCCTTTAAAATGCTCATTTTATCCCTGATAATTCTCTGCAATCTCATTAGACCAACCCTTAGTCTCTCTCTGACCAATTCTCCAACGGCTCTAATTCTTCTATTACTTAAATGATCAATATCATCTGGCTCTTCTTGAGACGTATCTAGCCTAAAAATTTCTTTTAAAATTGCGATCAAGTCTTCTTGGCGAAGAAATTGACTTGTTGAATTTTGTTCAAAGCCAAGCCGCTGATTAATTTTAAAACGACCAGGTATGCCCAGGTCGTATCTATTTGATTTTAAAAACATTGAATGAATCAATGTCCTCGCGTTTTCAGTTGTAGCTAATTCACCTGCTCTAATTTTCCGATAGATTTCTTTTACGCCGTCTTCTTCGTTTTGACAAGGATCTTTTTCTAAAGTAGCTTCTATCTCCTTATCTCTAAAAAACTTTCTAATTTCTTCATTGGTCTCTAAACCAAAAATTCTTAGGAGAGCTGTGACTATTATTTTTCTTCCTCGATCAATCCTAACAAAAATAGCCCTGTCAAGATCTGTTTCAAATTCAAGCCAAACGCCGCGCTCTGGAATTACTTTTGCGCCATAAAGTTTTCTGCCGGTTTTTTTAATTAAACTGGCAGTAAAAAACACGCCCGAAGAGCGTGTTAGTTGTTGGACAACCACTCTCTCAATACCATTAACAATAAAAGTTCCTCTTTTTGTCATTAGAGGAATATCACCGAGATAAACAACTTGAGATTTCTTTTTACCAATCTGTTTGTTGATCAAACGCAATTCAACTCTTAAAGGAGCTTCATAAGTCAGGTTTCTTTTTTTACAAGTTTCTTCGTCAAATTTTGGTTCTTCTAGGAAACACTTTACAAACTGAAGATCTAGCCTTAGACCGCCAGAATCTTCAAGCGTTAACATTTCCTTAAGGAGTTTTGGCAGGTCTTTCTTCAGAAAAAGGTCGTAAGAATTTTTTTGAATCTCTAGAAGGTCTGACGTGGCTAGATCGTGTCGATAAGAAATAAAATATTTTCTTTCTTCTGAGATCATAAAGAATAAAAAAACTTAAAAAAACCTCCTGATTCCCATCAGAAGGATGATTTTTTAAATCTTAATTTTTAATATCCGCCGTTTGACGGAACGCTAATTTGTCTGAAGTCATTATGCTTATTAATATATTGTATATTGTATAAGGAAATATAACAATTATCTAGTTTTTGTCAATTGTTGGGTTATAAAGTTTTCCACAGGTTATCCCCAACTCTTTTTCCACCACCCCTTTATCGCTCCAAAGAATTTTCTTCCCTCCTTTCACCACCATAGATTTCTCCGCCCCTTTTCCAGTAATTAAAACTATATCCCCAATTCTCGCTAAACTCAAGGCTTTTTTAATCGCTTCTCTTCTGTCAAGAATCTTATAAAGATGATTTCTATTTTTTCCGCCTTCGGCGGATCCGCCCCGCCAGCTGGCGGAGGCGGAAATCCCTTGAGCAATTTGTTCAATAATCTCTTGAGGATCTTCATCATAAGGATCCTCGTTGGTTAAAATAATCTCGTCAGCAAACCTTGAAGCAATTTCTCCTAAAACTTCTCTTTTCCATTTATCGCGTCCCCCTCCGCAAGAACCAAAAACGGCGATTATTCTTGAATCTGGTTTAAATCTTCTAAAGAATTCATAAATTCCTAAAAGTTCGTCAGGTGTGTGCGCATAATCAATCACTACTTTGAATGGCTGATGGGTAATAATTTCCAACCGGCCAGGAATTTTGTCTACCTCTAAGAGGGACTTTCTTATTTTTTCTAAATTTAAACCATAAGCCAGACAAACTGCAATAGCTGATAGAGAGTTATAGAGATTAAATCCGCTTAGTAAATTAGTTTTGAACTTTATCCCTTCCAAAATAAATTCTGAACCGTCTTCTTTAATTTCAAATTTCGTTGGAGAAATAATTTTATCACACTTTTCTGCCACGTCTTTCTTTATTGAATCAAAGCCTTTAACTGTATAACCATAAGTTAAGTCTGATTTGAAATTTAAAAAATAACTTGACTCTTTATCGTCTAAATTTATAATTTTTATTTTTTTGATTTCTCGACCATTAATAATTTTCTTCTTCTTAGAAAGGGCCTCGAATAAAAATCCTTTCGCTTGTTTATATTTTTCAAAAGAGCCGTGGGATTCAAGATGCTCGGGCAAGAGATTCAAAAAAACAGTCAAATCATAATTAATGCCCAGATGACGCTGATGAACCAATCCTTGAGAAGTGGTTTCAATCACTGCATACTGACAATTTTCTTCAACCATTTGGTGGAGCAATTTTTGTAAATAAAAAGGACCAGGCATAGTCATCCTGGTGGTATTTGGCCATTCTTTTTTATTAATTTTGAAATTAAGACCGCTAATCAAACCAACTCGGAAGCCTTCGTCATCTAAAATTTTGGCAATTAAATTAACCGCAGTTGATTTGCCGGCCGTCCCAGTGATGCCAATCACAATTAATTTTTCTCCTGGCCAACCATAAAAAAAAGCTGCCAAATTTGCTAAAACCTGGCGGTAGAAAGAATATGTTCTAGGAAATAATTTTTTTATTTTTTCTTTAAGCATAAGCATCTCCCCCTGACAGGAATCGAACCTGTATTTCAGGCTCCGGAAACCTGCGCTCTGTCCATTGAGCTACAGGGAGATAAAAATGGGTGGGGTAGGATTTGCACCTACGAAGGCCGAAGCCAGCGGATTTACAGTCCACTGCATTTGTCTACTTTGCTACCCACCCAAAGCCAGAGGGGGGAATCGAACTCCCGACTTTCTCCTTACCAAGGAGACGTTCTACCACTGAACTACTCTGGCAAATTTTATAAACTCTGCCACTCCAGATCGGAAACTCTTCGTCTCAGAGACCCTCCAAACCGAAGGCTGATTTGCTCCAGTATTTTCTTAACATTTCATCAAGTGCTTTTTTCAATTTTGTATTATGACAAGAAGCCGTTAAAACCCCATATTTACATTTCTTTTTATACGTTCCTTTGCCTCGTGATGGTGTTACTATTGTTTTAGTAAATTGAAAAACTGGTACTTTAAGATTATTTAACCAAAAATTAAAAGCTTCTTTAGGATTAACATCGCTAAATATCTGCAATTGAAATCTAAGTTTTTTTCTCTTCACTCCACAAATTCTTTCTAAAAATTCTATAAACTTTTTAATCAACATTGGATCAGTGTTTCCTAGTTTAACCTCAAATCTATTTGTATGGCATCCCTCGCCCCAGAACAAACCAAGCCCTAATCCCTTAAGTTCAACTTCTTTTTGGTTCAGTTTCTTTTTTATTTTGAAAGGATCACCATTCGGATTTCGCTTAACATAAGTCGCTTCGCTCCACGATCTTCTCGGTATTTTATATTTTCCAAAATAATATTTAAGCGTATGATAGTTTATTTTTAATTTATCGGCGATTTCTTGAATAGAAAAACCTTTATTGTATAATTTCGTCAAAAAATTTTTATTTAATCTATTCATTTTATCAATTCGTTTATTGTCTTTTTTTTAATTTATTCTTCAAAGCAATTAATTTATTTTTTAAAGAAAAAATTTGTTCATTAATAGTTTTATAGAGTCGTTTTTGTAATATTTGCTTTTTTGTTTTGATTGTTTTTTCCTTGGGAATTTTTTCTAAATCTAGATTGGCAACTAAAGAAAATTTGCTAATTAAAACAAAAATAATTATTCCTGAAGAGGAAATCAAGATAAGCCAAAGAATTATTTCAATAATAGTTAAAAACATATGCCAAAAAATCTAAAATTTTAGAACGGAGTGAATAAAATTTTACTAATTTTTTGAGCACCGAGCACATAGTTCGAATTTTCGTTGTCCACCATTAATAAAGAAGCGCTTATTTATTTTAACTACACGTTTTTATAAAAGGGCTATGTGCTTGGTAAAAGTTTTGTAAATAAATTTTGTTCGTCTTACGGCTCCAAAATTTATACAAAGCCTTTTACTGCCCAAAATCTCCGATTTTTCTTTTAACCAACTCTTTGATTGCTTTTATCGAAGGTTCCAAAATTTTCCTCGGATCAAATTCTCCATTTGCCCCTGCTTCAGCTAATGACCTAGAAAGACTTTCTCTAAAGGTCATCCTGATTTCTGTGTCAATATTAACTATCTGGACGCCTAATTCTCTTGCTTTTTTGGTTTCCTCAACTGAGATACCTGAAGCGCCATGTAAAACCAAAGGAACATTTACCTTCTCCCTGATCTCTTTTAAATGGTTTAAAAAAAGATGAGGAGCGCCATTCTTCATTTTATAAAATCCATGGACATTGCCAATCGAAACCGCTAAAGTATCAACGTTTGTTTTTCTTACAAACTCACGAGCTAAATCCGGATCAGTCAGGAACTTTTCAGGGTTCCTTCTCAATTCTTCTATTTCAAGGGGTTCTTTAACAATTTTTCCTAATTCACCTTGAGCCCAAACTTTATGTTTATGAGCATAATCAACCGCTTTCTTTGTTAGGGCAACGTTTTCGTCAAAAGGTAAGTCAGCCGCGTCCATCATAACTGAAGAAAACCCCGCTTTAATACATTCAACCACCGATAAAAATTTTTTCCCGTGATCTAGGTGCAGAGCGATCCTCGCTTCTCTTGCTTGATTTTTCGCCACTGTTTTGACGATATGGGTAATGGCTTTAAGCCCAGCGTAGCTAATAGTCGCTTCAGATACTTGCAAAATCGCCGCTGCTTTTTTTTCTTCAGCCGCTCCGGCTATACCCAAAGTTGACTCTAAATTAAAAGTGTTAAAAGCGCCTAAGGCAAACTTTTTTTCTCTCCCCTCTTTTATAATTTCACTGATATGGATCAACATGCAAAAAATTATTTAGTTCTCTATTTTTCCGGTTCTACACTAATTGCTTCTGCCGGACAGGTTTCTTCCGCTGTTTTAGCACAACCCAATTTCTCTACTTTCTCTACTAATACCTCTGCTTTTCCATCATCGCCCACCTTAAAAACCTCAGGGCAAACCGCGGCGCAACTACCACAACCAATGCATTTTTCTTTGTCTAATTTTATTTTATAGTTCATATTATCTTTTTAATTAATTTAACAAATTGATCAGGATCTAAACTTGCGCTGCCGACTAGCGCGCCGGAGATTTCACCAGTTACAAAATCTTTTATATTTTTTTCATCAACGCTTCCGCCATAAATAAAAGAGGATGCCTCTTTGGTTAGAGAAAAACCAATAAGATCAATTATTCTCTGCTCAATCACCTTTGCTGTATAATGCGCTTCTTCTGGCGCCACCGCCTGGCCAGAACCAATCACCCAGACTGGTTCATAAGCAACAATAATTTGCTCGCCTGGCTTTATCTCTGTCCCCTCAAGGGCTTTTGTGACCTGATTGATAATCTTATAATCCTTAACCCCTTTTTGCCTCTCGTCAAAAGTTTCGCCAACACAAAGAATAGGAATAAGTTTAGCGAGGAGAGCTGCTTTTATTTTTTTATGTATCATCTCATCTGTCTCAGCCAAATTTTCTCTCCTTTCTGAGTGGCCTAAAATTACATAATCTGCTCCCATCTCTTTAAGATCTGAAGGAGACGCTTCGCCGGTAAATGCTCCTTTTTCTTCCCAAAAACAATCCTGGGCTCCTAGTTTAATACCTTTATTTTTTAAGAGTTGCGCTGCTTGAGGCAAAGCGGCAAAAGAAGGACAGATGATAATTTCTATCTTTTGCGGATCTATTTTTTCTTCTTTAAAAAGCTCTAGAAGTTTTTTGGTCGTCTCTAGCGTCTTTTCCGATGTAAATTGCATTTTCCAATTGGCGACAATGATAGGTTTCATACAAAAAATAAAAAATTAATAATCTTATTATACCTTAAAAATTATTTTTGAGAAGCTCTTTCAGCCCACCAAATAAGTATTTTCGCCTCCTTGAATCTTATTTCATCAGTCGGTGCCTTGAGGATCGAAACTGTCAACATGCCATCTGCGCCGGCTAAACAATAACCGCTTTCCTCGAGATAACCTGTTTTGGCTTTTAAATTGACAAGGCCATTTAATAATTTGTTTGTATTTTTTAATCTGCGCCAATAAAAAAAATTATCTGCTCTTTTAATTTTAAAAACTATATTTTCTTTTTTAAGAGCTTCCTCTATTTCTTTTTTTTCTAAAGCTCTTTTTATCAGTAAAGATAAATCAAAAACAGTAGAGGTGTTCCGAGGATCGAGGCCAGTTGGTTCAAAAAATTTTGTCTTCTCCATGCCAAAACTTTTAGCTTTTTCATTCATTAATTCAGTAAACTTATCAGGTTCTTTTACTAATCTCGATAAAACTTTTGCCGCATCATTTGCCGAACCTACTAAGCAAGCATCAAATATATCTTTAACTTCTACTTGCCCTCCGGCCTCAACATTAATCCAGGCTGGTTCTAGGCGATCTTCCTTTTTAAAAGTAATCCAATCTTCCCAGCCAACATTTCGGTTTTCCAAAAAAACTATGGCCGTCATTAATTTGGTTAAAGAAGCAATGGGTAAAACCTCGTCTTTATCCTTTTCAAACAAAACCTCCCCTGTTTTACTATTAACCACAATCGCGCTTTTGCTCTCAAGGACAGGACTGAGAGAAATGGGATATTCTTTAATTAATTTAGTTTCAAAAACAACTGGCTTCTCGGCGATTGCCTGACCTGACAAGGGAGAGCCGCTTAAAAAAAGAATTAGGGATAAAAAATAAGAAAGCATAAAAAAAATAATAAATCGTGTTTTCAAACGCAGCGGACGGGATTCGAACCCGTGATCTCTGCCGTGACAGGGCAGCGCTTTGAGCCAGCTAAGCTACCGCTGCATCATCTATAGTTTATTTTATAGCAAATTATCTTTTTGGCAAGAGAAAAAATCGGGATCCCGTGATCCCGACTAGATAAAAATCATTTTACTGATTTTATTTTTGTAAGTTTCTAATTTTCCTTGATAAACGGCTTTTTCTGCGGGAAGTGGCGTTCTTTTTGATTACCCCTTTCCCCCCCGCTTTATCTAAAGCCTTTTGCAAAACTTGATAAATCTCTTTAGCCCCTTTTAAGTCTGCGGTACTTATAGCTTTATTAAATTTCCTCTCGTAATAAGCAATATTTTTCTTTATTTTTTTATTCCGCTGTTCTCTTTTTTGGGCTTGTCTTAAAGATTTAAAAGCAGCTTTTTTTATTGGCATAAATTTAGATCTAAATTTTTTCTTCTTTTTCTTCTTCCTCTTCTTCTTTCTCGGCTTTCTCAAACATTTCTTCTTCCTGCGCAATTAATTTATCCCAGGCATCTCTTCCATCAATTAAAGCTTTCAATCTCGCCTTAAAATTTTCATCAAATTCTTTAATTAGTTTTGGTTTTTTTTCAAAGAGTTTACATAACTCAGTAAGTAATTCTTCCGGCAAAATTGGTAAAAAAATAAGTAGATCGTTTTGATCTGTCAAAGCAAGTGAAGATGAGTTAATAATTTGACGAAGTTTCTCAAGAATCGCTGACATTTTCTAAAATATAAAAAATATAAGTCTTTTTACTGAGATAATTTAAAGACAATCTCATGCCCTTCTTTCTGCGCTCTTTTGATATACTCCAGACAAGCGCCCATGCTAAACTTGACAACGCGCGCTTCTTCTTGAAGTTGAGGATACTTTTCCTTCAATCCATTCAATATTTCTTCCATCTTACCGCATCTTAATATTAGTTCTTCTGGGTTCTCTTTTGCCTTCTGCCCCACCTGTTCCAAAGAAGATCTTAGCTCTCCCTCTCCTTCCTTTTCTTGACCAACCTCCTTAAGATTTCTTCCTTTAAAATTGTCCATAGGATTTTCAAATTTCATAAATTTATTTCTTAAAACTCCCCCTGTTTTATATTAGTGGATTTATTATACATTATTTGACTTTTTTGTCAAGTCTTATATAATTATATAATTAGATTGGATATTATGTTCTATTTTTTAAAAGGAAAGGTTTCTGCTTGCGGTAAAAACTTCGTTGTTCTTGAAGTAGGGGGTGTCGGCTATAAAATTTTTATCGGCAGGACTTTTCTTGAAAAGTTAAAAATTGACGAAGAAAGAAAAATTTTTGTTTTTCTTTACCTTAAACAGGACTCTCTAGAATTATATGGTTTCGAGGAAAAAAATGAATTGGAATATTTTGAAATTCTTAATAATATCACCCGTATTGGTCCTAAAATAGCTCTTAAAATTCTTTCCACAACTAAAATAGAAAATTTAGAAAGAGCGGTCGTCGACAATGATATAAATTTCCTAACTGAAATTTCTGGTATCGGAAAGAAAAACGCCCAAAGAATTATTTTAGAATTGAAAGAGAAACTTCCTGTCTCTTGCGGCGATGAACAAAATAAAGAACGGAAAATAATCTTTGAAGCTTTAAAAAATCTTGGCTACTCAAGAGATCAAATTCAAGAAGTGATAAATAAGATAAAAGATGATCTTCCTCTTGAGGAAAAAATAAAAGAGGCAATTAGGATGTTGAACCTATCCGCGTAATTTTAAGCTTTGTCTGCCATTGACGGTGGCCCTTCTTTTTATGATAGCGAATTTTCGGCTTAAAACGTTCAACGTAAATTTTGTTGCCTTTTTTTGTTTCTAAAATTTCCGCCTCAACATGCGAGTCCTTAAGATAAGGTTTACCAATCAAAACTTTCGCCTCATCGGAGAAAAGAAGAACCTTATCGAAAGAGATGTCTTTCTTTGTTCCTGAAATTTTTTCTACCTTGATCAGGTCTCCCTCCTTGACTTTATACTGTTTAGAACCAGTTTCAATAACCGCAAATTTCATATAAATTTTTTATTCTTATTTGTACTATCCAGCCAATTTGGTAACGAAAATCTTAAGCGGATAAATTTTGTCCTCATGAAGCGACCTAAGGAGCGTAGGCTTTACGAGAAGTCGCTTCCTATTCGCGATGTTTGACGAGGCCCCGCTTAGCGGGGCGAGGAGTTCGCGAGCTAGATAAAGCGACGACGAGTAAAGCCGTTAAACGCGACGTCTAGACGCTGAAGGAGGCAAAATTTATCAAAGAACTGTTACTAAATTGATTGGCAATTATATCTTATTTTTTATTTCTATCTCTCCTCCTTTCTTTAAAATCACTGTGTCCTTACGAGTAAGTTTACCAGTTAATAAATTTTTTGCCAAGGTATCATTGACCCTTTCTTGAATAAGTCGATTAAGCGGCCGAGCGCCGAAGATTGGATCAAATCCGTCGCGAGCTAGCTCTTCAACCGCCTCATCTGTTACCTCTAAATTAATGCCTTTTTCTGTCAATTGTTTAGCTACTTTATTTAACAACAACCTGGCAATTTGTTTTAGTTCTTCTTCGCCTAAAGGTTTGAAAACAATTATTCCGTCAAATCGATTAAGAAATTCCGGCCTAAAATATGATTTTAATTTTTCTCTAACTAAAATTTTTTGAATCTCCTCTATCCCCGTGCCTTTTTCCATCTCTTCTTGGATAAACTCTGTTCCTGCGTTTGAAGTGCCGATTAAAATGATATTGGTAAAGTCAACCGTCCTGCCAGTCGCGTCAGTCAAACGACCATCATCCATCACTTGAAGAAAAAGATTCAAAATATCTGGATGCGCTTTTTCTATTTCATCAAGTAGTAATAAAGAGAAAGGAGAGCGTAAAACGGCGCTCGTCAGAAGCCCCTCAAAACTACCATCAGGGCTGCCAATCAAACGAGCTGTGTCTGCCTTATTCTGATATTCGGACATATCAAATCTTAACATATTCTTTTCATCCCCGAAATAGACCTCGGCTACTGTTTTCGCTAATTCCGTTTTCCCTACGCCGGTTGGCCCTAAAAAGAGCAGATTGACAATCGGACGCTTCAAATTGCGCAACTCTGCCCTCGCTCGACGTAAAGCCGTGGCTACCATTTCTACCGCTTCCTCCTGATCAATGATCCTTTGATGAATACGCTCTTCCAAATTCAATAATTTTTCTGACTCTGCCTCGGTGATTTTGGTTAAAGGAATGTTTGTTTTCTCCGAAACTAAAGCAGCTATATCTTCACCGGTAAGAATAGAATCTTTGCCTCGTTTATTCTTCACATAAACCGCCGCTTCTTCTAACAAATTAATGGCTTTAGAAGGCAAATATTTTTCGTATAAATAACGATTAGAAAGTTCATAGGCTTTCTCTAGGGCTTGATAAGAAAAATAAACCTGATTTGTTCCTTCAATTCCGGCCACATTCGCTTCTAAAATTTGAATCGTCGCGTTCTTATCCGGCTCGCCTATCTCTATCTTAGCCAAAGCTTCGCCTAAAGGAGCGCTTTCAATCAAGCGGTGATAATCTTTGGAATTTGAAGTAGAAATTAACCAAAAAATTCTTCTTTTTAAAGCATCGGCTAAAATTTCCGAAATATCAAGCTCGCCCTCCGCTGTTTTAAGACCAATTAAATTATGAATATCTTTAATAAAAAGAGCGATATTACCTGCTCGGTAAATTTCATTAAGGATTATTTGTAATCTTTCTTCTATTTCTCCACTGCCGGCAGCGCCAGCAACTAAAGCAGCAATACTTAAGCTTACCAATCTCTTATCCTGTAAAAACTTTGGCACATTCTCGGTCACCATTCGTCTGGCTAGACCATTGATAATCGCGGTCTTGCCCACGCCTGGGAAACCGACTAAAACTATGCTCTGTCCGCCGCCCTCAAAAATCCTGAAAATCTCTTCCATTTCTTTTTCCCTGTCCACGCAAATATTTAAATAACCGGCTCGGGCGATACGGGTCAGATCTTGGGAGAAAGAATCAAGATAAGGAGTGGCCACGGCTGTATAAGCGCGATCAACTGCTCCCTTCGGCTTAAAACGCGCTTGACGAGCAAAATAAGCTGATTCGCGACGTATCTCTTTATAAACATCAACCCACAAAGAAACATTTTTTATTTCATTTTGACCTATTTCAAAATCATCAAACAAATCTTTAACCGGACCTTTTAAGCCGACCATGATTTCTAAAATTTCAAGCGGCCCGATATCTAAAAGCTCTTTTTCTGCGGCGAGGTCATAAGCAGCTAAAAGCATTTTTTTTGTTTGGAGAGAAGGAGAAATTTTTGAATCTCCTCCTGTCCTTTTTTCTAATTTGCCAAGTTGAGAAGAAATTTTCTCTTTTAATTCCCCCCAATCTATGGCCAAGCGATTGATGACCAAAATCACTTCGCGCGATGAAAGAAGAGCGGCTAAAAGGTGAATCGGCTCTATTTCTCTATCACTTAATTTATAAGCGAACCGATGACTTTCAAGCAAAATTTTCTTCATTTCTTTGGAAAGAGCGTCAAAAACATTGATTCTATATCTTAAAGGGATATTTTTCAAATCATCAAAATTTTGCGGTGGAAATTTCACCTCTCTTGAAATACTGGGGTAAATTTTTCTTTTTTCTTCGGTCTCGCGCTCAATCAGATAAATCAAAAACAAGTCAGTAATGATAGAAAGCCAAAAAAATAAAAGGGGAAAATCTTTTTCTTTAGAAAAATAAGAAAAATTTTCTAAATAAGCAATCGGAAAAAAATGATGGAGAAGAGACAATATCCCTAAAATACCAAAACAAATTAAAATAATTTTGATGGCAGTCTTTAAAATAATTTTAAAAATTCGGACAAAAGACTCTATCTTTTCAAATTTCTTCTCAAAATATAAAAGATAACCGCCCACCCAGGCATAAATCCCCCGTCCATCACAGACAGGACAAACATTGGCTCCTTCTTTCCCATCACAAGAAGAACAAATAAAAAAATTTGACAGCATACCAAAAAATTTAAAAAATTTGAAACTTTATTAAAGGTTTTCTAGATAAATTTTCTGCGACTTCGTCTTGAAAATTTATAGAAAGCCCTTTATTTGCCAGATTGCAATAAGAGGCAAAAATATCCAAATAAGAAAAAGCAGGACGAAAAAAATAACGCCTAAGCTGAATAAAATCAATCGCCAAATAAGGAGAACGCAGCGCATGAAAAAACTAATAATCCTGCCTGAACGGGAATATTCGCCAAACATCGGCCTTAAGAGGTTGATAAACATTATTTTTAAGGCAAGATCATGGCTGAGATTTTTTATTCTCTTTGCTAACCCCTTGGCTCTTTTCAGGAGCCCTGGTCCATACCACCAGAAAGGAAAATATAAAACAGTGAAAATCGGATCAAAAATAAATGATTTCAAAATGAAAATTGACATATTACTTGATAAATAATTTTTGTTCCAAAATACTAAAAATGGTGCTTATTAACCAATAAATCATCAAGCCACTGGGCAGAGTCACCCCTATTAGCAAGGTCATAAAAGGCATCATTATTGTCATTTGTTTGTTCATCCTCGTGGCCATATTTTCATCTTTAGCGCCGTCTTTTTCGACAAAAACAGGTTCTGGCTTTTTGGTTGGCAGACTTTTCATTTGTAGATATTGAAAATAAGCAGTGATGCCGGCTAAAAAAATATTGACACGAGCTAAATTCAAAAAACCAAAAGCAATCGGGTTCAATCCGCTACTGGCGATGCCAGTATTTAAAACTTTAAAAAAGGCAATTAAAACCGGCAGTTGAATGAGCAGCAAAAGGCAAGAAGAAAAAGGATTAATTTTATTTTCTCGATAAAGATTCATCATAGCCGCCGATTGTTTCTGCATATCACCAGCATGTTTCTTTTTTATTTCATCTAGTTTTGGCTG
>Ga0210009_1001336_pt1 | contig 21750 bp, 23 predicted proteins | sample CryGeyCG2114_065_FD_185457 | JGI IMG/M metagenome (GOLD analysis project Ga0210009, IMG submission 185457) | Groundwater microbial communities from aquifer - Crystal Geyser CG12_big_fil_rev_8/21/14_0.65 (SPAdes) (version 2) | ecosystem: Environmental > Aquatic > Deep subsurface > Groundwater ... | reverse complement strand
CTTGATATGAATTCCTCCCCCGGCATAACACTCAAATCCCCCCTTCCCCCCTTTACTTCCACACTCTCTACTTTAAAATCTGAATGGTTTATGCGCTCTACACGCGCGCCTGTGAGAACACTGTTGTCCCCTCCGCCTGAGGCGGACTCTATGTCCTCTTTGAGCCTGTCGGATATACGGCCGATGCCCAGTTGAGGGTATAGAAAAATATCTACAAGGGAAGGCACATCTTTTGCGCTAAGTTTGAAAAATGCGTTTTTAACTGCGCTTGCCAGCGACAATCCCCTGATGCGCTGCGCAACCCATTCTGCGCTTATCATGCTGCAGTCAATACCCCATACCTTTTCGCTGTATTCCCTGAAGTAGATATTAAACATCTTCCGCCCGAAGTTGCTTACAACCCAATCTTCAAGAGAAATATTCCGATGTCCCCTTGTCAGGTTTTTTATTTTCTCAGCAGCGTAATCAAGCAATATTTCTATTGTTGTGGATATGCCAAGTCCGAATATCGCATTCAAAGGCTTTAGCGGATAATCAAAGTATTTGTTCCGCATGTAGATTTTGCTTTTGCGCGGGACAGAAATCAGTTCTTCGCCCATCAGCGTTTTTATAAAATCATTGAGTCCCCTGTCCTTTGTGAAGAACCTGTGCCCGCCGAGGTCAAACCTGAATCCGTTGTGAACTATGGTTTTTGAAAGCCCTCCGACAACAGAATCGCTTTCAAACACCTTAACCCTGAGTCCTGCCTTGGTTAAGACATAACCCGCAGAAAGCCCTGCGAGCCCGCCGCCAAGTATTATTATCTCCTTCGTGTTCTTATTCTCTTCCATGGCTGTAATTCAACCCTATATGCAGCAGACAATCCCGCTTATTTTCACAATACACCGCCCTTCCCCCTCATCAAGCTCAGCCTGGCACCCTGACATTGAAGCAAATGCCGCAATCTCCTTAGCCCTTTTATGTGAATCGGCGAGAACCTCCAAAGAGATATGTCTTCCACGGTGGGAAATAAGAACCTCTTTCAGTCTGATAAAAAGTTCTTCTCTGCCAAGTCCCCTAACATCAATGGTCATATATATAGTTTACAGTTATCAATATAATATTTCCCAATGCAGATTCTACAAAAAAACCTGACCTACCTAAGGAATAGCTGCTTTTGCCTCAGGTCAGGCTGATTTCAGAAAAGATAATTCTATCTATTATTCATCGTTCATCGGCTTGATAAATTTAAAATAAACCATTGTCCAGTTGCCAAGAATAATAGCTATGGTAGCCGTAATGCTGCCGACGGAAAGAGTAACTGCGCCTGTAAGCGCCTGCCCAATATTGCATCCGCCTGCGGTAGCAGCGCCAAAACCCATCATAACGCTGCCGCCAAGAACCGTTAGCAGTTCTTTTGCATCACGCGGCGTCTTCCATACAAACTCTTTCAGTATCTTTGCGCTGATAGCGGCTCCGATAGGCACGCCGATTATATAAAACATCGCCCATGTTACCTTATAGCCGAAGAGGTCAAACATGGGGAAGAACTTAGAATGAGCATCTCCGGTAAGCACGGTAAAGAACACTTCTCCCGTAGGCGTTGTGAAGTTCAGCCCCCGCGCAAAGCCCGGGGAACCGAAATATTCCGACGCCCAAAAGGCGAGTATGCCGGAGATTCCAACAAGCAGCGCAGTAACAGACCAGTAGAACCCCCTCTGTTTTTTAACTGTAAACGGCTTGCTTTTTAACGCAAAAAGAAATAAAACAACACTGAGAACTGCAATTATTATCCATTTGACTGCGATGTCTTCTCCCCCGATGATGCCGTGGATTGTCATCCCCGGCTCGCCTACACGCACGCTTCTCAAAGCGTCATATAGAGGTTGAAGGACGCCGTTTGTAGTGGCTCCGATGCCAAGGAAAAAACCGAAAACCGCAAACCATGAGGCAAGCTGGCCCTCGCCCACACGGTAAATAATACCGCTTCCGCAGCCCCCGGCAAGCACGATGCCCAGCCCAAAAACATATCCGCCAATAATGTTAGCCAATGGATAGAAGGACTGTGCCTTCAGGTGAATGATATCCAGGTCATTGAGCGCATTTGAACCTATAAGCATCACAACCAAAGCGAGAAGATATGCGTGGAATAGAGTGAAGTCCTTGATAAAAATAGTGTCGCGGAAAGCGCTGTTCATACAGAATCTTCCTCGCTGGAGGATGAACCCGAATATAGCGCCAATCAAGAGTCCGGAAATTATAAACCCTAACGTAACCGGACCTAAGGTTTCCACTGCTGTTTCCATATTTTTACCTCCCAGGAAAATTTTGAGTTAAAATATCATAGAAGTTGCTATTTGTCAACTGGTTTATTGCCTGCTGTACACAGAAACAAAAACCTGAAATCTGAACATCTCATCCGATATTGTAAATCTTTTGACCCTGCGGTAATCTCTTATCCTGCTTTCAATATAAGCCGGCAGTTTCAGAGTTTTATCATCGGAGATTAACGCCACTACTGCCGAATCTCCTTTCTTACTGACTTCCGAATAATAGTCAGGGTTCTTGTATTCCCACGTAAACCTGAGGGGTAACGTCTTTGTTTCCTGTGGGTCTATCGGCATTGTCCTCACGTACTCATAGTTAATCTTTTTTGATGTGAATACATCAAGAATCGGGACGGAGACGGCTATATTTGCCTCAGATTCCCCTGTTTGACTGGTAAATACCTCCACTGTGCCGCCGTCCAATGAGTCTATATATTTCCCTGCATCTCTGAGATTTTCAAGACTTATTTTTTCCGTCATCGGAAGATAGGCAAAAACCGCCACAACAATAGAGGAACATACGATACACAGCGCAAAAAACTTCACCATCTCTCTGTTTTTAATCTGCATAATGCCATAGGAAGCCATAAGGCTAAACATAGGGAATATCATTATGATATACCTTATCCTTTTAATCTGGAACAGGAATACGAGGAGAACCATCCATAATATAATCAGATGCTTCAAATCCTTTTTTCTGATTGCAGAATAAACAGAATATCCGGCTGCAATAGTGATAAAGGGATGAATTTGAAAAAGAAAGGTGGATACAAAACTCTCGCTCCATCTCCTTAAGCCGGGCCGCTGATAATCCAGCAAGAGCCCGATCTGGCTCATGAAAACATCAGATTTATACCAGAAAACCACTCCTATTAATATGCCGGAAATTAGTATAGTTATAGAACCTCTATAAAAAACTGTTCTTCCCTGCCTTCTTAATCCCCCCATCCCCCCTTTAGTAAAGGGGGGTGAGGGGGGATTTGTTTCTAAAGTATTTTGAGGGGGGATTACTAATGCCGTTTTCAGATAAACCAGAAATATAATAATCAAAATAGAAAGCATCAGCCATGTTGAATATTTGGAATAAAAGGCAAGGAATACGGTAATTGATGAAAGCAACACCCACAATCCTCCATGCTCCAATGCCTTGATAAATGCAAAGACAGCAAGCGTTAAAAAGAACATTGCAGGCACATCAACAAGCATGAGTGGTATTTGAGAAAATAGGTATGGGATACCGAGCAGAAGCAACCCGCCATAAAAGCCAACCGTCTCTTTCCATAATGTTTTTCCTATGTTATATGTGAGCACAACGGTAAGAGAAAATAGAAGCGTGGTGAATGCCTGAATATAAATCCTTGACTCTCCGAAAAGCCTAAATATCAGTCCATAAAGAAAAGGAATGAGGGGCATGTCGGTCCATACATTAATGTCCCTGCCCCATTCCTTAATAAACTTTTCTATCCCATAGACCTCAAGATGTTTTGCCTGCGTGAAATACCTGGATGCATCCAGAATAACCTCAGGCTCTCTCCAAAAGAGAGATGATATTGCAAATGAAAAACCAAAGAGAAAGAGCGCAGGATGCTTATCAATAAATGGGAGACTCAAAAGAAAATAAGCGCTCAAAATGGAAAAGATGAGAATAAGAAAAATTCTTGCCGGGTCAGCATATAAAAAGGCCCACCCCCAGTTTGTAAGCCTGTTGTCATCTAAATCTCTTAGCAGGAAAAGAACGACAAAAGTAAAAAGTATCAGGAAGGAGATAAGAAAGATATAATTGTTTCTCTTAAACCACTGCAAATCGCTATTCATTAATTATAATCACTACCAGGAAATAACCCTGTCATGTAAAAAAATTTCATCTACAATGTCCTCGTATGATACAGACTTTTTTGTGAGGTCAATAACCTTAACCTCGTTGTCCTTTGACTGTGAGCGAATTATCTCGTCCGATAATTTCGCAGGTCCATCTTTCAATATATGTAGAATTTTCATTTTACCTCCTCTTTTTTTATAAGTTTTTTCGCCTCAGCGAACCCGCCTCAGGCTGGAACTCTTAAGTTTTAATTTTTCACTTACTGCTTACAGCACTATAACCCTGTCAGCGCTGTTAACCATAATCGCATTATTGTACTGGCTGCCGCAAACTATTTCCTCAGGAATCCCCTCTTTGGAAACTCCTAAATGCGTAGCAGCATGGTCACAGAAACTCATTGAGACGCCTTTAGTCTTGCAGAGTTCTTTGAAAGCAGGATCGCCGAGTAATTTAGCGCCGTCGTCCATATTGAATATGACGACCTCATGCCCTTTTGAGACCGCTGCCTTTGTTATGCCGATTACATCAGCAAGGTGTTTGTCAGTATTAATAAAAATACCAAGTTTCATATCTCCTCCTCGCATAAATTTTTATCGCAGAATGTTTGCGCTTTAAATTAAATACGCTACTGTTTAATATGGAATCACAACATCATATTCTGTCAGGGCGCATGCAATTTCTTCAGTGGTCATCTGCTCAAATTTATTCTCCGGGCTATTGGAAAATATTTTTGCATCCATGTCACCGAGGGTTTCCACATTAAGGTCGGTATTGTCGTCTGACGGAAGTTTTTTATCCATAACAAACACGCTCACTGCATTGTCCTCAAGCGTAAGCCCTACTGACATTCTCAGCGCCTCGTGCTGCCTGTCCCTTACAATTACTGCAACTTTTTTTACCATCTTCCCCTCCGTTTACCGGTTTATAAACATGGATTTTTTGTAATATAAATTACGAAATAAAATAAAATCAATTCTGTCTGATAGCATCTGCTACTTCTCTAACCTCTATCATTTCCATGCATTGAAGGTTTTTGCATTTTCTTTTATAGCACGGAGAACATTCAAGCGCCTTCCTGATTATGACATGCGGCTTGCCGTAAGGGCCTGTCCTCAGCGGATTCGTAGGCCCGAATATGGCAAATACAGGAACATTGAGAGCAGCGGCGATATGCATGGGACCTGAGTCATTTGTGACTACAAACATGGCATTTCTTATTATCTCTATAAGCTCTTTTAGGGTTGTCTTGCCTGCAGCGGATACGGCATTGCCATCGGAATTCCTGACGACAACACCTGCTATATCAGCGTCTGATTCTCCGCCCACAACGATTGATTTCACAGATAACATGGATGCAAGCTCTCCGAATCTCTCAGGATGCCACCTCTTTGTCTCCCATCTCGCGCCGGGAACTATAACAGCGTATTTATCAGGAAGCTGAAAGCTGAGAGGTGAAAGCTGCCCGCCTCGGGCGTGTTCGCTCTCCTCGGCGAGTCGCCCGAGGCGACCTGCGGCGAAAGAGGTGAAAGACAGAGGGAACGGAAATTTTATATCTGAGATGTCGCACCCGAGAAATTTTGCTATTTCAAGATACCTGTCCACTGCATGAATATCCTTGCCTCCCTTAACAGTGTGCGTATAAAATATCCTGCTGCCTTCCCTTGCCCCTTTAAAACCTACTCTTACAGGCGCGCCAGCTGCCTTTGCAAGAATCCCGCTTCTGAGAAGGCCCTGCAGGTCAATAACAATATCGTATCTCTCTGCCTTTAAAGATTTAAACAAAGACCTCAGTTCTTTTATCGTAGTCCCTGCGCCCTTAATCCTCTTCCACTCATCCTTATTGATAATCCAGAGTTTGTTTATCATTGGATGCCCCTCAAGCAGACCTTCAAGTCCCTTCGCAATAATCCAGTGAATCTCTGCCTTGGGGAAGCTGTCTCTGAGCGCATTTAGAAACGGAAGGCTGTGCACAATATCTCCGAGCGAGCTTGGTTTTATGACAAGAAGTTTCCGCGGCGGTTTTTTGAGTTTCAAAACATCCATAGCCATCATGTTATATTTTACAACATCTATTAGCTATTCAAATAGCGCAATGCTTTTGCACAAGCCTCAGGCTCTATTTTCTCTCCTCAAAATTATTTATAAACTGCCCTATCTGTATCCCGAGATAGACGCACTTTATACCGTCCATGCACTCATCGGCGTCTTTCTTTTCAATATGGGTCGTAAGCTCGTGATTGTCTTTAGTAAATTTTACAAGATACGTTTTTTTAGCCCTGTCGAAATCAAGAGATACAGAAATATCATGTCTTACAATCTCAGGATACATCTCCCTTATCTTATCCTTTAAAGCAACATTCGTATAACCCATAATTTCCTCCTTTATTAGCTGTTAGCTGTTAGCTGTTAGCTTATAGCTACCGTACTAAAATCATCCTTCAACAATGCTGTGCTCTTCCCACATAAACCAGTTCCCGGTGTCGGAAAGGAAAGAATAGGAATTTGCAAAGATACTGTAATGCTGCTTTTCCTCTTTTATCAGCCTGTCAAAAAGCGCCTTTTCTTTTTCGGTCTTTGCCTCTGACAGCGCTTTCCTGTAAAACTCAATCCCTTCCTTTTCCATCTGCGATGCTATCTTGAAAGCCTCAAGTTCGTTCTGCGACGCCTCTACTTTTTTCATCATCTCATTCTTCATTGATTCAAAAACAGTTTTTATATTCTTCATCGGGCTGACATCGCCGGCCTTGACGTCAAGTCCCTTGAATATCTGCGTAAGCATATTAAGATGCCTTTTTTCATCTTCTCTTATGGTCATAAACATTTTTTTGCCGACAGAATTTTTTGTCTTATCCGCCGCCTCCTTATAGAATTTTATTGCGTCTGTCTCCATCTTGATAGCAATCTCAATTGCATTTGTCATCCCCGCCTCCTTCTATGTCTTTTTATGCTCACCTGAAAAGTTGGAAGGATATAGTATTTGAGCGGTTTTATTTTGCCGATATTCCGACAACCCCCTGAGTCCCCCTTTGTTAAGGGGGAATTAAGGGGGTTGTGAGGCAAAATTCCTCGGAGGGCGATAGCCCGAGAATGAGCGAGAATATTATATCCTTCTACAACTGCCATATCTATGATGTCTCACCAAGTTTTTGCCTTATCTTTTTCAGATATTCAATATGCTTTGTTTCCTGTTCCGACATTTCCTGAAATACAACCCTTGCGTTAGTATCAACCGCGCTCTTTGCAAGCCTGCTGTAAAGGCTGTATGCCTTGCCCTCAATCTCCAGCGCTAATATCAAAGCTCCCATGTCATCCACAAACCCATGCTTCTCAAGTTTTGCCTCAAGGTCTTTTACCGGGATACCAGCCTCGGTATAATGTGCCTCAGTTTTTTCAGCAAACCTCTCAAAACCGATAATGTCTCTGTCTTCTTGAATTGATTGATACAGGTATCCGATGAAATTCATATGCTTATGTTCCCATTGAGAAAGTTCTCCAAACATTTTTCCGGCGTCCTGGTTTAGCGCCTTTGCAGCAGCCTGGAAGTAGAAATCCATTGTGCCCTTTTCCATAAGGTACGCCTCAATAAGCGACAGTATCAGGTCTTCTCTCCCTGTAAGCATTATCGGTCTCCTTCAGAATGTTATTCGAATCTTACAAACTCGCTAAGGTCTCTTCTGAATGCCCGCGGAAAACGCGCTACCCCTGATTACAAGCTTAACATATCCGATATTAATGTCAATACCCCCGAGCCGCTCGGGGCAGCGCTTTACACCTGTCCCTATGAAAGTTATAATACTTAAAGCAGCGCATAAGAGAGGGAAAAATTGTCTGATAACACCGAAGAATTATTAGAGGTAACTGATAAGAGCGGCAAAACAATCGGCATTGCTCCAAGAGCTGAGATACATGGAAATCCCGCTCTAATCCACAGGGTTGTGCATGTGCTTGTATTCAACAAAAAAGGAGCGCTTTTCCTTCAAAAGCGTTCAGAAACCAAGGATGTAGCGCCCGGCAAATGGGATACGTCAGTTGGAGGGCATGTCAGCTCCGGAGAGAATCTGCTTGAGGCGGCAAAAAGGGAGATGGAAGAAGAACTCGGCATATCAGAATCCAGCCTTGAGTTCCTTTATTCCTACATTCACACAAATCCTTATGAAACAGAGATTGTTCATACCTATTCCTGCGTTTACGACGGCAAAATATCATTCAATAAAGAAGAAATTGATGAGGTTAGGCTTTGGGACTTCGGTGAGATAAAAAATCATCTCGGCAGGGATATATTCAGCGACAATTTTGAACATGAAATAACGACTTATCTGAACAAACCCGGTCAATCGTTAAACCGGTAAATCGGAAAGACAAAAAAATCATCAGAAGCTATTCACCTATTCACCTTTTTTATACGCCTCGCCTGTCACTTCCGTAAATATATTTGTGCATCTGAAGATTCAGCCTTACATCAAGCCTGTCTTCAAGTATCCACTTAACAAGCGTTTCGGGCAAAAGAATACCAAAAGCCGGAGCAAAGAATACCTGACATTTAGCTCTCAGATTATATTTATGTAGCATATCTTTGGACCACTCATAATCTGCTCTATCGGTGAGCACGAATTTTATCTCGTCAGTAGGTTTTATGTAATCAAGATTAGAGAGGTCCATCTCCTCCCACATGCCGCTGCCGGGCGTTTTTATATCAAGAACAATAACCGCCCTGCTGTCAACATCCTTTATGCTCATAGCGCCGTTTGTCTCTATCAGGACTTTATGTCCTTCACTTATGAGGCGTTCTGTCAGATGAAAGGTCTCTTCCTGAAGCAGAGGCTCCCCGCCGGTAATTGTCAAAAGGTTAACCCCTATCAACTCAACTTCGCTTATGATTTCCGCTTCTGTAAGCTCTATCCCTTCGTCATAAGCATATTTTGTATCGCAATATGAGCATCTGAGATTGCACCCTGTTGTCCTTACAAATGTGCACGGCATTCCCGCGTATGACGACTCGCCCTGTATGCTTGTAAATATCTCGCAGATTTTCATTGTATATTTTTTATTATTTCACAAAAACCCTCAAAAATTCAAATCCTCCGAAAGTAAGCAACGATAGGCAGGGTTAGCTTAAGCCAACCCTGCCTATCAGCCAATTTCAGTCTCGCCGGATTATTTTTTCAGGATAACAAAATGTTAAACTAAACCATGCTTGACAAAACCTGCAAAAATCTGCTGGTAAGAGGCGTCAACTGGATTGGAGACGCCGTAATGACAATGCCCGCGCTCAGGGCGCTGAGAAAGGAATTGCCGGACACTAAGATATCCCTTCTTGTTAAACCATGGGTTGCGCCTCTATTTGAAAACAGCCCGTTTATAGACGACATTATTCTCTATGGAGACAATTACAACAGCATAAGCGGTAAATTCAGACTGTCCTCCATTCTCAGAAGGAAAAGTTTCTGCAGTTCAATACTTTTTCAAAATGCCTTTGACGCAGCATTAATTGCCTTTCTCTCAGGCATCCCGCAGAGAATCGGTTATAACAGGGATTTGAGAGGCTTTCTCCTTACGGATTCAATTCCTTTTAGGAATGACGATAGAAGGATGCATCATGTGGACTATTACCTGAATATTCTCCGACAGGCAGGCATAAACGCTGAATTTTCCCTGCCTTATATCTATTTATCTCTCAACGAGAGAATCAACGCAAGAAACACTCTGAAAGGACTAAAAAGACCTGTCATCGGTATTAATCCGGGAGCCTCCTACGGCTCAACAAAGAGATGGCAGCCTGAGAAATTTGCAGAGGTCTCAAGGAAAATAATCGCAGAGCTCGGCGGAAGTGTCGTTATATTCGGAGGACAATCAGAAACCGGGATAGCAGAAGAAATCGTTCATGAATCCGTAATCTCAAATGCCAAATCGCAAATTCTAAACTTGTCAGGAAAAACAGACCTCAGGGAACTGTCAGCCCTTATATCCGAGTGCGACGTCTTTCTTACAAATGATTCGGGGCCGATGCATATTGGCTATGCTGTCAGAACTCCTACGGCAGCTATATTCGGCTCAACAGACCCTGAATTAACAGGCCCGCTGGGTATAGGAAACACAGTAATCAGAAAAAACATTTATTGCAGCCCCTGCTTTAAAAGAACATGCAGCAGGAAGAAGATGGACTGCATGGACGCCATAATGCCGGATGAAGTTTTTGACGCCATAAAGCGTCTTATCCCCAAAAATAAGGCGGTTTTTTTTGACAGGGACGGCACGTTGTGCAAAGATGCAGAATATCTGAACAATTTTGACAATCTAAAAATATTTGAAGAAGTCTCAGGATTAATCCATCTCAAAGATAAAGGCTATAAGCTAATCGGAGTCAGCAATCAGTCAGGTATTGATAGGGGAATCATTGACGAGAAATTCACAATAAAGGTCAACAATATTTTTATTGAGCAGTATGGTTTTGATGATTTTTATTACTGCCCCCACCGCCCCGACGAGCATTGCCCATGCAGAAAGCCCGAGCCTGAAATGCTTCTGAGTGCCAGGGCCGGGCACAGCATTGACCTTAAGCAATCCTACGTAATCGGAGACAAAGAAATTGATATGCTGCTTGCAAAATCAGCGGGCGCAAAAGGCATTCTTGTCCTGACAGGACAGGGCGCTGAATCAGCCAATGCGGATTATATTGCAAAGGACTTGGATGAAGCAGTAAAATGGATTCTCGGCAATCCCTGAAAATCAAGGAGGTTTTTATGATAAAGATAGCAGTCGCAGGAGCGGCAGGAAGAATGGGAAGCAGAATCACGGCTCTTTCAAAAGAGTATCCTGAATTGAGACTTGCAGGGGCCTTTGAAAAGAAAGGGCATGCCGCGGCAGGAAAAGATATCGGTGTAATCGCAGGCATAGGCGAAACAGGAGTAAAGCTCGCCGACAGTCTTGAAAGCGTCATTGACAATGCAGATGTAATAATTGATTTTACGTCGCCTGCCTCTACGATGGAGAATATCAGGCTCGCGGCAAAAAAAGGAAGGGCTATGGTCATAGGCACAACAGGACTGTCAAAGGATGAGATAAAGGAAATTGAATCCCTGTCAAAAAACATCCCATGCGTAATGGCGTCCAATATGAGCACAGGAGTTAATCTGCTCCTGAAAATGTTACATGATGCGGCAAAGGTATTAGGCAATGAATATGATATAGAGATTATTGAATCGCACCACAGGTTAAAAAAAGACGCTCCAAGCGGAACCGCATTAAAGATGGCGCAGGTTATTGCTGATGCGCTAAACAGAAATCTTGATGAAGTGGCGGTTTACGCACGGAAGGGGATTATAGGTGAGAGGACAAAGAAAGAGATTGGCATACAGACCATACGCGCCGGTGATATTGTAGGAGAACACACTGTCATATTCGGAGGGCTCGGAGAGAGAATAGAGATAACGCACAAGGCGTCAAGCAGGGATACATTTGCGCGCGGCGCATTAAAGGCTGCAATCTGGGTCTCAGGAAAACAGGCGGGGCTCTACGACATGCAGGATGTGCTTGGATTGAAATAATGTTTAAGGCGGCAGGGAAAAACGTTTTATGAATAAACGCATCTCTGTTATAACCCCTAACTACAATGGAAGTTTCACCATCGGCAGATGCCTTGAGGCTGCATTCTCTTCAGAATATGACAACTTTGAAGTTATAGTTGCGGATGACTGCTCAACAGACAATTCAGCAGAGATAATAAAAGGATTTCCATGCAAATTTATTTCCTTAGATAAGCGCTCCGGGGCGTCAAAGGCAAGGAATACAGGCGTAAAGAACAGCAGCGGCGAGATACTCTTTTTTATTGATGCAGACTGCCTGATTCAGAGAGATACGCTAACGAAGGTTAACCGCGCCTTTAATGAACTATCACCCCCACACCACCCTCTTAGCAAGGGGGGGCAAGGGGAGGTAGTCATCGGCGGAACCTATACAGTTATTCCTTATGACAAAGATTTCTTCAGCGCATTCCAGTCCATATTCATAAACTACTCCGAAACAAAAAAAGAGCCGCCTGATTATATACCGACACATGCAATGGTTATCAGCAGAGATATCTTTATGAAAAGCGGAGGATTTCAGGAAAACTTTCTGCCCATACTTGAGGATGTGGAGTTCAGCCACAGGCTCAGAAAGACTGGCTATAAGCTTACGATGAATCCCGAAATACTTGTCACGCATATATTCAATTTTACTTTGGTAAAATCATTGAAAAATGCGTTCAGAAAATCTCTCTACTGGACTATTTATTCCCTTAAAAATAAAGATTTACTGGCAGACTCAGGAACGGCTTCTTACGAACTTAAGCTTAATGCTACAGCTCTTTTTTTGAACGCTTTGCTGGCAATGCTTTTCTTTTATTTTAAAAATATGGCATTTCTTATCTCTATTTTTGTGATATATGCTGTTAACTTTAGTGTAAGCAGAGGGTTGATAAAGGCATTTTACAAAGCAAAAGGTTTGTTATTTGCCATTTTCGCAGCGCTTTATTACACGCTGCTTTACCCTCTTCCCGTAGGCGCAGGAGCATTTTCGGGGATTGTGAAATATACCAAGGACAATAAGAGATAAGCACAATGTATACACCTTTCAGGCATATTAACTCTATATTCTTAAAAACGAGGCCAATCCATCTTACCTTTTTCATTACGCGAAGGTGCAATTCAAGGTGCCCGTTCTGTTTTTATCTTAAAAACACCCCCAAAATCCCCACCTTGGCAAGGGGGGGCGGAGGGGGGGTAAATGAGCTTTCTCTGGATGAAATTCAGAAGGTTTCTAAATCTCTTGGCAGCCTGCTCTGGCTCGCATTTTCAGGCGGTGAAATCTATCTCAGAGACAATCTTGCTGAAATCAGCAAAGTTTTCTACAAAAATAATAGGCCTGCAATTATGCTTTATCCGACAAACGGACTTCTTCCTGAATTAATCAAAGGCAGGACAGAAGAAATACTCAGGCACTGCAAAAAGAGCGTGATAGTTGTAAAACTTTCAATTGACGGCTTGAATGAAGAGCATGACAGGCTTCGCAATACACCAGGCAGCTTTGATAAGACTATGCAAACATATAACCTGCTAAGTAACTTTCTTGAAAAATACCCGAACTTTGAACTCGGCGTTAATACCGTTTTCTGCTCTGAAAATCAGGATTCGATGGATAGGATAATAGATTTCGTGAGCGGGCTTAAAAATATAAAAACGCATACCATTTCCCTGATACGCGGCAGCCTTGAAGACGAAAGCTACAAGAAAATAGATTACAAAAAGTATCTCCATGCAATAAAGAGGCTGGAGGAAAATCTTAAGAATAAGACTTCAGCTACATACCGTTTTAGGGGCGCTCGCATAAAAGCCGCTCAGGACATTCTTCAGCGCAGCCTGATACACCGCACTCTGCTTGAGCAGAAAAGACTGAACCCGTGCTATGCAGGTAGGCTGAACCTTGTCCTTACAGAAAGCGGAGATGTGTATCCATGCGAAATCCTTACGGAAAGACTTGGGAATGTGAAAGATTACGACTATGACATCAAAAAAATCCTGCGCACGGATAATGCAAAAAAGATACTCGCCTCAATTCAGGACAACAAATGCTTCTGCACACACGAATGCTACTTTATGACAAATATCCTGTTCAACCCGAAATTATATCCCGCACTTGCAAGGGAATATTTACAACTGAAATCTTAGTCACGCTGTTTTTTATTTTTCTTTTCCGACAATGGCAGACAGATAACGCAGGAGTTCCCTTATTCCTTTTCCTGTTGCCGCGGACACAGGGAAAAACTCAATTTTTTTTGACTTGCAGTATTTTGCAAGTTTTCTGAGCCTCTTCTTGTCTACGGCGATATCTGTCTTTGTTCCGACAACTGCCTGCGGCTTCTCTAAGAGTTTTGAACTGTAAAGCTCAAGCTCTTTGTTTACCTTTTTTAAGTCTTCCACTGGGTCGCTTTCAGGCATATCAGAGGCGTCAACAAGGTGAAGCAGCAAGGAAGTGCGCTCTACGTGCCTTAAAAACTGAAAGCCTAATCCGGCGCCCCTGTGCGCTCCTTCTATGAGTCCGGGAATGTCTGCGACAACAAAACTCCTGAAATCTTTGAGCTTCACAACTCCGAGATTCGGCGTAAGGGTCGTGAACGGATAATCCGCAATCTTCGGCCTTGCAGATGATATTACGGATATAAGAGTTGATTTGCCTGCGTTGGGAAGCCCGAGCAAACCGACATCGGCAAGGAGTTTTAACTCAATAACAAGATTTTTTTCTTCGCCTTCTTCTCCGGGTTGCGCAAATTTGGGCGCCTGCCTTGTCGGAGTTGCAAAGTGAGCATTCCCCTGCCCGCCCCTGCCCGCTTTTGCTATTATGATTTCTACGCCTTCGCTGTCCAGGTCTGCAAGCACTTCTTCTGTATCCGCATCTTTTATAACAGTGCCAACAGGCACGGGAATAATCCTGTCTTCGCCGTCTTTGCCGTGCATTTTCTTCCCCATGCCGTGCTGGCCTCTTTTTGCTCTATATTCTCTCTGATATCTGAGGTCAAGAAGGGTATTCAATTTCCTGCTTGCCTTGAAGATGATATGCCCTCCCCTTCCACCGTCTCCGCCGCTCGGGCCTCCTTTCGGGACATACTTCTCCCTTCTGAAGGCAACACAGCCTCTTCCGCCGTCTCCGGCCTTAACATAGATTTTCGCATAATCAACAAATTGCATGGTATTATGTATCCTTTTCAGACTTCATAAGAGACTGTTTAAATAAATAGTTTTTAATATCTTTCTTCCATTTTGGCGGAAGTGTTTCCAGGTATGATAGAGCCTTCTTCGCCGTATCCGGACTCTTGAATACCTCCCGCAAAATTGCATTTACCTGTAAAATGTCCTTTTCCTTTTTGTCTTTTGACTTTCTTTTTTCTGAAATCAATATTTTATTATATGCAAACACCCATGGACTCGGCACTATATATGTGTATCCTTCCTTTTTTATGTTAATCTGCTGGTCAAACAACATCTGAAGATATCTTAAAGACATAGCTTTTACATTTAGCGGCTTAACAGTAACAGCCTTGTCAGTGCCCCTTCCTTTTTCAGGAGTCAAAAATTCAATCTTAAAAACACCATTTGTAAAGTAAGTCGAGCCGTCAGAGTTAAACGCTATTGAAAAACCTATGGGTTTAAGAAGCGATTCAATATCCACTGCCTTGCCTTTGTAAGGCATTTTTACAAGGAAGTCTATATCCTGCGTTTTAATAGTGGGAAGATTGAATCCAAAATCCTCTTTAAGGACAGGAAGATAATAAGAACCAACCAGAGTCGTTATTATTCCATTCTGAGAAAAAACCTTTATTATTTCTTCTGCCGTAATTCTCTGGATGTCAACAGCCCGGGCGATAACAGCGATGTTATCTGATATCTCATTCCTCTGACTTTCCAGTAATTTTCTTCTGTTTATGCTTTCTATTAAATCAGACGGCGCCTCTACCCCCAGAGAAACAGACCTTACTTTTTTCCCTTCCCTCCACTGATGATAATAATAAGTTGCTTTTCCAATCTTTTTGGCAGAGATGTTTCCAGCTGGAAGCTTTTTGATTTCTTCTTTTATGCGGGCAAGCTCTCTGACAAAAAAGATGTAGTTTTCTTCTAAAGTTTTCCTGATGACGCTCATAATTAACTACATTTTAACTACATATTGCTAATTTGTCAAATATTGTAGTTAATTAATGGATGTCTGATTGATGAACTCATTCGCTAAACATCTCATAGCTCATCTATACTACCACTCAATTTTCTGCATCTTTAAAAAATCTTGAGCAACCTTATTCCCTAATCTTGCGGCATTTCTGATATCATCCACGGCTTTATACGCATTGCCAAGCAGCCCATAAACCCTGCCTCTATTATAATAAGCCTCAGCATCACCGGGATTCAACTCTACAGTTTTGTTAAAATCTTCAAGCGCCTGCTGATAGCCGCCTGATTCGGCATAAGCAAGTCCCCGATAAAAATAAGCCCTTTCATATTCAGGATTTAACTTTATGGACAGGCTGAAATCTTCAAGCGCCTGTTGTTCTTTTCCCAACGCCCCATAAGCCACACCGCGATAGCAATAAGCCTCTTCATATTTGGGATTCAATTTTACAGCAGTTGAGTAGTCTTTAACAGCCTGCTGAAAACTACCCGACCTTAGATAGGCATTCCCTCTAGAGACATAAGCCCTCGTATATTTAGGATTTAGCTTTATAGCCTTTGCAATGTCTTTAACAGCCTGATTATTGCTGCCCAGTTCCCCATAAGTGTTCCCTCTAAAGACATAAAATTTCTCATACTTAGGATTTAATTTTATGGCCTTCGTAAACGCCTCTGCTGCTTTCCGGGGGTTGCCGGAATTCACAAGCGCACACCCATTTTCAAACCAATCAATTGCGCTTAGAATCTTTACCGCCTCATTATACTGTCCCGTTATCTTCCCCGCCTCATGCTGTTCTTTTAATTTTTCAAGCCTTCTTAAAATTCCTGCCGCTTTCTTTCTGACCTCTTCTATCTCTCCTGTATTTCTCTTATCCCTGCTCAGAACAAAGATGGACTTAACTATTTCATCAGGATTAAAAGAGGCCCCTGCTTTTACATAAAAGGCGCTCTTATCCCATTTCTGTTCTATCACATCAGGCCTTACAATTACCGAGATAAGAGCCGTAGTCTGATTTTTAGTGAGTTGAAGTTTTTTTATCACTGCCTTGCTCTCAAGATAAGCTTCTATTTCCCCGAATAAAAGCTGTTTCGCATTCTCCATCGCAATTATACGGGCAGAACCCTTGTTGTCAAGCTCTCCTGCCTGATAGGTGTATTCCTTCTGGAAAGAAACCGTTTCAGCAAAAGCAATTCCTGCCATTAGAGATGTAAAAGCAATGAGCAGCAGGAGATATACGAAATTCTTAACGCTCGTCACAGTCGCCTCACCTTATCTCAGGCGCTGCAGCCGGGTCAAAAGGGTTTGTGGAGAGCGCAACCAGAGAAATGCCCATAAGAACCTGCCAATTCAAGAAACGTTTCATAAACCCTCCACAAGAAATGCTATCAAAGCACACTTCTCTTGTCAATCAATCATCCATAAGGTTATAATGTTCTGAAAAAAAAACAGAGGTAAAAATTAATGATTCAAAGCACAACTCAGTTTTCATCGCTGCTTTTAGAGATAGGCACAGAAGACATCCCTGCGAGGTTTCTGCCATCTGCCATACAGCAATTAAAGGAAAACACAGAGACAATATTCAAAGAGAATCATATAGGGTTTTCAGAAGTAAAAACATTAGGCTCTCCGAGAAGACTTGCAGTAATTGCAAATGGAATCCCGCCGATGCAGGAAGACAGAGTAAAGGAAATATTCGGGCCTTCTAAAAAAGCAGCTTTTGACCTGGACGGCAGACCCACAAAGGCGGCGGCAGGATTTGCCAATTCGCAGGGCGTCAGCGTAGAAAAGCTTATTATAAAAAAGAAGGATAAAGGAGAATACGTTGCTGCGGTGATAGAAGAAAAAGGCATACATGTCAAAGAACTCCTCCCTGAAATACTCAAGAAAGTCGTGCTTTCAGTGCATCTTCCGAAATCAATGAGATGGGGCGGCAATGACATGAGATTTATACGGCCGATAAGATGGCTGCTTTCTTTATTTGATAATGAGACAATCAGTTTTGAGATAAACGGAATAAAAAGCAGCAATATGACCCGCGGACACAGATTCCTGTCGCCTGCCTCTTTTCAGATAAAAGAAATATCGGCTTACACAAAGCTGCTTGCAAATAACCATGTAATAGTTGACCCTCAAGAAAGGAGAAGAATTATAACAGAAAAAGCGGAGAAGCTCTCATCTTCCATAAACGGGGAAATCGTGAAAGACGAAGAACTCATGCAGACAGTCACAAACATTGTAGAATATCCGGTTCCGGCGCTCGGCAGTTTCTCAGAAGAATATCTCAAACTTCCCAAAGAACTTCTTATAACAGTAATGAGAGAACATCAAAAATACTTTGCGATTGAAAATGGAAAAGGCATGCTCACAAATTATTTTATCATTATAAGCAACACCAGCGAAGAAAACTCCGAGACTGTTAGGCTTGGAGCGGAACGCGTTATCAGGGCAAGATTTGAAGATGCAAAATTCTATTTTGAAGAAGACTGTAGGAAGAAACTTGAAGATAGAATAAACGGACTTAAAAATGTGGCGTATCAGGAAAAACTCGGCACCCTCTACGAGAAGGCTCTGCGCCTCAAAACCCTTGCGTCATACCTTGCGTCAAAAATAAATCCTTCCCGCCTCATGTCGGGACTCACAGAAAAGGTTGAAAGGGCAGCGCTTCTCTCCAAAACAGACCTGCTGACAGGAGTCGTAAGGGAATTTCCTGAACTTCAGGGAATCATGGGGAAATACTATGCAGTCAATGATGCAGAAGATGCTGAAGTTGCGGAGGCGCTTATGGAGCAGTATCTGCCCGCATATTACGGAGGCAGGCTGCCTGAAACGGAGACAGGCGCTATTGTCAGTCTTGCAGACAAACTGGACAATATAACCTCATTCTTTTCCATCGGACTAACGCCGACAGGTTCGGAAGACCCTTTTGCATTAAGGAGGCAGACGCTTGGAGCCATAGCAATATTGCTGAATAAAGGCTATGCCTTATCACTGCATGATATTGTTACCGCGTCTCTGAAAAACCTGAAATATTCTAAACAATCGGGAGAAATTGCAGAAACAGCGCTAAGATTTTTTGAACAGAGGCTTGAGCCTTTGTTTTTATTGGAAGGATACAGTTCCGATATAATTCAATCTATACTTCCGCTCGCTGTAGAAATACCGTTAAAAGAAATGCAAAAAAGACTTCAGGCTGTTAAAGAATTTAAAGGAGCAGAAAACTGCAATGCTTTTCTCACTGCCATAAAGAGGGTTAAAAATATTATCCCTGAAACCGCAGTCCCTTCATTAAAGGTAAAACTTCTCTCAGAAGAGCCGGAGAAAAAACTTTACGAGAAATTCACCGGAATAAAAACCGACGTCGGAATCCTGATAGACGGCAATAAATATTATGAGGCGCTCGGAATGCTTTCAGAACTAACCGCTCCGATAAACCATTTTTTTGACAAGGTACTTGTAATGGACAAACAGGAAGAAATCAAACTCAACAGACTTGCGCTCCTGAAGGGTATCTGGGCGCTCGCAGCATCAATGGCGGATTTTTCAAAACTGCAATAGGGGAAGGATTTTCACTCAGAAGATTACAGAGATGAGATTTTATAAAACCTTTTTTTTATTTTTGGCGTTATATTCTTTGATAAGCTCAGAAGTTTCCGCCGAGACAAGGGGTCCGGTAACAGAAAGGATTCACTGCGCATCTACAACAAGCACACAGAATTCTGGACTGTTTGATTACATACTTCCCATATTTGAAAAAAAGACAGGGATAAAGGTTGATGTGGTCGCTGTCGGCACAGGCGCTGCAATTGAGATAGGGAAACGCGGCGATGCGGATGTGGTATTCGTTCATGCAAAAGAGCAGGAGTTGAAGGCTGTTGAGGAAGGTTATTTCGTAAACCGCCGCGATGTTATGTATAACGACTTTGTTGTCATTGGACCGACAAATGACCCTGCAAAGATAAAAGGCATAAAATCAGCCGCAGAGTCATTCAAAAAGATTGCAGAAAATAATTATCCCTTTGTATCAAGAGGCGATAAATCCGGCACTCATACAAAGGAACTGTCTATATGGAAAAAGACAGGCGTCAATCCAAAAGGGGGTTCTCGTAATGGGGACAAAGTCCCCCTTACGTCCCGGAAGTGGTATCTTGAAGTTGGTCAGGGTATGGAAAAGACACAGAGGATTGCGAATGAAAAGCGCGCATATACACTCACGGACCGGGGAACATGGCTGGCGGCAAAGGACAAGGACAAACTTGAAATGGTGATAGTCCTTGAGGGTGATACTGCCTTGTTTAACCAGTACGGCGTCATGGCTGTCAGCCCTGAGAAGTTTAAGCATGTGAAATACAAAGAGGCAATGGAGTTTATAAACTGGCTCATATCAAAAGAAGGTCAGCAGGCTGTTGCGGCATTTAAGGACAAAAATGGAACTCAGCTTTTTATTCCAAATGCGAAGTGAATGAGATTGTGAAGGCATTTATACTCATATTCTCACTTGATAAAGAATTGATGGGAATAATCTTCCTGTCCCTCAAGGTTTCAGGTCTTGCCCTTGCAGCAGCAACAGTCATCGGGCTTCCCATCGGAGCTTTTTTAGGACTGAAACGTTTCCCTCTTAGAAGAATTATTATCATTATTTTAAATACATTCATGGGGCTTCCCCCCGTAGTTGTAGGACTCTTTCTTTATCTCTTGCTTTCAAGAAGCGGCCCCCTGGGATTTATGGGATTGCTTTACTCTCCATCGGCCATGGTAATAGCCCAGACAATCCTTGCATTTCCAATCGTAACATCTCTTTGTCATTCAGCCATTGTCAATATTAACCCGATTATTAAGCAGGCGTCCATGACACTGGGCGCAACGTCTGCTCAGGCTGCTGTAACCATAATCAAAGAAGCAAGATACGGAATAATGTCAGGCATAATCGCAGCCTTCGGAAGGGTTATGGCAGAAGTCGGCGCAATACTTATTGTTGGAGGAAACATTGCAGGTTATACCAGAGTCATGACGACAACCATTGCGCTTGAAACAGACAAAGGAAATTTTGAACTCGCCCTCGCCCTCGGGATAATCCTCTTAACAATTTCATTATTTATAAACCTGTTTCTCCATTTAATCCAACAGAGAGGCATTATTCAGGCAAATATATGAGTCTTACACTTACAGTATCTGATATCTGGAAGAGCTATAAAGGAATTCCTGTACTTAAAGGCTGCTCATTTTCTTTTGACGCCGGCGCCACATACGCGGTTATGGGAGCAAACGGCTCAGGTAAGTCCACTTTTCTGAGGATATGCGCCCTCATTGAAAATCCTGCTAAAGGGGAGGTCCATTATTTCTACAACAGCAGCGCTGTGAAAAACGATATAGAACTCAGACGCAGGGTAACTCTTGTCCTTCCCGGAATAGGCATATTCAATACAACGGCGTTAAGCAATGTAACTTACGGCCTTAAAATACGGGGCATAAAAAAGTCAGAGGCAATAAAGAGGGCGTCTGAGGCGCTTGAATTCGTGGGCCTCTTTCAAAAGAGAAATCAAAATGCCCTCACCCTTTCAAGCGGCGAGGCGCAAAGGCTCGGTATTGCGAGGGCTGTAGTTATAGAGCCGGAGATACTTTTCCTTGATGAGCCTACATCATCCATTGATGAAAAAAATACAGAGATAGTGGAAGACATAATATTTAAGATGAAACAGCAGAGGGGGACAACAATTATATTAACAACGCATGATAACTCACAGGCAGAAAGGCTGGCTGAAAAGACATTGTTTATACGCGAAGGATGTTTTATATCCAGATGACATAGGCTTCGGGCATCCAAGACCTCCCGCATCTATTAAATTTCTCCTTTCAATGTAAACCCTATTAGAAATTCCAGCAGGGCATTATTTCTAACGGGGGAAAGCAGATTACAGCCTTTATACTTCAGAA
>Ga0210009_1001335_pt1 | contig 21765 bp, 12 predicted proteins | sample CryGeyCG2114_065_FD_185457 | JGI IMG/M metagenome (GOLD analysis project Ga0210009, IMG submission 185457) | Groundwater microbial communities from aquifer - Crystal Geyser CG12_big_fil_rev_8/21/14_0.65 (SPAdes) (version 2) | ecosystem: Environmental > Aquatic > Deep subsurface > Groundwater ... | reverse complement strand
ATTCACATTGGCATCATCAGCTCTGACTTGGAACTCAATCGCCGCGCCTTCTGTTAAGCCTTCGATCACAAGAGGATTGGGATCATTGTCGCTCACATCAATGCCATTGATGGATTGAATCACAGGCGCTTCATTCTCAGTCGGATAGACATTGACCACAACCAACGCCGCACTCGTCTCATTATTCTGATCCGTGATCTCATACCTGAAGGTTTCATTTCCCGTAAACCCGGAAGCAGGGGAGTAAAGCACTCTTTGTCTGTCACCGCTGATGACAGCACTGCCGCCTTGATTGGGGGCATCCGGAATATCAGAAATCACCAAGCCATCGCCTAAGTCATTGGCCAATACGTCCAACTCGTTATCCACCGAATCCTTTGCAATATCAAAGTTATCATTCACTGCTTGAAGATTGGATGAAATAACCTCAAATCCTTCGCGGATGTAGTCGTTGACGGCATATGAGGTAAATGTTTCACGCCAACTGAAACGTGATTGTTTTTTCGCTTCCGCCATGAACGCATCAAAGGTCGGTGTCATGCCCAGGTAGGCCATGTAAGTTTCAATGGTACGGTTGGGATCAACAAACTGTACTTGGGCTAAGGTGGCGTTCGTGTCTCCTGTTTGTGTCAGCCACTCATTGATGGAAGCAGAATTATGTATCGTAAACCACCCTTTGCTCCAAATAACAGGCGGATCTTCTTCGGCGCTATAATAAGTATTGTGATCAAGGGTAATGCCCGCCGCTGCATTGCTGGAGCCGCCTACAGATCCGGAATGCGGCTGTTGAACGATATTGTTTCGGAAGAATGTATTCACCGAGTCCGCGTTGATGTTGATGCTAAAACCGTTTGCCCGGTGATCATTGGGATTCGGCCAGTCTGGCCGGGTCCAGTTGTACACAATGTTATCGTGGATATCCGCATTCACGTACCGGCCGGTCCCTTGCATGCCGATTCCTTTGATATTACCGGTTCCCAATTCGTTATGGGCAATGATGTTGTTATACACTTCCACGTTTTCAATTAAACTTGGTCCGCCTTGAGTGGTGGTTTCGGTGCTGCCCAGCAGGATACCAGTCCCCTGCGGCTGCGTATCAATGTCCATCGAGCCAAGAATCACATTGTTTCGGATGACGCCGGAAACGTTCTCGACAGGATTTTGTTCGTGACCAAAACTAACCGAATGAGGATCGCGTAGATAAAGATTGTCTTCGTTCACGCCGCCCATTCTTTGCTGTACACCACCGGAAGCACCGCGCGCGTCAATGTTTCCTCGCACAATTGTTTTGCCGTAACCGGATGAGAGGTACATGTTTCTATTAAAAATCGTGCCTTCAGGAACGCCTTGCGCTGCGTCATTGAGCCATTCTGCACCGTTAATGTCGGTGCCGCCATTGACACCGCCATAGGGAAGGATTTTGTAATTAGCATCTGATTCAAATACATCACTTTTAAGGACGAATACCTGTCCTTGCGTCCATTCAAACTGGACCGAATCGCCTTGACCCACTGCGGCATCAATGCCTTGATCAATAACGGCTGCCACTTCTTCCATGGAAGCGGCTTGCGCGAAATCAAGACCGTCGACATCAAACTCCTGGCTTTCCCTGAAACCAACGGCCAGCTGAATGCGGAAACGACCGTCTGTGATGGTTTGCCATTCAGCAAGATTATTGTTAGAGGCTGAAAGAACCAATCTAAAATCATCATTCCAGCCGCCATGGTCAAAAATATTTTCTTCAATGGTCAGCCACACGTCTCCCATGCTTGTAAACATGCTTTGCGCGTGCGAACCAATCGAGTAATTGTCAGATAACACGTTACGTCGGACGGTAAAATCGTAAATGGGATGTGATTGCAAGTTAAGTTGTGTGTACTGAAATCTACAGTCTTCGATTAATACATCTCCGCCATCTCTTAACCACTGAAGCCCGGAAGAAGACCCAGTGCCTGTAAAGAGAGGATGATGCGGGTCTTTCGTGTAAGCATAAAAATGGATACCGGTGAGAGCAATGTGGGAGATATGCTCAGGGCTGTTGCCGCCGCCTTGAGTGTAAAAACCACCACTCGTAATATCCAGCCTTGGCCTGTCCGTGCTATCTCCATAACTGCTGATCACTTGTGGCTCTTCGTGACTGCGGCCTGATGTTTTCCAATGTCCGATGGCTTCTGTCCACACATCCCCGCGTTTCAACAACAACCAATCAGGATAGGTGTGCCGCATTAAAGCTTTGCCGGCCGCGATTGTTTGTTTGGCTGTTTGAGGACTGAAACCATCATTTGCGTCATTTCCTTCGCTTGAACTGACATATACAATTCGAGTATCACTGCTCGGATCAATTGTTGTCCATCCGCCTTCATTCTCCCTGACATCAGCCGTTTCATCGTCGTCATTTGGGCCCGAACAACCTAAGTCATACTGCCAGTCAATTAAACCATCACCGTCATCATCGATGCCGTCGGAGCAGTTACCGCCGCTGGTTGGCATAAAGTGTGCCGTCACACTCTTATGACTATCCATCAACAAAGTCTTTGGATTCTCATTCCCGTCTAAATCACCCGACCAATGATCAAACTGATAACCTTCATCAGGAATGGCTCTTAAAGAAACCTCTGTCCCTTCATCATAAGTCCCGCCTGGCGGGTCTAATTCCACCGATCCATTCTCTGAGGTAATCGAAAGGGTATAGGTATTCACTTGCGCGGGATTCACGGTTACCACCACATCATCTGTGACAGGACCCTGATTATCATTAGGATCATCATCCGCACTTAACCTTAAGGTATAAATGCCTTCTCCGGGGAAGGCAGCTAAAGTGTCTTCCATATTAGGATCACTGAATACCACACCCTCTGGACCGCCCGCTTGAGTCCATTCAATCACAAGAGCTCCCGGAGGATCAGGCAGCCCATCATCCGTCACGGTACCATCCAATGACACTTCATTCGCGGGCAGTGTGATTGCTTGGTCGTTGCCGGCGCTCACGAGGGGAGGGGTATTATCCGGAATATAGCCATCGTCCAAGTCAATGTTATCCATCCAAACGTGATTGAATTGTTGGTAGCTTGCATACAGACCGAATGATCCCGCTCCGCTTAATGGGTTTGGATCGACAAATTCATCTGCCACTACTGCAAATGGATCAAACTGCTCTTCTTTCACAATCACAAAATGTAAGCCGTCGATATCATGATGCGTCCGGATATCGTAATGATTCACGAAATTGCCGCCATTATGTCTCATATTTAATCCCGCATTAGTGCCAACTTGAGACACAACGCCATCTTGAATTTTATATAAAGAACCCGCTGCGCAATTAAGATCGCAATTAACTAAAGTAGAACCCGTTCCGGATTGCACAAAGAAATAATAATTGCTTGGATCTTGATAAAACAAAACAGTGCCTGAATCAGCTGACCAAGAACGGCGGAGATCATATTCAGCGGTAATTTCATTGAATGTTTCTTGGGTCACGGCCAAAGTATTTGTGTCAGCCAGGTAATCTGCCCGCAGCCATTTGCCAAGCGAGTCGGAACTCACACCTGCCATGCCTTCGATATTTTCCCAAATAAAATCTTGCCCGGTCTTATGATTGTTTAAATCGTCAGTGCCTAGTTCTCTTAATTCAAAATCTTCATTGTAGGTAAAAGAGCTGTCACAGGCATCTCCTAATCCGTCATTGTCCGAGTCAATCTGATCGACATTGCTCACGTAACGGCAATTGTCTTCGCAATCGTTGACGGTATCGCTGTCACTGTCTATATAAAAGGAAGGATGCATTAATCCGTCGCAGTTATCGTCAAATTCTCCCGAAGGCGTGCAAACTTCTTCGGCACCGGGGTTAATGTTCGGGTCATCCTCATTACAATCGAAATCCGGGTCTTGTTGATTGCAAGTGCCGTAACCTCGGTAAGTATCATTGTCGGCGTCTAAACACTGTTGACACTCTTGACCGCATTCGGTTTCATAGGGGCCCATGTCAAATCCATCATTCATCGGTCTCACATTGCCGTCATGATCATTGACGACACCCATGTTAGTGCCGCGATCAATGGCGCTGCTGATCGGTAAAAGATGAAAATCTTCGTTGGCTTCATCGGCAAAGTTTTCGTTGTCCCAAAAACTATGCACACCAATTAAATGATTGGGGTCATTCAACGGTTGACCGGGGGTCAAAATGTGCTGGCCGTAAAAATCTCTGTATGTGAACGTGCCGTCATCGCCTGGGATGAATTTATTGAAATCTTCTTCCACTTCGTCGGCGCAAGTTGCGCAACCGAGACCCAAGGATGAACGGAAAATATTGTTGAACAAATGAACATTTCGTATGTCACGCTCAATGTTAACACCGCCTTCAAAGTAGTTATGGTAAAGCCAGATGTTTTTCGTGTCGTTGTGCGAATTCATGCGGAAAGCAGCCCCGCTTCTTAAAATAACGTTATTACTGAAAATAATGTTGTTCATGCCTTCCAGCCAAAGCGGTTGAGTGGGCGGCATGATTTCATCGCCATCGTTGCCATCACCGATGAGGTTCCCGTCTACCAGCGTGTCTGAGACGTTAAAGAACTGCATGTTATCCGAATGGACTGTTCTGCCTCGGTGATTGGTGAATATGTTGTTGGTAATACGCATATTCCAAACGTTTGGCAAGCCTTCGCCCGGGCGGTTGCCGCCGATAAAAACACCGTCACCGCGGTTTTTCCTCACAAAATTATGATCAAGCGTAATGCTGCTGCTGTCGCTAATACCGATACCGCTCCCCATATTTTCTTCGACTCGGTTGCCTTTCACAATATCGCCCACGCGTGTCCGGACCGAAATACCGCTCATGCAGTGGTAAATGTAATTGTCCTCAATAATAGCGTTACTACCTTCTTGGTAGTCCATGATCCCGCGCCCGCCGTCCCAACGAACATTTAAACCTTCGTACTTATTAATATGGCGGATTGTAAAACCTTTTACTTTGACGTATGTTCCGGGAATATTCCAAACAGGCCCTCGGATATCCAGTCCAAACACTCGTTTTGCGGCCACAATCGTATCAGGCGCCTGATCATCAAAGGCTCTCACGAAAAGACGGACTTGAACGGGATTTTCGGATATGACTTTATAAACATACTCACCGGGTTGGTCCAAGAATGCCAAATGGTTTAAGAGATAATAATCATCGCTTGGTGAAAGGTTTTGGCCGTCTGTTTTGTCCAAAGTGATGGTGTGTGCCGTTGAATCGGAAGCCACGACATTATATTCGAGAATACCATTGATCCAGCCGATGTGCAGCCGCGCTTTAATGCCTGCCCAGTAATCGTTTGGTTTATCAGGGAAATCAGCGTCAAATTCACTTGAATTAAAAGTGTCCAACGTTCCGTCTTCCGGAATGGCGTACATCGGAGAAACACTTTCAAATACAGGATCGGCTTGCTCACGTTCCTGGGCCATGAACATGAGTTCATCGTTATCAGTCACAATGCTTGGAATCCAGTCAATATCGGTGTAGTAAGTTTGATTCACATCAGGTGCATCAGAACAGTTATTTTGATCGCAAACATTCCAATTTTGCAGTTCGTCACCGCCGTCAATCACAACTTCTTCATTCGGGTAGGCTTCAAAACTGACATAAGCGTTTTCTTCACCGTTGTTAGGCCGGACGGCACTTTCGCGGTAAATGCCTTCTCGAACCAACGCTGTTTCACCGGGTTGAATATTGTCAAATGCTTCTTGAAGGGTGTTGTAAGCTTGTCCGTCGCTGCCGGTGCATCTGCGGTTTGCAATCGAATAATCTCCGTTGGCGCAATCATCTTGCAGTTGATTATCTACGTAGAAAACAAACGCCGAAGACATAACTTCAAATGTAACACTGATGGTGTGTGGGGATTGGACGTTCTCAAAAGTGTACTGGGTGACATTGCCTACTGACTGACTGTCTACTAGAACATCAGCTACTTGGTAACCGGAATCCGGCAGCATGGTAAACGTGATATTTTCACCGGTGTTCACTTGCACAGATCCGAAAGGATCGATATCCCCGTTTTCACCGGCGCTTGCCGTAATAATGACTGGCGGGTCAATGTGCAACACGACAATCTCAACCGTATCAGACCAACCGGTAGCAGTGCCGCCGTTTTGAGGGATATCCGTCCAAGCCTGAACGCGTGCAAAATAGGTACCTTCCTGCACAATATTAAAAGGTTCAACAGCACCTGTCGGCCATCTTTCATCAACATTGGTTTGGAAGGTTTGATCAGGAGAGAGCTGTACTTGATAAATGCCGGCTCCGTTGATGGGATCCCACACTAAATTAAAATTTCCATAATTGGGTGATGGCGGGTCAACAGAAACGACAGGCACGGGCGCTTCATTAACATGAAGCTCAATTCCGTGCATATCGTTTGCCTGTCCATCATTAGCTTCAATGCTTAAGTTATAAACGCCAGCTTGATCAAAGCCCGGTGTCCAAGTGAATGCATAAGTAGAAGGATTGCCAGGATTGCCATTAAATTGCGCGTCGCCCGGTAAATTTTGGATCAATTGGGAAACCAAATCGCTACTATCCACATCGTCGGCGACCACATCAAATTGAACCAGCACGCCTTCCGTTAAATTGTCAATCACAACGGGATCGGGCGAACCGGAAGAAACATCAACGCCGTTAATGGATTCAATCACCGGTGCTTCATTGGTATCAAGCACTTGTACTGTCACCGTGGCGATTGAGGTTTGATTGTTTGAATCTGTTATTTCATAGTCAAAGGCATCTTCACCGACGTATTGAGCATCAGGCGTGTACAAAACCAAGTTTTGTTCGACATTAATGGCAACGGTCCCGTGCGCTGCCTGAACATTGATTTCGGTGTTAGAGATATGCAGATCAGTGCCTGAATCGTTAGTTAAAACATCTAATTCATTATCAGCAGAATTGACGTTCACATCAAACCGATCGGGCCGTGCTTCAATTACTTGGCTTTCGCCCCGTCCGAAGCCTTCACGGATGTAATCATTGATAGCGCCCGCCGTTAAACGCGGATCCCAATTCATTTTATTTTGCTGTTTGGCGAGTAACATAAAATCATCCAGCGTTTGCCCAAGACTCCGGCTTTGAACATAAGTTTCAGCTGTGCGTTCCGGGTCGGGGTAGATGATTTGTTCAACGCGTGAATTTGCATCGCCTGTTAATGCCACCCATTGGTTAAAATCCATTTCGCCGTAGCTGCCGGAGTTAAACATTCGATCAACACCAGCATCATAATAAACATTGTTATGGAATACGTAATTGTTGACGACATAGTTCGTTGGGTTATGCTTGAAATCCATCAAATAATTTAACCAATAACTGCCTTCCGTGTGATAACGTTGAAATTCATTGCCATACACTTGAACGGTGCCGGTATATTTATCATCATAACAACACCCGCCCAAGGCTTGCTCGTGTTTATAAACAATGTTGTTTCGGATAATTAAGTCGTGCGCTCCTTCATGTGTAGAACCTACCGAAATGGCAGTTCCGCCAATGATGTCTGGACCCCACATGTGTGCAAAAATGTTGTCTTCTATCAAGCCGTTCCACGTATGATTAGCTTCAAAACCGGTGCCGCCACGGGTGTCTTCAGCGCTGGTATAAATAGCACCCAGTTCAACATTGCGGCGAAATTCGCCGTAAACGCCGCCTGCGACCGGAATGCTGCTGGTTCTTCCCCAGTGACTACCGGCATCTTGCACAAACAAATTATTCTCTATCACACCTCCCGGCCTAAATTGAATGCCGGAAGCCGAAGCACGGGAGAAAATGTTGCCGCGCGCAAAGAGACCGCGTGACACATGAGATACGCCGTAAATATTGTGGTTAAATTGAGTCGGTTGTACGTTGCCCGCGTCATTATTTTTTTTGTCTCCTAACCAAGCCCCCACCAATTGAGTGCCATTTTGCCCGCCCTGATAAGCAACCAAATCAGTGAGATGTAAAGCACGCATCGGAACGGTAAAGTTTCCGACAAATTTGAATACATAAATTGTGCCGTCGCCGGAATAACTCACAGACACTTTGTCCGGGACGCCCACTGCATTATTGATCGCATTTTCAATCACTTGCGCAACATCGTTCATATTGCCAACGGATGAAAAATTAATACCGGCAATGTCATAAACCGTGCCGTCAACGGTGACTTCAAATTGGCCGTCCGCAATACTTTGCCAAGCTGATGGATTTGTCTGCAAGGCTTTAGCCATCCAGTCAAATTGATCTGAGAGCCAACCATTGTGATCAAATATGTTTTCTTCAATCAACATGCCTTTGGGGCCGATCGCAAACATACCTTGTGAGTGACTGTGATAAGAAAAGTTATTCATACTCATGTTGCGTCTCATCAAGACATTCGCAAGTCCGGGTTGAGCAATATCAAATGTCACGCCGGAAATTTCAAACAAGCAATCTTCCACGATAAATGTATGCCCGGTTGCTAAACGGTCAATGGCTGACGGTCCGTCTCCGGTAAAAGTAGGCGAGGCAGGATCTTTGGTAGCATTATAAAAATGGAGGCCGTTAATGGCAACATAGTTAGTGCTAGTTGAGCTTCTATTTTTCCAGGAACCCTTTACTAGCTTTGGCCGCTCAGGATCGTTACCATAATAAGAAACCAACAAGGGCTCTACAGGTGAACGGCCAGATTTTTTAAAACCACCATTGTCTGACAATATTTCATCAGTCCACACATCCCCGCGTTTCAAAAGCATCCAATCGGGATAACCATCTCTTAGAAGTTCATAAGCTTTTGCCAGTGTTTGAACCGGGGTAACGGGTGAGAGACCGTCGTTAGCGTCATTACCGTCTGAAGAACTCACATAAATTTTTTGTGTGTCGTTACTGGGTGTGAAAACAGTCCATCCGTTTTCATCCAACACATCAATATAAGCCTTGCCTGGCGTCACACCGCCACGTCCGTCTGCGACGGTATAAGTCAACATATCCAGACCTTTAAATCCCGGGTTGGGTGTGTAAAGCACGTCAGACGCGTCACCCGCTACCACTGCCGTACCATGAAGCGGTTGAACAGTAATTTCGCTTATGCTTAACACATCGCGCGGATCGCGGTCAGGGTCAGTATCATTTTTAAGTACATACAGCGGGTTATCCGTTGAATCCGGTTTAACAGAAATGGGATCCGCAATTGTTTCGGGCGGATCGTTGATACCATTTTCAGCGACTGTCAAATTGACTTCCGCAATGGCTTTGCCGCCGCTCGCATCAATCACTTCGTAATCAATGTAATCAATACCGGCATGATTGGGATTGGGTGTATAAATAATTGAACGCCCATCCTGTGCGATTTCGGCAGTGCCGTAGTAAGGATGATGACTGTCAGTCAATCGGTTAACCTTCAGAACTTCGTTTTCAGGATCAGAATCATTAGCCAAAACATCTAATACGTTGTCTGCGCTGTCCTCTGCAACAGAAAACTCATCATCCAGAGCGACAGGAGGTTTGGTAAAGTAAACGTCAATGGTGTGATCAGCGGCTACGTTTTGAAATGTGTATTGGTTGCCGGGGTTATTGGGAATTGTGACTGGGTTACCATCCACTAGGACATAGCCAATCACATGGTCATTGTCATTAGGTGTGAAAACAAAAGTTTGATTTTCGCCCTGATTGACCTGGACATCGCCCGCCGGTTCAACCGCGCCATTTCCAAATGACCGGGCTTGAATGTGATAAACCTGTGTGCCCGGTTCAAAAACGGCATGAATCGAATGCGAATCATTCGTGACGTTGACAAATTCATATTGAAGAAGCGGACCTTGCGAAACGTTATCAACCGCCAAATCTGCAATGTGATATCCTTGATCAGGCTGTGCGGCAAATAATCGATTTCCACCGTCTATGACTCGCACCTCTCCTTCAGGATCAAGATGGCCGCCGGTGGTTGAAGAAGCATTAATGATATGTAAATTAGGCTCGTTCCCATTGTAAAGCTGTTCGATTTCAAGGGGATCCAACGCTCGGCTAAATACACGAAATTCATCCATCTGCCCTTTGAAGAACTCACCGCTTGTTCTCTGGCCGATGCGGTCAATAAAGTCTACGGCACCCAAACCAACGCCGCTTGTGGTTTTTGAATTATCGTACTGTCCATTTTTATAGTAAGTCAATGTGACATTTCCGGAACCGTCTTGATCAAATACAAAAGCGACGTGGGTCCATTGATCTACGTCAGGCGGGCGGCTTGATATAATGTCATTATGGACGTTGCCGTTTGTATCTCGCCAATTGGCGCGAACCGAAACGCCGGAATTAGGATCTTGAAAAGCCACATAATCATTTTGCGCGTTCGTGTAAAGCGTATTCCAAGTGGCACCGTTGCTGCCCGTGCGTTTGACCCAAGCCACAACAGTTCGTTCGGCCAAATTGAGCGTAGGATCAGTTGGCACTAACAGATGGTCTGTGCTTCCATTAAAATCATATGCCCCGTTGCCGTCATGGCCGCCATTGGCAACGAAAGCAGGGCAATCAGTTCCGGGTAGGCAGGTGGCATCATTGCCGAAATCAGAAGAGTCGTGTGCGACACCATCCGATAAATCATCATCCATTTGGTAGCGAACCGCAATATCACCGCCCAATGATTCATTGATCACATTGATGAGGACGTCGTCATGTGCTTCTAATTCATTGTCATATGCGCTTAATCTCAATGTGTAGATACCGTCTTGTGGGAAGGTGGCAGTCGTATCCACTTGATTAATATCTCCGAACGAGACATTCCCAGGACCGCCTACTTGCGACCATGTGGTAGTAACAACTCCCGGCGGATCAGGAAAGCCGTCATCCGTCACCGTTCCATCCAGTGACACTTCATTAATAGGCAGTGTAATTTCTTGGTCATTGCCCGCGTTAACAAGAGGAGATTGGTTTTGGTTGCCGCCGCCTTGGACAGGAAACTCATGAGCGCCTATGTCCCATTGACTGCCCTGAGGTCTTGAAATGCTTTTGTGGTCTTCGAGAAATCCCGGGATTTCAAGACCCGCGTCTTTGGCAGGGCTGTTTTCTGTGATCCTAAAGTCAAAATTCTCCGTATCAGTGAACAAAGGGTCCGAAGTCAATGTGTTTGTGTCAAAGCCAAATGATTGCCAAGTGGCTAGATCATGAGGTTCCGCAGAAACACTGCCGCCGCATTCACCGCAAATAATTTTTGAAGCTGCAAAATAAGAAAAATCAGGTGCGTAAAAGAGATTATGGTTACTTCTTAAAGCCCCTGTGTCATTTCGATGCCAAACCATAAACCCAGCTCTGCCGGGATCCGTTGAATCCTGATCATTTAAATGAGGGGCATAAAAGATATTGTCAAACACCCTGACATCTGCGGCCCCGGTTGTGTCTCTTCCATCGTACGTGCCGTTACCGCCGACAAACAAAAACCGCACGTTCGGAGCTTTTTCTTCTTCTAAGACAGCAAAAGTATTCCCGTAAATCCACATGGGTTCCCGCGATAACTCCGGGAAAATCGAGGCGTTTAATTCAATGCCTTTCGCAAAATGGCTTTCGCCTAAACCGCCGTTTTCGTCCGGAAATTGATGACCGTCATTTTTCTTAAGTAACACATTGTTTCGTATGATTTTCCCGGGCGGTCTGGTTGCAATCATCGTCTGCGTATTTCGTGTGGCTACCAGCAAATTTCTTTCAAATAGGGTTCTGTCGTTGGGATTGAGTGCGCTGCCGTCTCTTTGTTGATTATCTAATGTGACAACCGTAAAACCGCCGGTAAAAATGTTCTCAGAAATAACCGAATTCTCACCGTGGCCATCCACAATGAAACGTAAAGCAGGGCCATGCGCGCGGCCATCCGATGACCAACCCGCATTGTTGAATAAATCATTGAATGAGATAACCATTTTAACAGGGCTCGGCATTCGAATGGGGCTGTGGGCAGGGGGGCACGGCTCAATTTCAAGATCCCCGGCGCAACTTCTCCCGCCCGGTTCATTGAGCGCATTTTCTTTTTGCTTGATGCTGTTCCCAAGAAAGGCCGAACTTTCCAAGCTTCCGTATGAACCGTAATTTTGCCAATTGGATATCTTGTTATCGACAATGAAAAAATGACGTTGACCGTATTGCCTGAGTGTTAGACCAAATCCAGAAATATCATTTCTGAGTAAAACAAAATTAGTGACATTAGGCCCGTCAACCGCATCGTATATGGTTTTTCGGTTACCGGTGCCGTCAACAGCGTTATAACCGCCAATCCATTTGATGTCGGCAATGGTTACGTCTGATGTGTCACCCAACAATCTGATTAAAGGGCCTCCCGCCACCACGTTGTTTCCGGACGGCGGACATTGTTCAGAAGTAATCACAGGATAATCTCCCGTACCATAAGCACCTACAAACACCGGGCCTACGACATCATCTGGGCGGGCCTCATCGCATTTTTCGTATGTTTCTCCGCGGTGAATGAGAAGTCTTTTCGGACCGTTACCGTCAAAGACCGCGTTAAAACCTTCTGTTAAATCTGTTGAATGAAAGGCAGGGTTTTGGGTCGGACACTCTGTAAAATCTCCTGCAAGGGACACACAATAGGTAGAATCGCTGTAGACAGTTTCCGGGTCATACACGGTGACATAGAATTCCTGACTAACCGTATTTTCGTTACTATCCGTGACAGTGAGAATGATGGTATAGTCACCCGGCTCTTCATAAAGATGGGCTGCCAGAGGGCCTCGTGCGATATTGGGATCAACATCAGGCCTGTTAACGAAAGATGCGCCCGGATCATTGAAATCCCAAACGTATTGCAATTCATGGAAAGGCTCATCGGTGATATCACTGGTGGTTCCGGCAGCGTCTGCAAATATACCGCAAGGTGCTGTGCAGATTGTTCTGGAAACAGTTGCACTCAAATTAATAATGCCTTCTTTCTCACTCACATCCTCAGGACCGGCACATCCCGAATCTTGAGGATAATCCACAAAGGTGTCCCCGTCATTATCAATTCCATCTTCGCAGGCAAAGGGAACAGCCAAAACGGTAGGAGTTTCAATGACACCGGGAATAATAGGAATCGGCACCACCACTTGATTGATGACAAAGATGAGGACAATTAGAAAGCGAAAGATTCTATTGAGGCCTTCATGTTTTTGAAAAGAATGAAATAACAGGACAGAAGAAAATCCCGCTTGGTTTGATTGACGATTATTTCTTCTTAATTTCTTTTTCAATGTCATTTGGTTTTGATCAATAAAAAAGCCGAGCTACGCGAATCGATTGTTTCGCTTCGGTAACTCGGCCATCTCTTAACCAGATTGTCTGTTTTTTTGCTTCGGCAGCTGGCAATCTCACATCAGAGATCCGTAGCTTTGCGTCCCCGAATCACTCCGGGTTTGCCTTTTCGTGCTTTAGTTATCTTTATGAACTAATAAAAAAATACATTCACTTTATCTAGGACGCAAGGTTTAACTGATAAAAAGTGTCAGAATTGACTTAATAAAATGCACGAGAAAGCCATTTCCAGATAAAAAATAGCCAAAGGAAATCTCGACAAATGAAAACCGGTTGGTATAGAATCTAACCCTGTCATACCTCTATTCAAGTGAGCCATCGGGGAAATGCTTCGATAGACTCAGCATCCTTCGACGCGTCTTGAATTTGTCGAAAGACTTCCGACTCCTTATTTAAGTGTTTAGAGAAAGTAGACGAATTAATCAATGATGAAACGATTCATAGTCACCCTGTCACTAAGTCTGTTCCTCATCACCCAGACTGCTTTGGCACAGCATGTCCAAACGTTAGCAGGGTTGGCCGTATCAGTGGATAGTGGTCGAAGAGAGTTGCGCGTGATGTTTGAACATCCGGTAACCGGGGAGGACGTGGTTAAAATTTTCCAAATCGTTCCTTCCACTAATTTCAAAAATGTGAAGAAATTAGAGCAAATTAAGCCCAACGATCCGGTCAGTATTGATTATCAAGAAACAGGCAACGGTAAATTAGACGCCGTCTATATCGAAGTGATTCCTTTAAAAGAGATGCCTTTTAGTCGAAAAGATGTTTTACAATCTTTTCGAGGCTAGTTTTTTCGAGTGAGTTTTTTGACGACCAACCCATTGCGTATCCTGACCACATCCTACATTTTATGGGTTTATTTCCTGATTGCGTTACCCGCCGTTTCAATGTCAAATCCTGATATTGAAACCATGATTAAAACAGCACAAGAATTAGAAGTTTTACATCAAACAGGCGAAGCCATCAAACAATATGAGTTGGCTTATCAACTCAATTCTTCCCACCCGGTGATACTTGACCGATTAAGTGAACTTTACCTAGAAAAAGAAAAATATCAGCAAGTCGTTTATTTGCTTCAGCCCACACCAAGTAAAACACTGAGAAACCCTAGGCTCTGTCGGCGTTTGGCAAAGGCTTATACTGCACTGGGTAATGCCCGTTTAGCTGAAAAAGCTTACCGCGAAACTCTTACGCTTGATTCGGATGATGCGCAAACCATGTATGATCTTGCGCTTTTGATGGATGTTTCGGGGCGCACCGACGAAGCGGTTGAGTTTTACAGACGTGTGATTACACATATGCCGAATCACGCAGCGGCTTATTTTCAGTTGGGCGTGATTGCTTATCGGGCAGGCAGCTTAGAGAAAGCCAGGCATTATTTTCAACAGGCAACGCTTTTTGATCCTGCCGCGGTATCGGGTTATTACAATTTGGGTTTGGTTTTGTTAGACTTGAAACGATGGGAAGAGGCTCGAAATGCTTTTCAGAAAGCGATTCATTTACAGCCTGATCACGCGCCGGCTTACTATCAAACCGGTGTCGCTTATGAGGAACAAGGTTTTTTGAAAGAAGCCATTGAAAATTACGGACGAGCACTGCAAATAGATCCTCGTTTGGAACTTGCGGATGCCGCCTTGAATGACGTGCGCCAAAAATTTCTTCATCCGGATTCAGAGGATCTTTCAACTGCGCTCAAACGAAAACAATTGAAAGATGCGTTGGCGGGGACAGCGGAGCGTGTCTTTCCAACCAGTTCGCCTTATGCTTCGACTAACGCCATTCACACAGCCGGGGCACCCATGAATTTAGGAGCGAACGCGCAAGGACTGATTCTTCAGATGGGGGCAACATTGGTTGAACAATGGTTGAGTCAAGCTAAACAAACACAGGATGATCGGTATTACCGGGACAATTGATGAAGGATCGCTTCACCAGTCATTGCGGGTCAAAGGTGAGGCAATTTAAAAATGAAGATCCCTCGCGTGGCGGTATCCGCTCGGGATAAATTCGCACACACAACTTACGTTCCGTAAGTTGTGTGCTCATTTACATTCCCATGATGCGATAACCCGCATCCACGTAAATAATTTCTCCGGTGATGCCGCTTCCAAGAGGGCTTAAAAGAAAGAATGCCGTGTTTGCCACTTCTTCGACTTCCACATTGCGGCACAGCGCCGCTTTTTGCCGGTGAAAATCTAACATCTTTGTAAAACCTGAAATGCCGCGGGCTGCCAACGTATTGACAGGTCCTGCTGAAACACCATTGACGCGAATGTTCTTGGGACCTAATTCGTGCGCCAAATAACGGACACCGGATTCAAGACTTGCTTTTGCCATTCCCATGACATTGTAATTTTGAACCACTTTTTCAGAACCCAAATAGGTGAGTGCCACGATGCTGCCGCCCTCTTTTTCCATCAAAGGTTCAGCTCCCTTGGCAACAGTTAAAAGAGAATAAGCGCTTACTTCATGGGCCATCAAATAACCTTCGCGCGACGTATCAATAATTCGACCTTCCAAATCCTCTTTCTTGGCAAAAGCGATGCAATGAACAAGATAGTTGAGCGTGCCGAACTCGGCGCGAACACCATCATATAAATTCTTAATGTCTTCAGGTTTTGTGACATCACAAGGGAAGAGGGGAGATTTTTTCGGCAAAGTGGTGACTAGTTTCTCAACGCTGTCTTTAATTCGGTCACCTTGGTAAGTAAATGCCAATTGAGCGCCATGGCGCGAAAGTGTTTGAGCGATCGCCCAAGCAATGCTTCGTTTATTGGCAACCCCTAATACCAGCGCTTTCTTTCCCTGAAGAAGGTTTGAGCTAAATACCTGTTCATTTTGAGCGGTTTCTGCACCTGACATATGAATCTCCCTTTGTGTATGTTCCTTATTAAAGGAAAAGTATAACAAATATTGAATACGTGACAAGTAGAGATTTGGCGCGATCATATTTCAGGGGTCAGACCCAGGAGGGTCTGACCCCACGGATGAATTTTAAAAAGAATAAATCTTGTAATTTTTCGATCTTTTGGTAAAACTACTCCTTTCGACGATGAGCATGAAAAAAGAATCTAATTTATTGGTCCTCGATTTGGAAACCCAAAAGACTTTTAATGAGGTGGGCAGGCAAAATGTCCATAAATTAAAAGTCTCGGTTGTTTCTACCTATGATTATCTGACAGATGCCTATCAAAGTTATGAAGAGCATGAGATTCACCAATTGGAAGAACGGCTAAAGACGGTCGATTGCCTGATCGGGTTTAATATTAGGCGTTTTGATTTAGTGGTGCTTCAACCCTATCTTTTTATCTCCGTTGATTCGATCCCCGTTCTTGATTTGTTGGAGGAAATCGAAAAAGTCCGCGGGCACAGGGTCAGTTTACAAAGCGTCGCGCAGGCGACCATTGAAATTGTTAAAACAGGCCAGGGGCTTGAAGCGGTTGATTTATTTAAGCGCGGACAGATGGACAAATTGAAGGAATATTGCGAGAATGACGTCAAACTCACGAAAGATGTTTATGAATATGGTAAAAAAAATAAAAAAGTTTATTTCATTTCAAACCGCGACTGGAAAAAATACGAAATTCCAATTCAATGGGGGCATGTTGAAACCCTTAAGAAAGCGAATGTTTTTCCAACCAGTTTGTTTTAAACAAACCTCATGAATTCCATTCTTCTCGTGGTTGCCGAAAATGCAGCCACTCGTAAATTAATACAAAATGCGTCCCAACAGTACATCGTCGATTGTTATTTTGTGTCATACGGCGATCATTTGGCCGAACTGGTCAAAAAGATGAATCCCTTTTTGTTGATTGTCGAGTTTGCTTCTCAAAGTTCGGATTGGGTGGTCCGCTATTTGGGAGAAATCAAATCATCCAAGCATATGTTTCCGATCATCGGCATCGTTTCTCCCGACCTGGAAGCGGATATCATTCGATTGCAGCGGGCGGGTTGTGATCACATTGTTCTCTCTACTGATTTTCAAACCAAAATCCCAGAGTTAATCGATAAATACGTTCGGTAATCAAGCCAAACCGGTTTTTAAATATCAATGACCGTATCAAATATGCGTCTTCCTTCGACCTGTCCGGTTTCTTAAAACAGGGAGGCTTTAGTAGATTATCTGGAATTTATAAGCTATTTATTATCAATAGGTTAGGATAATTGTGGTGTTCCCGGCTTGTTGACGATAGAGCGTAAATACTGTATGATCTCTTGCTCAAAGAACGGAGAACCGAGTACAGGAGACGGGCAAAACCGTGATTGATTGTACTCAGTTTTCCGTTCTTTGTTTTCCTAAATCAAGTGACCGCCATGATCAAATTACCTATTTATATGGACCATCAATCGACGACGCCCTTAGATTCGCGTGTTCTGAGTGCTATGAAACCCTATCTAGAAGGGATGTTCGGCAATGCATCGAGCCGTCATCACCGATTTGGCGTAGAGGCTCGTGAAGCAGTTGAGACTGCCCGCGAGCAGACCAGAAAATACATTGGTGCACGGCATGCCAAAGAAGTTGTCTGGACGAGCGGTGCCACCGAATCGAATAATTTAGCCATTCAGGGCGTTTCGCATCTTTATCGCAAGCGCGGGAATCATATTATTACGAGTGTTATCGAACATAAGTCAGTTTTAGACACGTGTTCGTTTCTTGAAGGAGAGGGTTTTCGAATAACGTATTTACCCGTTACACAAGAAGGCATTATTCGTTTGCAGGATCTTGAGCAAGCGATTACCGATCAAACCATTCTCATTTCAATTATGCACGCTAATAATGAAATCGGGACCATTCAACCGGTTGCTGAAATCGGCGAGGTTGCCAAAAAGAGAAATATTTTCTTTCATTGTGACGCATCACAATCAGCCGGGAAGATTCCAATCGATGTCCAGACCATGGGAATCGATTTGTTGTCGATTTCGGCCCATAAAATGTATGGTCCCAAAGGAGCGGGGGCGCTTTATGTGAGAAGCGAAAATCCTCGGGTACGTTTGCAGCCGCTGATTTTTGGCGGAGGGCAGGAAGAAGCTTGGCGTTCCGGAACGTTAAATGTGCCGGGGATCGCTGGTTTTGCAAAGGCTTTTGAGATAGCTGTTGCCGAAATGGCCGATGAGTCAGAACGATTGCTGCGGCTTAGAACGCAATTATTTGAATGGTTTCGAAAATATATTCCAGAAGTTCATTGTAACGGCAGCTTACAATACCGCCTGCCGGGTAATTTAAATGTGAGTTTTGCCTATGTAGAAGGCGAAGCGTTATTGGAATTGATTAATCAAACCATTGCTGTTTCGTCCGGCTCAGCTTGTTCCCAAACAACGCTTGAGCCTTCCTATGTTTTAAAGGCATTGGGCGTTCAAGGCGATCTAGCACATACGTCTATTCGGTTTGGCTTGGGCCGGTTTAATACGGCAGAAGAAGTGATGTTTACGGCTCACTATGTCGCAGAAGCGGTTGCAAAATTAAGAGAATCTTCAGCGCTTTATAAAGAGACACAGAAAAAATTGACGTCAAGCACGACAGTTTAAGGAGAGTCATTTTATGATTCATTTAACATCTTCTGCTACAGAAGAAATCAAACGATTGCTTGCCAAACAAAATAAAACGGATCTGGGGATCAGGCTGGGTGTCCGCGGCGGCGGCTGTTCCGGATTATCATATCAAATGTCATTTGGTGAAAAAAAGGAAGGAGACCATGAGTTTAAGTTTGAAGATGTCTCTGTCTTTGTGGATCCGAAAAGCTATCTTTATTTAAATGAAATGACGTTGGATTTTGTAGAGGATTTAAAAGCACGCGGTTTTAAATTTGTCAATCCGAATGCGCAAAAGTCATGCGGATGCGGAGAATCATTTTCAGTTTGATCTAATCCGTTTTCATGTTTAATCATTTTAATAACGCATTCCCATCGGGTTTCAATGTTTGTTCGGGATGGTAAAATCCTGTGAGATCCCTCAAACGAAAAATCATATCTTCCGCGTTTATTTTTTTGTTATCGGCGGGCGGATATTATTATTTTTGGGGGCAGTATCTTTATACCATGACAGCCTATTGCGATTGTCCGATTTGCGTCAATGTGGATGCCTATCGTGACGGCCGGTTTGCCAGTGGCCGGGCAGTCTATTGGGGCGGGATAGCGGCAGATCCCAGTATCCCATTTGGTACACAAATCGAATTGGTTCCGATTTGGCCGGGAGATTTTTGGAGTATTTTTAGGGTTCTAAAAAACCGAAAAAAATTTACCGTTGAAGACCGCGGCGGCAAAATAAAAGGAAAACATATTGATTTATTTATTCCTCATTCACACGGCGGACATCAAATGGCGCTTGAATGGGGCGTGAGGAAAATGAGAGTTTCGATTAATGGCGAATTAGCCAAGTAATGGATAGGAGACATTGATGAAAAAAATAGAATGCATTGTACGTCCTTCGAAATTTGACGCCATACGCGATGCGCTTAAAAAATCGGGCGTTGGCGGCATGACGGCTTATGAGGTGAGCGGATTTGGCAACCAGCGCGCCCGCGGCCGAGGATCGTTAAGACGAATGAAAATCGAAATTTATGTTGATGACTTTCAAGTTGATAATGTGATGGACATTGTGATGAAGCATGCAAGAACAGGAACCGGTGAAACCGGTGACGGCAAGATTGCAGTCATTGATTTGGAAACACTCTACCGGATACGAACCGGTGAAGAAGGCGCTAAAGCAATTTAAAGAGATAATAAGGCCCTGTTAAGCGCTTGTTTGGATGAAAAAAGACGTTCTGCGCCCGCTTGTTCGAAACACTTTAAATCTTTTCCTCGCAATTCGCTCATGCCAACGAAAGCCCAACTGCCGCAACGAATCTGACGGCGGGCTGTTTTTGCCATTGTCATATCATCCGGCAAGTCTCCGATGTAAAGATAACGAAGACGCAGACCGAAACGTTTGGCAATGCGCAGCAATGAATAAGGATGCGGTTTTTTAAAACGGGCACCCGGCAGGTGATTCAGGGTAACCAAGAAATTGATCGGGCGTCTAATGCCAAAGCGTTTTAAAACATAATTTGCTTCTTTTAAATTGCGTCCCGTTGCAATCGCGATCCGAATGCCTTGCTTTTTCAAATGGCGGAAAACACGTTTTGAAATAATTGGTTTTTCTCGGCGGATATATTTTGACCAATACAATGCTTGAAAAAGACGGGAAACTCTTTTCATTTGAACATCGGGGCGTTTCCCGAATCGTTTCTCAATGCCGTGAACCCCGACAGGGGTTTTTGAGGTCTTTAAAAGGCCGAGTATTTTCTTCGTTTGAAGAAGATCGTTTAGGGAACGGATTTCAGAATCTTGTCCGCATAAATAGAGTAACAATCCGTAACAGGTATCCCAATCATCATTAAAGCCGCCCAACCGTTTAAATGTTTCAACATCATGGCGTGTTAGCAACATGTGTTTGATTGGTTTGATTTTTAAAAAACGTGTCAAATAGATCTGAACGGTTTCACGGATGCAGTCTGTGTAAGAAGCGCGTGTGTCTACCATGACATTGTCAATGTCAAAGATGACTACGTCATAAGAAGAATTCACCGGCTTAACTCTGCGTTTCATAACGGTAATTTTATCACGAAAATGCTGGAATGGCACTCTTAGGCGAGCTAGACTATATCAAGCAGTTATATAGGGGAAACAGATGACCATCGAACAAATTAGGCAGCTGCGTTTTAAAAAACGGGTCTCTTTACTTGATATTGCGGCGCGCACGGGACTACCGGAAAACTATTTGGAAAAACTGGAAGCCGAAGAAATTCCGGCTACCGAAGGGGATTTAAAGCGAATCAAAGACGCCATTTTGCACGCTGCAAAGGATTTAGAAGATGACGATGGCGGCGAAGTTAAATACGGCTGAGCGGAATTGACGGTATGCACATTTCGTTTGTTCTCGATTGGTTACCGCCGGGCGCCTTACGCAAAAAGATTTTTAAGTCTGCAGCATTGCAGGTTGTTTTTTGTGATTACTTAAAGCGTTTATCTCATTTTACACCTGCCACATTTTCCGGCCGCATCAACGCGGTTGAACCAAAATCCAATGCCAAGCGTTGGATTTGCGAAAGAAAAAAAGGTGTATCCAAAAATCCATCGTCCGAAGAAATAGCAGAAAAAGTAGGTCAAATACTTTTGTCCGGATGTCAGCAATTTCAAATTATCATTGGCGGCCCGGATGGATTTTCAGATCAAACGATTCAGCAATTAAAACCGGATTTTATTTGGAGTTTTGGCGCGCTGACTTATCCGCACGAATTAGCGGCAGTTGTCTCGGCCGAACAAATTTACCGCGCTTGGACCATTTTGAAAAAAATGCCATATCACGTCGGTCACTGATAATATTTTATCTTCAAACCCTACATTCAACCAGCAAGCGCACCACTTAAGGATTGATAAACCTCCTTTGGCGTTTTGTATTGTAAGCATTTCCTTGGACGGTTGTTAAGTAAATTCTCAACGCGGGCAATATCGGTTATCGGAAT
>Ga0210009_1001333_pt1 | contig 21812 bp, 23 predicted proteins | sample CryGeyCG2114_065_FD_185457 | JGI IMG/M metagenome (GOLD analysis project Ga0210009, IMG submission 185457) | Groundwater microbial communities from aquifer - Crystal Geyser CG12_big_fil_rev_8/21/14_0.65 (SPAdes) (version 2) | ecosystem: Environmental > Aquatic > Deep subsurface > Groundwater ... | reverse complement strand
GTTCCCATTGGCGGGAACCCTGCAATGATCATTAAACTGTAAAAACAAACTGCCAGCCATAGATAGTTATTACCCTTCAAAAGCGCGAAAGCTAAGGAAGAATTTTATGCTGGCCCCACGCCGGGTGGGTTATTTTTTATAAACTTTTTCCGGGTCGAAAACCTTCTCTTCAATGACTTCAACGTCACCGTTGACTTTTCTGAAAAAACAACTGGTATAGCCTTTATGGCAGGCGGCTTTGCCCACCTGCTCGACTTTCAGCAGAACCGTGTCGTCATCGCAATCGACAAAAACTTCTTTAACGATTTGCACGTTACCGCTTTCTTCACCTTTCATCCATTGCTTATCGCGTGAGCGGCTGTAAAACCAGGCTTTTCCGGTTTCCAGGGTCTTTTCCCAGGCAATGGTGTTCATGTAAGCAAGCATCAGCACCTTGCCCGTTTCCGCATCTTGAATGATAGCCGGAACCAGACCGCCCATCTTATCGAAATCCAATTTCATAAAACTCCTCCAATACGTTATAACGCAGTTAAAATGCGCGAAAGTTTGAGACCAATTATGGGGGGTCAGAACCTGAAACCCTGAAACTTCTCCAGCATGGAGGAAGATCGAAATGGTACATTCATTTTATTGGGTAAAAATCCCAATAAATCCCAGCTCAAGGTGAAGCTTGAAAATCTAAAATATAATTGATTTTATGTCAACCTTATAATAGCCTGTTTGAAACCGAATAAGTTGTTTTTTTTGTTTATTTTGGGACATTTCCCCATCCAGTTTTTGCGGATTTGGACGATTAAATCTTGTTTAAAGAGGTCTTATGCCTTCTATCACGCATTTTGAAATTTATAAACCTGCCGAACCGTGCAGTTATACCGGTGAAAAACTGCGGGAAATAATGGAGAAAATAATATCTGAAACACTCTCACCAGATGGTAAAGATTTGAGCTTGAAGGGCTATTGTATCGGCCCGAATGGCATGACGGTCATCTGCCGTGACGAACGTGTTGCCAAGGTACGGCGTTTGAATCTGGGCGGCAACCGCATTGGTGATGACGGGGTCAAGCTATTGGCGGAGGCGGAGTTGTTTTCCAAGGTCAACTGGTTAGAACTTGGTGGTAACGATATCGGGCCGGAAGGCATCCGTTCTCTGATGGCTTCAAACGCTTTGAAAAAAGTCAAATCCCTCAACCTCTACCGGAACTATATTAAGGATGAGGGGGCAGTTATCCTTGCCAATGGGAACCAGTTGACAAAAATTGAGGACCTTGATCTGGCCCAGAACGAAATCGGAGACGAGGGTATTTTGGCCCTTTCCCTGTCGAAAAAGTTTCCGGAGCTGGTAAGTATTGCTTTGGATAATAACTTTTCGTCCACGGAAGGAAAAGAAGAGGCCAAAATAGGCCCTAACTTTAAAAAGCTCCAGTCGCTTAACCTTTGATTCTAAAGGATTATGTCAGAAGCTAGCGAAAACTATGGGAAAGGCCATTTCCTGATTGCCAACCCAGTTTTGCCGGACCCGAATTTTTCCCGAACGGTTGTGTTGTTATGCAATCATGATAGTCAGGGTTCATTCGGCCTGGTGATTAACAGGTCTGCTCCTTTCAGCGCCAAAGAGGTTTTTGAGGGAATGGGCATTTCGGACCCTCAATCAGGAAAAATTTATATTGGTGGTCCCGTGTCCCCCCAGCAGATGTTTTACCTGTGTCGTTCAAAAAAGCCTTTGCCGGAACTGGATGCTATTTGTGATGGGGTTTATCTGGGAATGAATTGGGAACTTCTGGATAACTTGATTCTGCGGATTGAAAATCCGGAAAAAAATATCAGGCTCTATATGGGGTATTCGGGTTGGGGCGCGGGTCAGCTTGCGGGCGAAATGACCCGGCTCAGTTGGCTGACCTGCGAGGCTCAAAGCGAGTTTGTTTTTCAGGAAAATGAAGAGAGTGTCTGGGCAAGTGTCGTGAAGTCCATGGGCAAGGATTACGAATACTTGATAAAAGCCCCCGTCAACCCGCAATGGAACTAGCCAGCCCACTAGCCGTGGCGGAAGCGAACAGTAACTTTTTCCGGCAAGAAAAAAAGTTGTCTCGGCTTAAAAATACATTACAACTGTAATGACTTCACTTCACCAGCCTCCGGCATCCCAGCAGATTTATAAATCTACGATCCCGCCCCAATACCATGGTTTTGTCGTGGAGCAGTATTTTTCGTCACGGTTTCCCTATCAGACTCAAGAAGCCTGGGTCGCGCAGATTTTAAACGGGGACATCACATTAAATGGGGAAAAGGCCCGGCCGGGTTGTATCCTCCGTGAAGGGGATCGTCTTATCACTCACGCCGGGGTCCGTCAGGAACCCCCGGCTGACCGCAGGTTGAGTGTTGTTTATCAGGATAGGCATATCCGGGTGTTTAACAAACCGGCACCCATTCCAGTGCATCCGAGTGGGCGGTATTTTCAAAACAGCATGACTGAGGTCTTGAGGGAAATGTTTCCGGAGGAAGTTCCGCGTCCTGTGCAACGCCTGGACGCAACCACTACCGGGCTGATTGTGTTTGCCCGCACCCGCAGGGCGGCGGGTTTCCTGATGAAAGAGTTTCAAAATCACCGGGTGAAAAAAGAATATCTGGCCTTGGTGAAAGGCAAGCCGGAGAACAAGCGGTTCACTTTGACAGCGCCTATTGGAGTGGTGGCCGGAGCCCAGCGGGGAGTGGGAGAGGGAATCCTGAAACCGAAAGCCGCGACCACACAGGTTGAGTGGTTAGCCTCTACCGATACCCATTCGGTTTTAAAAGTGGTTCCTTTGTCTGGCAGAACCAATCAGATTCGCGTACATTTATCCAGTCAGGGACTGCCAATTTTAAATGACGGGGTTTATGGCGAAGGGAACGGCGACAATCATGAGTATGGACTGCACGCCTGGAAGCTAAGTTTCCAGTGTTTCGACCGTTATCTGGAGTTTAAAGTATCCCCTCCCCCGCATTTTCATTCTTTTTGTGGAGGATTGGGAAAAGAATATCTATGAGTATACGCCAACCGTCACTTCTTTCAGAGGCTCCTGTGAGTCAGGGGGCATTAATAACGCGCGCCAGAAGTCCGTTCTGGCTGGCCCCCATGGCGGGGATCACCGACGTTTGTTTTCGTCAGTTGATGGATGAAATGCAGGCGGGTGTCCTGATATCAGAACTGGTATCGGCGAAAGGACTTTTTTATAATTCCGAGAAGACCCGGAAAATGATGCGCATTCATAAAAATCCCGGAACCATTGTCGGGATTCAACTTTTTGGCGAGTCGGCGGAGGACATCGTCAAGGCCGTGAGCGCGGTGGAAGAGACGGGGGCGGATTTTGTGGATATCAATATGGGTTGCCCGGTCAAAAAGGTGGTTAAAAAGGGATGCGGGGCGGCCCTTCTGCGCGACCCGGCTTATCTGGAAACATTTTTGACCACAATTAAAAAAGGAATTCGCCTGCCCCTCACTGTTAAGATGCGAACAGGTTGGAATGAGAATGAGCTTACCATTCATGAATGTGTCGAGGCGGCCTACCAATCCGGTTGCGAGTGGGTGGCCATTCACGGGCGCACCAGGGCCCAGGGCTATGAAGGTAAAGCAGACTGGGACCTCATTGCGGAAGTCAAACACCGGGCAAAACTGCCGATCATCGGCAATGGTGATATCCGCAGTGCCCTGCAGGCAAAACAAAAATTACAGGAAACCGGAGTGGACGCGGTGATGATTGGTCGCGGAGCCTTGCGGAATCCCTGGATTTTTAAAGAGTGTGACGCGGTGCCTGTCAAGCGTATTGGTCTGGAACTTCTCAATAGTTATTGGAGTGGGTTGCGCGAAAATTACGACTTACGATCAACGCTTGTTTTATTGCGCAAGTTTTCGTCCTGGCTGGTTTTCGGCTATCCCGGCGCATCGAAGTTCCGCAAAAATATGTTTGAGTGCCATACTGCTTCCGAGGTTATGCGACAGGCGGAAAACTTTTTTAGTCAGGTTGCGCACCTTCCCTCGCCGAACTTTGAAGATAATGAAGTGTTCATGATGGGTGGGCATGGTTAGCGGCGAGCCGCCGCTGGCAAATAGCAATAGCCTGGTTTTGCCAGCAATGATGTTTTCAGCGCAAAAAATCATTGCCCGGAAACTTTTTCCAATGGTTAGCGGCGAGCCGCCGCTGGCAAATAGCAATAGCTTGGTTCTGCCAGCAATGATGTTCTCAGCGCAAAAAATCATTGCCCGGAAACTTTTTCCAGAGGAAATTAATTGAACGAGAAAACGACAGTCTTTGAAAAAACGCGCCCCGACCGTGTGCGTAAGCAGTATAAAAAACAGGAAGAGTTCACCCTCTATGGCTGGAACTCCTGCATGAGCGCGTTTAAGGCAAGACCGGAAAGTCTCTTGCGTGTGTTTTTCAGCCGTGCCCGGTCGGCTGAGTTAAAAGAGGTCAAAGCTTATTGCGGAGAAAACAGGCTTCCCTACCGCCAGTTGGATCAGGAGTCCCTCAATAAAGTGGCGGCGGGTGTTCACCATGAAGGTGTGATAATGGTTGTCAAGCCGCGCTTGCCGGAATCAGCGCATCGGCTGATCCGGGGGAAAATGCCGGATAAGGGACTGGTTGTGGCGTTGGACAGCATCGATAACCCACATAATCAAGGAGCGATTTTACGGACCTGTGCTTTTTTTGGTGTGGAGGGTTTAATCATTCCTGGTGTCGGGAAGGCTTCAGTGATCCCCTCTTCTGCCGCGAGAATGGCAGAAGGTGGACTGGAGGAGGTTCCGGTATTCACCAGTAGCGATCTTCCCTCGGCGTTAAGAGACTGCCGGGAACAGGGTTGGTTTGTGGTGGGTGCGGATTCGAGCGCGAAAGAAAGCCTTTTCGACACTGAGATTAAATTCCCCGCTGTGGTGGTGATGGGGAATGAGCAGACGGGGCTTTCCAGCCGTGTTAAACAAAAATGCGATAAGGTGGTTCGGGTCCCCGGAAAGGGTTCCCTGCAATCCCTCAACGTATCGGTTGCGGCCGGAATCATTCTGGCGGAAATTGACCGCCGCCGAACCAGGCCTGATAGGAAATGATGTTTAATTGTTAAAAATTATTTAATGGTTTTTTTCGCAAAACTTCACCCTTTGATCGTTCACTTTCCAGTGGGGTTGTTAACCAGTGGAGTTGTGTTCGAAATTTATGGAGCCCTTCGGAACGATGCAGTGGTTGAAACAGCCGGACGGTTCAACATCCGCATTGGGTTCTGGTGCTTGTTTCCGGTCCTGTTGGTAGGGTTTCTGGGTATGATCAGCCTGGAAAACACGGAAAAGTTCAGGGAATTTTTGTCCAGCCACTTGAAGTTCGCGTTCATCACTACCGGGATTTTTATTGTAGCCATGCTTGTTTCCAGATATTTAAACAAACCCTGGGGCAGGATTTTGTATTTTCTGATCATTGTTGTGGGCGGAATTTGTGTCCTCACTACCGGTTACTTCGGTGGAGAACTGGTTCACCGGTTTGGAGTTCCGGCCTGGTAGGTATAGGGCCAGCGAGCAAGAGGTAACTCGGAACTATTTATTATTGTTTCCGCTTCGGGTTGCGCGGTTACTTCACGAAAACGAGTTGATAGCCTGAAAACAGGCAGATGCCCATTGCCAGAATCCCAGCCATATAAATCCCCAACGCGGTTTTTGAGAAGGTGTTGGTGTAGGCATAGCCAGCAGAGAATCCATAAAGGAGGGTAAACAAAAAAGCATAGCCCTGGTGTCCCTCAACATCCACAACGGTGCGCAAGTTTATGTCCACAGAAACCATGCCGGAAAAATCGGCAACGACAGCGGCAAAAAGGCCCAGGCTCAGATTAAACGCTCCTGCGGCTTTTAATTTTTCATTATTTTGTTTGTAGGCCAAAAAAAGCAGGGCTAACCCGGCAACAAATAAGGCGGGGGGAAAATGGGAAATGAAAGGATGAAACGATACGGAACTGATCATTGCAGAAGGAACCCTTGATTAGGTGGCTAGTGGGCAGGGACTGCCGGAATAGCTGGCTGTCTTTCCCTTTGAGCTATTGCTAGCCGAATCCCATTAGGGCATGAAAGCCAATGAGGGAAAATCACACCCGCACGCAATGGTTCAGGTGTCTTTTTTCTTCAGGTCACCGGCAATATCCAAGTCAATTTCTGAGAGGTTGACATCCACGTCAATTTTGGTGGCGGCACTAATATCCTGTTCCATGGAATCCATGTTGACGGATTGTTTGATTCCTTCTGCCTCATCCATGACCTCTTGTTTCAGTCCGCTGAAAGTTCTTTGGAATTCGCCCCAGCCTTTACCGATGGCTTTTGCAAGTTTAGGAAGGTTTTGAGGGCCAATCACCACAACGGCGATGCCCATTATAATCATCAGCTCAAAAAATCCGATATCAAACATTCACGCGCTCCACATCTTGTTCCGAGAGAACTTATTCTAGCAGATTATAGAGGTAAATGCATCCGGTTGGAATCAGGATATTTCTGGATGCTTTTCCACGGATCTTGAATAATAAATGGTTTGGGGTAGTATAGGGCCAATTTATGAGAATAATTCGAGGAACAAAAAATATAATCGGTCCCATTGCCCATCCGGTAATGGCGATTGGCAATTTTGATGGGGTGCATGTGGGGCATCAGGCCCTGTTCCGCAAAACGGCAGAGTTGGCTTTTCTGCATGAGGGAACTGCCATTGCGTTCACTTTCGAGCCGCACCCATTAAAAATCATCGCGCCTGAAAAAGTCCCCCCTTTATTGACTCATTTTAAGCAAAAGATGGCGTTGATTGAATCCTTTGGGATCAGCATGGTCATTTGTGCTGATTTTACCAGGGAGTTTGCAGACCAGCGGCCTCGAGACTTTTCCAAAAACATTCTTTTTGAAAAGATAGGGGTTAAGGAGATTGTAGTTGGGTTTGACTACGCGTTTGGTCGTGGGAGAGAGGGGACCATCCCCTACCTTGAAAAAATGGGGGAGGAATTTGGGTTTCGGGTTCATGTTGTTCAGCCCTTCAAGCTTAACGGGCATACGGTAAGCAGTTCCCACGTCCGGGAACTGATAGAGGCTGGGCAGGTAGAGACCGCGAGTCAATTTCTGGGCAGGAATTATTCTATAATTGGCCCGGTGATTTCCGGTTATAAAACAGGGCATGCTATCGGTTTCCCCACTGCCAATATTGATACCAGTAAGGTGCAAATACCGGGAACAGGTGTCTATGCGGTTCAGGTTACCTATAAAAACAAGCCTTATAACGGTGTGGCAAATATAGGGTTTAACCCAACCTTTAATCGCGACCGGTTAAGTGTTGAGGTACACATTTTTGACTTTAATCAAGCTATCTACCATCATGAAATTGAAGTCCGGTTTGTGGCGCGTATGCGCAATGAAATAGCTTTCAAGTCCGCCGATGATCTGGTTGTTCAGATTAAGCAGGATATTGAACAAGCCAGACAAATATTGAGGAAGATCAGTTGAAAAAAGCCCGCCAGTTGTTGATTGGACTCGCCATTGCGGCCGGAGCGCTTTATTACACCCTGCGCAATGTTTCGATGGATGAGCTGATTGCATCCTTTAAAGGTATAGAGCTGATTTATGTGTTGCCGTCAATTGGAATAACTCTTTTGAGTTACGTAGCCCGTGCATACCGGTGGCAAGTTCTACTTGGCTCGTTCAAACAAATCCCGGTTAGGGAAATTTATGCACCTCTTATGATAGGTTTTATGGGCAATATCCTGCCTGCCCGGGCAGGGGAATTCCTTCGGGCTTATCTGCTGGGAAAAAAACATGGTATTACCTTTGCCGGTGCTTTTTCGACCATAATTGTGGAGCGTTTGTTTGATTTAATCTTTCTGTTAATGCTTTTTGTATGGGTATTTGTGGTCAGAGTGGACATGTTTGACCCACAACTTACCTTCTCTGGTGTATCTGTTCAATCCATGTTGGCAGGGTTTGGCAAATTTTGCGCAATACTGGTTATTGGCCTGCTTGGCTTTATGGTTCTTTTGGCTTACAAAGAGGGGCCGGTTAAGTCATGCATAGACTGGTTTGTAAAACCTCTTCCCGATAAATGGAGGGAAAAGATTTTCTTTATGGTTGGAGAGTTTGCATTGGGTTGTAAAATAGTCAAGGATCCAGGTGCCCTCGCGCAAATTGTTTTTTTCTCCGCTTTAACATGGTTCTTATTTGTCGCGATCTATTATCCTTTATATTTTGCTTTTGATCTGCAGGATAAATCCCTGGAATCCGTGTTGTTGTTAACCGTTATGGTTTGCGTGCTGATAACAATACTTCCTACGCCGGGCTTTTTGGGGTCTTTCAATGCGGGAGTTTTGATCGCCCTTCATGAAATCAGAGGCGAAGCGGAAGTTACGGCCGTTAGTTTTGGCATGGTTTCCTGGGCGGTAGGTTTTATAGTGTTAATGGGTGGCGGGTTGTTTTTTGTTCTAAAAGACCATATGTCGGTGCAGTCTTTGATCAAAGCAGAAGAGGAAGCCGAGGCCGAGTTGGAGCACCCGGAGATCCTTGGCAAGTGATTCTACTGGATATTATTGGATAGAAAACGATCAACTCATTTTGCTTGCCCGGATTTGGTAAAGCCAGTTTTGCCCCAAGGCCAATTTTCAGGCAAAGAATACGGAAGTGTCATTCTCGTCTATAAACCTGTAGGAAAAACTAAAGAAATTTAAAAGGTTGTTGAATTTTTATGTCTTGAGTGAATAGGCATTTTAATTCCGTGGGAATTTGCTATAATGCGGCTTTCAAATTTGCCCCAAACAAGTGTTGTTATGTCTTGGCGGGTGCGAGCTTGCGCCAGCAGACTGAAGATGTATGCCGAAGTGGCGGAATTGGTAGACGCGCATGATTCAGGTTCATGTATCCGAAAGGATGTGGAAGTTCGAGTCTTCTCTTCGGCACCATTTCTCAGTTGATGGGATTGTTGGGTCACCAAAGTGACCGCCCAGGCCAAAGCTTGACCTTCTTTCCTGATTTGTAAGATTTTTTTCAGTTCTGATGAGTGTAAAAATTGTCCCTAGTTAATTGTTCTGCACATGGGCGCTCTCGTGACGATCTCTCCCCTTCCCCACTTTCAAAAAAATTCTACATCCTGTATTCTTAGCCTATGAAGACCAAAAACCGTATCATTCTGCTCTCTTTTTCAGCCCTGTTTCTATTTAGTGTTGTGTCCAGGATATTTTTTAATGATTTTCAGAATGGTTGGGACGCTTATGTGGAAAAAGATTATAAGACAGCCCGTGAGTTATGGTTGCCGCTGGCAGAGAAGGGAGATTCCAGAGCACAATTTTTTTTGGGGTTCATGCATGACTTTGGATTTGGTGTTCCAGAAGACGACAAGGAAGCCGTTAAGTGGTACCGTCTCGCCGCGGAACAAGGGGACTCCAGAGCCCAACTCTTTGTCGGGATTATGTACGATTCGGGATTGGGAGTTCCGCAAGATGACCTGGAAGCCATCAAATGGTACCAACTTGCGGCAGACCAGGGATATGACGAGGCAAGGGAAAATATTTTAAAATTGAAGCAAAGGAATGTTCAGCAAGCGGAACAGGGATTTTCCGAAGCAACGAAAATTGATTTGAAGTTGGAGCAGAAGAATGTTCAACGCGCATTGAAAGTTTTGACCGACGACGCGGAAAAAGGCATTGCTAAAGCCCAACACATTTTGGGCTTTTTGTACGACTTTGGGGCAAAAACACCAGAAGACGACCAGAAAGCCGCCAAATGGTATCGGCTTGCGGCAGAACAGGAACTTGCCTCGGTAAAAACAATTGTGAGTGAATTAACGAAAGGCAACAATCTGACAGTATTGAAGATATTGGTCGGCGATGGGGAGAATGGCGTTGCTGACGCACAAATCAAATTGGGTGCCATGTATCAATTTGGATTTATAGTTCCTGAAGATGATAAAAAAGCGGCCCAGTGGTACCGGCTTGCCGCGGAACAGGGGGATTCCAGCGCGCAATTCATTGTGGGATTGATTTCTGCCAATGGGCAGGGAATTATAAAGGATGGCAAAGAAGCTATGCGATGGTATCGACTCGCTGTAGAAAAGAGAGTTGAAATGGCAGAAATATATAGTCTAGCAAAAGAGAGTGTGCCGCAAGCCTTGAAAATTCTAACCAGAGATGCGGAAAAAGGTATTGATGAAGCGCAAAACAACCTGGGCTACATGTATGAGTTTGGAACAGGAGTGCCACAAGATTATGTGCTGGCGCATATGTGGTACAATCTTTCTGGTTTGCAGGGAAACGAAACTGCCATAGGCCGGTTGAATATTTTGGAAAGAAAAATGTCTCCGCGACAACTAGCTAAAGCGCAAGAAGTGGGTAGAAACTGGAAACCGAAAAAATAGATTCTGTAGTGGAACTTTCAGTTCCTTCGTGCCCGGAACGGGTAATCTCGGGGTTATGCAAAGCCCTCTTCGTGTTAGGGCTTGGCAAAAATGGTTAGGCCGCATATTTCATGAGTGAGGGGAAGGTTCTAAAATAATTCCCCCCTTGTCAAGGGAGACCTTTGCATAAGTGGTTCTGTATTGAGAAAAAGCGAGATCCTTCTTCGCCAAGGCTCATCAGGATGACAATATGATGGTTTCTGCATGTCATTCTGAGCGTAAGCGAAGAATCTCGGGGTTGTGCAAAGACCTCCTGTCAAGGGGGGCCAGGGGGGTTGGACCCGTTGTAGAGGCGAAAAATTTTTTGCCTCTACTCAAACCCCCTCAATCCCCCTTCTCAGGGGGAATATTAAAAATCCAACCCTCCCTTCTTATGTCCCGAAGCCATAGAAAGAATTCGCCAATAGCCCCCAGCGGTTACACTTGGCTCCTATGAAAATTTGCCTTACCATTTATTCTTCTCCCTGGTCTGAGTCGGCAGGCGGTGGACAGATTACTGTTCACTACCTTGCCTGTGCGTTGCAGAGAATGGGGCATGAGGTTCACGTGCTTTATTCTAAAAGCCCTGGCGAAAAGATTTCAGCAAAACCCCCTTACACCGTGCATTGGGCCGCCCATTTTCATTGCGCGACATTAAACCTCGATATTTTTTCTTTTGCACGGGCCCTGAAGCGTCTGCTGAAATGGGAGAGATTTGATATTGTGCATGGCAACGCTGAAGAGGCATTTTTTGCCAGCGATATCGTCAGAAATTTCAAGGCGGGTTACCTGTTCACCAGCCACGCCAATATGATCCCGGAAACCGGAATGATTCGAGGGATGTTGCGTCCCCTGAATTTTTTAAAAAACCTCAACAACTATTTACTACGTTCTTCGGCTTACAACGCTTCCAGGATCATTACTCTTAGCGAATTTTCAAGAAAGCTGATTCTCAAAGGGTTGAGAAAGAAAAAAGGTAAAAGGGTGATGGTGGTTTCCCCTGGGATAGATCCTGGCTGGTTTGAGGTGCAAAGGCAGGCCGAAGGTTCCAGGGACCTGGTGTTATGGGGGCGGATGGAAGAACAGAAGGGGATTCCCGAACTTCTGCGCACGTTAAAGGAAGTTGCGGGGCGAATCCCGGAAGTCCGGCTTCACCTGATCGGAGAAGGCAACATGACCGAATCCTACCGGAAGCAGGCGGAGCATCTGGGAGTACTGGATCGAGTAATTTTCCACGGCTGGATGGACGTTTCTGCCATTCAGAAGTTCATCGCAAAATGCGCGGTTGGGGTTTTCCCCTCGCGTATTGAGAGTTTCGGTTTGTCCATGGCAGAGGCGATGGGGGCGGGACTACCCATTGTCGCAACCAGAGTGGGGGCACTTCCGGAGTTTATTGAGGACAGGGTGACAGGAACCCTGGTGCCTCCGGGAAACATCCCGGCACTTTACCGTGCCATCCTCGAAAAACTGGAAAATCCTGAACGGGCTCAAGCTCTGGCAGATGCCGGACGGGAAACGGTGCGCCAGCGTTTTTCCTGGGACCAGTCTGCGCGGGAAATGACGAAAATATACCAAGCGGTTCTGGAAGAACTATAAATGACATCGTCAGGATTCCAATTTAAAAATCCGGCCAGACTTGACCTTTCCATCATCATTGTCAGTTTTAATACGCGCGATGTTCTCATGGACTGCCTGGCATCTATTTACGCGAAATCGGAGGGAATCTCTTATGAAGTAATCGTGGTGGATAATGCTTCCAGCGATGGCACCACGACCTCTGTTTCAGAAGGCTTCCCCGATGTCCGCCTTCTGCCCAATGATGTGAATAGAGGTTTTTCTTCCGCCAACAATCAGGGTATTCGCGAATCCACGGGAAAATGGATTGCCCTGCTGAATCCGGATACACGTTTAATCGAAAACAGCTTTCAAAAAATTTTCAGATATTTGCAGGAGCATTCCGATTTTTCCATTCTTGGCCCCGGCATCATCAATGAATCCGGCCAGCAAAGCCCAACCCGAATCTGGGAAGACACCCCTCAGGACGCGGCCTGGAAAATTTTAGGTCTTTATGACCCAAGTAATGAGCTGAAAAGAATGGGAGATATGAAAGCCAGGGAGGCTCTGGTGATCTCGGGATCCTGTTTTGTGATCCGCCGCGAATTATTTGAAGAGATTGGTCCGTTTGATGAAACCTACTTTTTATATAACGAGGAGGATGATTTTTGCCGTCGGGCCAGAAAACATGGAAAGCGAATCTGCTTTTTCCCGGAAACATCGATCCTGCATTTACAGGGTCAAAGCACACATCAAACGGAGCACCGGGAAAAAGTCATTGTGGAAACCTATAAAAGTAACCTCTATTTCTATTCCAAATATTATTCCTGCGGCTGGAACTTTGTTTTACGCTTCTTATATAAGCTGACATTTCTGGCGGGACTGATCCGGTCTGCTCTCCGCCACCTGGCGGGTTCTGCCAGCAAGGGAGCCGATGATTCCCTCAGGCTCAAACTCAAACTTCTATTTTTACCCTGAATTGTTGTAGTATAGAAAGTCTATTCATTAACCCGGTTTAAACTTGATGAAATCGTGTGACGTAATTGTTATTGGCGGTGGCCATGCGGGTTGCGAAGCGGCCCTGGCCTCGGCGCGCATGGGGTGCTCCACCGTGATGATCACCCTGGAAGCGGATAAAATCGCCTTAATGCCATGCAATCCCGCTATCGGCGGAGTGGGCAAGGGCCATATTGTGCGCGAAATAGACGCGCTCGGCGGCGAGATGGCCAAAGTCATTGATGAGACGGGAATCCAGTTCCGGGTTTTGAATTCGTCCAAGGGGCCTGCCGTTCATGGTTACCGCGCTCAGGCCGATAAGGACCGTTACAAAAATGCCATGCGCCGGGTTTTGGAAAATACCGACAACCTCGAACTGCTGTTTGAAGAAGTCGATGAACTGATTATCGAAAACTCAGTAGTTAGAGGTGTGCGAACCGCGAAGGGGACCGAACTAAAATCCACCTCCGTGGTCATCACAACAGGAACCTTTTTAAATGGACTCATCCATCTTGGACTGACAAGCAGGCCGGCTGGGCGTGTGGGGGAAAAACCTTCCACAAAATTATCGCAATCATTTCTGGCGGCCGGATTTGAACTGGGTCGGCTGAAAACAGGAACTCCGCCGCGTTTGAAACGGGGCAGTATCGACTTCAGCAAATGTACCCCGCAACCAGGGGATGAGGTGCCAAGGCCCTTTTCGTTTTCAACCTCCGGCATTGACCGGGATCAGGTGCCCTGCTACCTCACCGCCACCAACGAACGAACCGCGCAGGTCATCCGTGACAATTTGCATTTGTCGCCATTATACAGCGGCGTGATAGATAGCGTTGGTCCGCGTTATTGTCCTTCCATCGAAGATAAGATTGTTAAGTTTCCCGATAAAGGTTCGCATAATATTTTTCTTGAACCGGAAGGTTTGGATACGGACTGGATTTATCCGAACGGTATCTCCACCAGCCTTGATGAGGAAGTGCAGTTAAAGTTGGTGCGCACTATTCCAGGTCTGGAACAGGCTGAGATAGTTTTACCGGGTTACGCGGTTGAATACGATTATGTTCCGCCGACGCAACTCACCCCGGCTTTGGAAACCAAACGGGTCAGCGGGTTATTTCACGCGGGCCAGATCAATGGCACCTCTGGTTATGAGGAGGCGGCAGGCCAGGGCATCATGGCGGGGATCAATGCCGCCCTTAAGGCGCAAAAGCGCAAACCGTTTTTGCTCACCCGTATGGATAGTTATATCGGTGTTCTCATTGATGATCTGGTGACAAAGGGTACGCAGGAGCCTTATCGCATGTTCACTTCACGCGCCGAATACCGGTTGATATTAAGGCAGGATAACGCTGATGAACGGCTGATGGAAAAAGGGTATGAACTGGGCCTGGTGAATAAAAGCCTGCTTGCAAAATGTATGGAAAAATACCGCGCGGTGGACAGGGAAATAAAAAGATTGGAAGAGACAACGGTCGCGCCCAATGCAGAAACGCTTGTCCGTTTGTCAAAACTGGGTATCCAGGAATTGAGAAACCCCACCACCCTGGGCGGTCTGCTCCGTCGTCCAGAAGTGTCGCATGATGGTTTGCTAAGAGCTTTTGATGGTGGTGAAGTCCCGTATCTGGTCGGCGAGCAGGTAGAGATTCGTGTTAAATACGAAGGCTTCATCAACCGGCAGAACCAGATGGTTGCCCGGCAAAAGAAGCTGGAACACTACCGCATACCCGGAGAGTTTCAGTATGAGGGGATTCCCGGACTTTCTCATGAAGTGGTGCAGAAACTGGAAGCAATTCGCCCGGTAACGTTGGGTCAGGCAGGGCGCATTTCAGGAGTTACCCCTTCCGCCATCAGCCTGATCATGATCCTGTTGGAGAAGCAAATTTTTCAACGGGAATAGACGAAATATTTTATGCATACTGATTCAATTCAATGGCAGGTCGAAGTCGATAAAAAAGACATCGCGTACATTGTCAGCATTTTTGAAGGGTACGATGACCTGGCGGTGGTGCGAACGCTGGATGCTTCCCGCGGACTCATTGAACTGATGATCTCCCCTGATTATCTGGAAGATACCCGCCGCCTGGTGGATGCTCTTTCCAAAGAAATCCCTTTCCGTCCTCTAGCGAGGAAGGCTGACGGCGGCTCGTCGGTTAGTAGTGGATGATTGAGTGGATGGGAGTATTTTTGAGTTTTTCCCGTCCTTTCAGGAAGTCAAGTTCTATCAGGAAGGCGGCTTCCAATACTTTCACATCTTTAAAATTTTTCTGGATCAAATCGAGGGTTGCGGCCAGAGTTCCCCCGGTGGCCAGTACATCATCAATGATGATGATATTTTGTCCCGGCTGGAATGCGTCCTGATGGACCTCGACAGTATCCGTTCCGTATTCGAGGGCGTAGGTTTCCCGAAAAGTTTTGTAAGGCAGTTTGCCGGGCTTCCGAACCATAACGACACCAGTCCCCAGCGCATAGGCCAGGGCTGAGGCAAAAATAAACCCACGCGCTTCCACACCGACTACCACGTCCACCTGCTTGTCTGCGTAACGATCCTTCAAGGAATTTATCATTTTCTGGAATGCGGCAGGGTCGCCTAACAGCGGGGTAATATCTTTAAAGATGATTCCCTCTTTGGGGAAGTTTGGAACATCGCGGATGATTTCTTTCACAGAGGCCTCGCCTTTCTTGAAGTTAATGTTTGGTCTGGGTTGTGACTTGGTCTTTTATCAAAGATCGAATGAAAAGAAAACTTTATCTTCTGAGTGGCAGGTACTTTATCGGGTTTTTGGGATGGGTATCGTTTCGCACTTCGAAATGGAGATGGGGCCCGGTGGAACGACCGGTGCTTCCTATCAGGGAAATTTTTTGTCCCTGCTTGACCCGGCTTCCTTTTTTAACCAAAAGTTTTGAGTTATGCGCGTAAAGGGTAGTCAGGTGGTGCTGGTGTTTGATAATGACCATTTTCCCATATCCGGTAGGTCCCCAACCGCTAAACACAACGTCCCCTTCGGCGGCGGCATGAACCGGGGTCCCCGTGGGACCGGCGATGTCTATCCCATCATGCTTGTGCCCATTTCGCATTCCGAATCCGGAAGTCAAAGTTCCTTTTGCCGGCCAGATGAGAAAACCCTGGCGGGGTTTAACCGTCGGCGGCGATTTTCCTTTTGCGGAGGGAACATCGGCTTTGAGGGTGCCTGGTATTTTCAAGACCCTGCGGGCTCCCGGTATCCATAATCGAATTCCCACTGGGAGTTTTTCGGGATCCCTGATGTGGTTGGCTCGCAGGAGGACTTCCAGATCAAGATCATAGGTTGTGGCAATGCGGTACAGCGTCTGGCCTTTTTGTACGGTGTGGTACACCCCTTCCTCTTTGTCGGGCCAGGGATCGAATTGAAAACTCTGGCATCCTGTGAAGAATAAAAGGATAACGAAAGAAGCTGATTTAAAATAACGGTGGCAGGGCATTTTGTAGAGGCTTGAATATGCTATAACTTATTGAAAATTGTAGCATTTTTTCAAATTCGTTTACAAGTTTCCAGGCATCCTGTATAAACAAAAAATCGTTTTAATTCAGAATCGGCAAAAATCACGATGGCAAAATTGTTGCGGTTAAAAATAAAAATTCTGGTTTTCATATTATTAGGGGTGCTTCTGATTTCCGGATGTGGGCAAAGCCAGCCTTCGCCTGACTTGTTTGCCCTGCCTGTATCCTATATGGTCGGGAAAAAACCGGAAGTGGTGTTGGCCCACGATATGAACAACGATGAATTCCCCGATCTGTTAGTGGTCAACTCAGCAGGCAATTCCCTGAATTATCTGGAAGGCATCGGGGACGGCACCTTCAAAAATCCGCAGACCATTGAAACCGGGCGCGAACCTTTTGCTCTGGATGTGGCCGACTTTAATGGTGATCGCATTCCTGATATCGCCTTGTGCAATTATGGCGATGGAAATGTTTCCATTATTCTAGGCCAGAAAGACGGGTTGTTCAAACTTAAGACCGATGTGAAGGTGGGGCGGCTTCCCATCGCCGTTAAAGCGGGTGATTTTAATAACGATGAAAAAATCGACCTGGCCGTGACTCTGCGGTTCAATCAAATGATAATTCTTCTGGGGGTGGGAGACGGCACGTTTAAAGTCGCCGAAGCCTATCAGGCGGGACCCACCCCTGCATACATCACCATTGATGATTACAACAGCGATGGCAATCAGGATATCGCTATGGCCCTCAATGAGGACAAGGTGCGGCATATTAAATTGTTTTTAGGCAATGGGGATGGCACGTTCAAGCCTCCTGAAAAAATTGCTGGCGGCAACCAGTCTTCGTTCATCATTCACCACGATATGAATCTGGATGGTAAGACAGACCTGATCGCATCAAGCCCGATGCGGGACAGCCTCAGTATTTATTTGGGAGACGGTAAAGGCAACTTCTCAAAACTGGAAGATTTTGCCGGAGAAAAAGGGCCACATAATATTGTGGTGGGCGACTTCAACGGCGACAAATTTCCCGATATTGTCGTGTGCAACCGCCGGGAAGGGAGCATATCCGTGATTCAAGGGAGGGGAGACGGAACTTTTATTTACCCGCACTTTAATTATGTCGTGGGTTCCCAGCCCCGTTCCATCACCGGCGCGGACTTCAACCGAGATGGCATGATGGATATCGCCGTTGTGCTCTACCAAAAACAAATCCTCGAAGTTTTTTTGAGTAAAAGCCACATCCCGATGAACGATGCCTGACAATATTTTATCTTTCTTTCCCTTCGTTCTGTGCATTACCAAGATTTGATTCCCTCATAGTTCTGTGTCCTGAATGGGCTCGTCGCCTTCAATGACATATTTCCCATCCAGCCACTTTCCAAGATCAATGGTCCGGCACCGGTCGGAACAAAAGGGTGAAAACGGATTCCGGGTTCTATCCTTTTCCGAAGGTTTCTTGCAGATGGGGCATTTGAGTATTTTTTTTGGGGATTCTTCCATGGTTTTCAGTCTCAATTTTTTGCGTTTTTAATCTAACACAAAGGAAATTTTTGCACTCCTCCCTCCCCTTTGCGAATTTTTGTTTACATTTTACACAACTATTTGTATATTAAGGCGTTATATGGATCGATTCGGACCGGAGCGATCTTGTGCTTTAGAGTGTTTTTTTTAACCTATTGTTTTTATTGTGATTAGTTATTTTAGAAAAATTTTTCCCAAATTTTTGGGCGGAAAAATTAAAGGTTAAAAATCAATAGGTTATAAAATCCCCCATTAAAAGGGAGACCTTTGCATAAGTCGGAAAAGCTGGGAAGCGAGATGCTTCGACAGGCTCAGCATGACGAGAAAGAGCCATTTTGTCATTCTGAGGAACAACGTGACGAAGAATCTCGGGGTTGTGCAAAGGTCTCCCTTAAAGGGCGGCAGATTGAAACTGGTTATCAACCCGATGGGATGAAACATTTATGATTACAGAAGTTCAAGATTATTACCAGTTACTCGGAGTTCAGCCTGGCGCGACCCAGAAGGAAATTGATCAGGCTTATCAAAAATTGATAAGCAAGTTTGATGCTTCAGGAGAAAAAGCGTCTTCCGCAGACGAGCCCACGCTCAAGGAACGGATAGAGGTCGCGCAAGAGGCTTATGACACGCTTTCGCATAAACAGAAGCGCGAAGCTTATGACGCAGTCATTGAGGTTAAAAAAGGCCATGTGGCTTCTGACGAAACCAGGAATTCGGGACCACTCAGGTTTCTGGGAGTAAAAGAAAATGTCCGAAAACCCAGACATCAGAATGTCTATCAGGACTTTTTTGGATTTTCTGAGAAACCTTTTGATCTGACTCCTGATCCCAAATACCTGTACCTGAGTCCCAAGCATAAGGAAGTCCTCGCGCATCTGGTTTACGGATTGCAGGAAAATAATGGATTTTTGAAAATTGTTGGAGAGGTGGGAACAGGCAAAACAATGATCTGCCGCAGTTTTCTCCGGGAGCTTCGCGCCGATTTCAACATTGCTTATATTTTCAACCCCTGTATCAGCGAATTGGAACTGTTGCAGACGATCAATACGGAGTTGGGGATTCCGGGAAAAAGCAAAAGCCGGAAGAAACTGGTCGATATTCTGAACGGTTTCCTGTTGGAAGAAAGGGCAAAGGGACATCGGGTGGTGGTCATCATTGATGAAGCCCAGGACCTTCAGCCCAATGTGCTGGAACAACTGCGCTTGCTCTCCAACCTTGAAACCGATACAGAAAAACTGATTCAGATTGTTTTGATTGGTCAGCCCGAACTGGATAAGGTTCTGGCTAAAGAGGGGCTTCGGCAATTGCGCCAGCGCATCACCATCAAATGGGAACTTCTACCTTTAAACCTGGAAGAGACCCGGGGCTACATCCAGCATCGTCTCAATATTGCGTTGGGTAAAGGCAAGGTGCGTTTTTCCCGGCAGGCGGCCGAAACGGTTTTCCGCTACTCCCGGGGTATTCCCCGAATGATCAATGTGGTGGCCGACCGTACCCTGTTGATTGCCTTTACCCAAAGCACCAAGAAAATCACTCCCAAGATCGTCAAGTTAGCAGTGAGTGATATTGGCGAACTGGTTCCTCTCCAATCCTGGGCGGACAAATTCTGGAAGTTGGTACTGCCCTCAGCGCTGGCCGCAGGCCTGGCATTTTTCGCCATTAATTTCTTTGCTTTGCCCGATCATAAAAAAAGCGCTCCGGGAGGAAAGGATATCTCCGCGTTGATCCAGGAAAATCCAATGGACCTTTCTGCTCCAGGTCAACTTGTGCCACGTGCTCCTGTAGCGCCGGTAATTCAGCCTGCTTCCCCTGTTGTCGAGGTTTTGCCAAAAGCGGAAATGGTCAATAGTGCTCCGCAAAGGAGAATTCCCAGCAATGGACCGCTGAACATTTTTGATCCGGAAAAACTGGTGACCTATCTTTCCAGTCTGACTTTGGTGGAAAGCAAGCTGGAAGCGGTGAAATGGATTTTGGAAGCCTGGCACGTGAATCCCGAAGACATGCAGGGTTTGAACGAGGCAGACCTGGAAATGATTGAAGAAGATTATCAGTTGTCATCGTTTGAAGTGAACGGCACGCTGGAGCGGTTGAAAAGCCTGAACTATCCCGCATTCCTTGAAATAGCCCTGCCCAACGCCCAGGGAACAAAATATCTGGCATTGGTTTCAATTCAAGGCGATACCGGGATATTTGGTTCGGTGGACAAAATAGAAATGCCGCTTTCGATCATTGATTCCCTCTGGACTCGCAAAGCTATAATCCTTTGGAGAGACTTTGAAAATTTACCGGAATCTCTCAGAGCCGGTTTCCAGGGCAAGGAAGCGATTTGGCTACAGAAAAACCTCAGGCTCCTGGGCTATTTCCAGGGAAGGGAAGCCCTGTTGTATGGCCCGAAAACTATCCAGGCGGTGATGAGTCTCCAGCGCAACAACAACATTAAAGATGATGGGGTTTTTAATACCGATAGTAAACTGCTTTTGTATAACCTGTTGCAGATCTATTCCACCCCGAAACTGGTTTCCCAATAAACCTTCTTCCTCTTATTGAAAGCGCGATACAATGAGCACGATATTAGAGACGCTCAAAAAGCTGGAAGAAGATAAAAAGTTGCTGGAAAAAAATCTGGACCTCAAGGAGCTTGTCCTTCAGGAGGATCAAAAACTTCCGGTGACGGCGGAAATTTCCAGCAAAATTTTTTTGATGACGGGCTTGATTCTGGCAGGGTTCATCGTCGTTGCCCTGGTTTTTATGGGGCCATCCACTGATACAAATGAAGACCCTCCTCCTGTTCAGGCTCCCTCAAATCCAAAACCGGTGTCCATCGACAAGAAGGAACTGGCGCCGACGCTGGGTATTCCCTTGTCAAACATTCCAGAACATCGTCAGAGCTATGAAAAGAAGGTCATCGAAAACCCGGTTATAGAAGCACCTGTTCGGGAAATTCATAAACCCGTTGCGGAGCCAGAACCGCCGGAAATCAACGAAATTCGTAATTTGATCCAAACTGCTACATCCGAGGCTCAGCAACCGTCATCTTATCCTTATCCCGAGGAGTTGGCCTCGCGGGGAATTTCCATTCCCAATCTGAAAATAAAAGGCATCATCTTTTTTTCCCCCGAAAGTCCTTCCAACCACATTTTTGTTTCCACAGTAGAAAGTAAAAACCGGAAGGTCCGTGTTGGGGATACTGTGCAATCGGCTACCCTCATGCATATTGAATCGAATCGTGTTGTGTTCTCCTACCGAGGTGAAACAGTCCACCTCCGAATAGGGGAATAACCAGCGAGCCGCGGGTGGAGAACTGAAACAACCCTGTTTGACGGGCAGTAGCTTGTCCCTCCTCAATCCGTCGATACCCCCATTTCCGTGCTTTACAAAATTAATGACTGTTGCCAATCAGGGTTTCTATCGTTTGTTTAAGGGCCTTGATATGGCGTCGCGCGGAAGGCATGCCATCGTGGTCGGGGTCTTCTTCCTCCAGAGAGATGATGCCGGGGCCGAGGTAGTTGCAATAGAATGTTCCCACAGGCTTATCTTCCGAGCGGGAGTTGACAACCACCATTGTCACCAAAGTTTCAGGATCGGGGTAAACTTCAAACAATCCGCCATTCTTAACCGTGTGTTGCTTGCAATATGCGATAATGCGGTTGACCTCTTCGGGGGAAAGCGCCTTGTACACGGTATGCAACAATCATCTCCTGTTTGCGATTGGAACTGAAATTTTATCAGATTTCATCCAGGCGTGGTTTTAAATCGCGGAAATTTTGACGAAAATAGAGGATGGAACCCGCTAATCTACTCAGGTGAAATTATGAACGACAAATTAACAAAAATTCTGGATGAAATGCGAAAGCTGGAACACCAGTTGATTCT
>Ga0210009_1001329_pt1 | contig 21864 bp, 19 predicted proteins | sample CryGeyCG2114_065_FD_185457 | JGI IMG/M metagenome (GOLD analysis project Ga0210009, IMG submission 185457) | Groundwater microbial communities from aquifer - Crystal Geyser CG12_big_fil_rev_8/21/14_0.65 (SPAdes) (version 2) | ecosystem: Environmental > Aquatic > Deep subsurface > Groundwater ... | reverse complement strand
GGATATACAGAAGTGGACAGATAAAAACATTGGAATGACTTTATTGAAAAAACGTAGAGAATTGTTTTCAAGTTAAAAAATGGAAAGAAGAATAATTTAAAATATGGCGTATATTGGACACCCTAGGATACACCCATTTTCAGATACAACAATTTTGTCCTGCACATTCTCCCAAACAATTTTAGGAGTAATTTTCTCCTTGCATAAGTACCGATTTATTGTGTCGTGACTAATCCCTTCCTTATGCTCTGCAAAATTCGTCAGCGTATAATTTATTTGGCTGCTTAAAAGATACTGACAATAACCTATTGTCAGATTCATCTCCCCTAATTCTGTGTTTACTACCTGCAACATTTTAACTAAAATTTACATAAAATATTTTTCCTAATTTTTTAATATATTATTTTATAATCTATTTAATTAATCTATTTAGTGTCCATCCGTAAAGTATAAAATTTTGAAAAAATTTTAACTTTTTCAAGGTAAATTATTATGTTTTTGACAAAAATTACGGGTTTATGGATGAACACTATTTAATTATATTATATTAAAAAAGTTTAGAATGCGTAAGTCCTGTGATCATAAGGTTGTTAAACATAATCCTGCAAAATGAGTGAAACAAGCGACAAAATAGTTGAGTTAAAAAATGTATCCTTGTCTTTGGATAATCAGATAATTCTTGAAGATATAAATTTTACCCTGAAAGAAAAGGACTACCTGACAATAATGGGATCAAACGGGGGCGGAAAGACGACAATTCTTAAAATTATTTTGGGCTTAATCAGACCAAATAACGGATGTGTAAGTGTTTTTGGAACGAATCCATGCCAGTCCACTTATGCGGGAAAATTTATCGGATATTTGCCACAGCACATTAAGAGTGATTTAAAATTTCCCATAAATGTATTTGATGTTGTGTTGATCGGAAGATACAACGGATTATTTAAGCGATATTCCGAAGAGGATAAGCAAAAAGTAATTGAAGCACTTGAAATTGTAGGTATGGAAAATTTTAAGGACAGGCAGATTGGAAAATTATCCGGGGGGCAGATGCAAAGGGTCTTTTTAGCGAGAGCATTAGTCAGGAATCCGAAATTGCTTTTACTTGATGAACCAACTGCGAGTGCTGACCCTGAAATGCAGCAGTCATTTTATAAATTAATAAAAGTCCTTAACGAAAAAATGGCAATTGTGATTGTAACCCATGATGTAAGTGCGGTCTTACAATATGGAAAATCGGTTGCGTGTGTTAACAGGAAACTTTATTATCACGGAGAAAAAGAAGGCGCTCTCGGGAAACTTCAGGATGCCTATAAATGTCCGATTGATTTAATTGCTCACGGAGTTCCGCACAGAACGCTCCAGGAACACAAATACCTTTAAAATTTTAAAATTGTTTGAAATTTTTCAATATTTTCAATACGAGTTCATGAGGAATGCCATAATTGCGATAATACTTGCAGGAATTGCCTGTGGAATTGTCGGAACTTATGTCGTAGCCAGAAAACTTGTATTTATCAGCGAAGGAATTTCTCACGCCGCATTCGGAGGGATCGGAATAGGATATTTTTTAAAGATAAATCCTGTAATTGCAGCTATTCCATTTGCTATCATTGCAGCACTCGCGATCGGGATCATAAGCAAAAAAGGCAATGTTAATGAAGATACTGCTATTGGAATTACACTTGCTTTTGGAATGGCAGTCGGAATAATATTTATCTATCTGACGCCCGGATATGCAGCTGACTTATTTACATATTTGTTCGGAAGTGTTATTACTGTTTCTATGTCAGACATAATAATAATGGTTATACTTGATGCAATTATTGTGAGTATATTTTTTATATTCAGAAGGGAAATTTTAGCAATATCATTTGACGAAGAATTTTCAAAGATTGTTGGGATTCCGACAAAATTTTTATATCTGCTTACTTTATGCCTGATCGCATTAAGTGTTGTCGTGCTTATCAGAGTTGTTGGGATTATACTTATTATTGCATTGCTGACAATCCCGCCTGTGATTGCAAAAAACTGGACGGAAAATTTTTATAAAATGTCTGTGCTTTCTGTAATTACAGGTATTGTTATTTCTATCTTTGGCTTACTTATTGCGATAATTTACAATCTTCCGCCTGGGGCAACGATAATTGTAGTATTGGGAGCTGTTTTTATTTTATTTAGTCTTGCAGGAAAAATTATTAAATTAAAAAATATATATGGCCATTTTGACATCTTTTGATAATATTGTTTTTATCCATATATTTACTCTTCATATATTTACTCTTCATATATTTACTCTTCAAATCATAATATAGCCATTTTGACATTTTTTGATAATATTGTTTTTATCCATATATTTACTCTTCAAATCATAAAATGTAATATTGATGTTCAAAATAAATAATCAAAAGTTGAAATTTTCACTATATATAATATTGATGTTCAAAATAAATAATCAAAAGTTGAAAAATTCACTATAAATTAAAAACATATAAACAATGGAAGAACAGGGATTAAGTCTGACTTTACAAATATCAATTATATTGTTTTTCTCACTTTTAGGATACATTATTGCAATGAGAATAAACCAGTCAGCAGTTATAGGAGTAATATTAATTGGGATAATCGTCGGACCAAGTGTTTTCGGGTGGGTCCAATATACAGAATTTGTTGAAGCACTTGCCCATCTCGGTGCAATCGTTTTATTATTTGCTATCGGATTTGAATTTAAACTTAAAGAGGTCTATACCAAAGAGTCAACATTAATTGCAATTGGAGGTGTTGCTGTGTCATGGATTTTAGGATATTTGTTAGCAATGTATGTTTTCCATTATGATTCTCCAACTTCAATATTAATCGGAACTATATTAGTAGCAACAAGTATTGCAATAACTGCAATGGTGCTTTTGGAATTAGGGAAATTACAGACAAAGACAGCCAGGACAATAATGGGCGCTGCTGTTGTAGATGATGTTATAGGACTTATTTTGCTTTCCATATCAGTTCAGATGATTCATGGCGCACCAGATACGCTTGAAATAGCAATAATGGCCTTTAAAGCAATTGCCTTTATTGTGATTGGTTTGTTTGCCGCAGAATATATTAGAAAATTTTTTATGTGGGTTGATGGAGGAAGAATGGCCAAAAAATTTCCTGATTTTTTGTTCATACTCGCGATGACTGTTGCTTTTGGATATAGTTTTGCCGCTGAATTAATCGGACTTTCGGCAATCGTCGGTGCTTTTCTCGCGGGATCTTCGCTTTCAGGAATACAACCAAACAACAGCAAGGACTTAAAAGAAGGTGCTGAATATATCTACATAATATTTGCGTCAATATTCTTTATTTCTCTTGGAATTCTTGTTGACTTTCATCAGGTCACACAGAATGCAATTTTATTTTCAGTTGCGCTAATTATTGTTGCGGTAATTAGCAAAATGATTGGATGCTACCTTCCGGCAAGATTATTAAAAGAAAGCCATAAGGATTCGGTAATTATTGGTGTAGGGATGATTCCAAGGGGAGAAGTAGGCATGATTATCGGAATGATCGGATTAACAGCAGGGGTCTTTACACAGGATATTTACACAGCAGTTATAGTTATGTGCATTGTAACAATATTAATAGTGCCGCCAATGTTAAAAAAATTTTATAAATAATATGGATTTTTGCGTTTGAAAAATTTAAAAATGTAAAGATATTAAAAGATGGACTTTTGGTTGAGTGCCAAATAGAAGTCGGCCATTAATTTAATTAAATTTTAATTACTTTAATGGTTTATAATGGAAAAACTGTTACTAATTAAAAAGAGAATAAAGGCACGAGAGTTACACAAAGAAAAAGGTTGGAGTGTAAGAAAGATATCTCGCTATTTGGTGGCACGTAGGGACAGCATTAATAAATGGATAAAAACCGATGAAAAGGAAGTAACACAAGACCATAGGGGTTGGAAAAAAGGCAAACCTCGAAAATATACAGAACAACAAAAAGAAGAAATAAAAAATATAAGAATGGAGTTGGAGAAAGAGGAAAGTTTCTTCATAGGGGCAAAAGTGGTTCATGCAAATTACAACAATTCCCACACACCAAATGTTTCAAAAAGATTCGTAGATCGCACACTAAGAGAATATAAAATGGTAAAAAGTCCGCAAAAAAAGAGGAAGGAAGTAAGTAAATACATGCAATATCCACAACGCACTTTAAATAAATTGGGTAAAATAATGATGAGTGTGGATTTCATCGGTCCGAAATATTTGAAAGGATCAAGTGATAAGATCAACTTTCTTTCCTGTAAATACATCCGCCCTAAGAAAGAGGGAATTGTAAAACGGGTTGAAGGACAAACCACTGACGAAGTGATAAAAATCTTAAAAGAAGTATGGCAAACTAATCCAATTCCAAACGTCTTGAAGGTTGACAATGATTCTGCTTTCGGAACAAATTTAAGTCAGGAAATGTGTGTGGGAAGATTAACTTTATTTTTACTTAACTTGGGCATAAAACCGTTATATGTTGCGCCACGAAGCCCGTGGAATAATGGTGAGGTAGAGGGGTTTAACAGTATGTTTACAAGAAAATTCTGGAATAAATTAAAATTTACGGATGAGGATGAAATAGACATAAAAATTAAGGATTTCAATGTAGCTTATGAAAAATACACAGATTTGATAAACAACAATCCGGAGATTGAAAAGCCTAAATTTATCAACGATTGCAAAGACACAGATTTCGAAAACAAAAAGGTGAAAAACTTTAAAGAAACAAAAATCTATTTTTTAAGAATAGTAAGACGAAAAGGAGAAAAAGCAGGAGCGAACGAATACGGTTTCATAGATATATTAAAACAAGAAATCAAGTTGCCAAAAGATTTAATAAATTTATTTGTGTTTTGTGTTTTAGATATCAAATTAAAAAAATTATCCATCTACACAGAAGGAGAAGATAGAAAATTAAATAACGTAAAAACAATCAATTTTATAATCAAAAATATTATTTATTGAAATTTTTATTTAATCTTCAAAGTTCAATTGATAATTTACAAAAATATAAGTGGCCTACTTCTATTTGGCACTCAACCATATATATTTAATGAGTTGGGGAACCTTTGTTTAAGTTTATTTTTTTTAAAATGATACTTTCAGATAGGGACATAAAGGAGGCAATTAAAAAAGGACATATAAGTATAGAACCCATGTTGGACCCGGAACTTCAAATCCAGCCATCTTCCGTTGATTTGCGATTGGGGAACGAATTTCGTCTTTTTAAGTATGTTGAAATGCCTTTTATAGACCCTCTAAACAAAGCAGAGACGAGCAGCATGGAAATAACCGAATTAAAAAGTATTAAAGATAATGAGCGGTTTATTGTTCATCCCGGTGATTTTTTGCTCGGGACAACCCTGGAATATGTTAAAGTTCCTGATGATACGGTTGCACGGCTGGAGGGAAGAAGCAGTATGGGAAGATTGGGCTTAATTATTCACAGCACAGCGGGTTACATTGACCCTGGATTTGAAGGGAAAATCACACTTGAAATTTCAAATTTGGGAAAAATGCCGGTAGCATTGTATGCAAAGATGAGGATATGCCAGATTGTATTTGAGAAAATGACATCATCTGCTGAAAGACCTTATGGGGCGGGCAGGGGCTCAAAGTATCAAAAGCAGAAACATCCAGAGGAAAGTAAAATTTCGCAGGATAAAGAATTTAAAAATTTAAAATGAAATTTGTACTGGATACAAGCGTGATAATCAATGAGAAAGTCGCTGAATTTTTGAAGGATCTGTCAGAAAAGAAGGGGATTGAAATTTTAATCCCTGAGATAGTAATCCGCGAACTTGAACACATAGCGAGTAAGGGAAAGGACGAAGGAATCAAAGGAATTGAATATATAAAAAAATTGCGGGAAAATTTAAATGTTAGAATTGTTTCTTCACTGGAAAACAAAGCGGAAACAGGGATAAACAGGAATGACCGAATTATAATGAACATCGCAAAGGAAAATAATGCTGTTTTAGTGACGAGTGACAGATTGCTCGCAAAAATTTCCGAACTGTATGATGTCCAAGTCAGGTTGTTAAAATTTACCCACAAAGAGCCAGAAATTTTTAAATTTTTTGATGAAAATACCCTGTCCTTGCATGTAAAAGGAGGAGTAATCTTTGCAAAAAAAGGCAGCGTTGGAAATTTCCGGATGGAAAAAATTTTAGAAGGAATGAGCGAGGAAAAAATTAGGGAATATGCTGATGGAATTTATGAATACGGAAGGGAAAATAAATTTATTGAAATTGAAGAAAGAGGCGTAAGTGTAATACAGGCAGGAATTTTCAGGGTTGTGGTAGCAAAGCCCCCGTTTTGTGACGGCTATGAGATTACTGCTGTTAAGCCGCTCGTCAAAAAGGCACTGGAGGACTATAATATAGCTCCTAAATTGCTTAAACGACTGGAAGAAAGGGCAGAAGGAATATTAATAAGCGGTCCTCCGGGAGCTGGAAAATCAACTTTTGCACAGGGTATGGCGGAATTTTATCTGAATAAGGGAAAAATCGTTAAAACAATGGAATCCCCGCGTGATTTACAGGTCAGGGATGAAATTTCGCAATATGCTCCTCTTGAAAATAATATGGAAAAAACAGCAGATATTTTACTTTTAGTCAGACCCGATTATACCATTTATGACGAACTGCGAAAGACAAGGGACTTTGAAGTTTTTGCAGATATGCGGCTTGCAGGTGTTGGAATGGTCGGGGTTACACATTCCTCAAAGCCGATAGATGCCATTCAGCGGCTAATTGGAAGGGTCGAATTCGGCATGATTCCGCATATTATTGATACGGTAATATTTATAAAAGGAGGAAAGATAGAAAAAATATACGAATTAAATATGGAAATAAAAGTACCTCATGGAATGAGAGATATGGATTTGACAAGACCGGTAATTGTTGTCAGGGACTTTGATAAATTAAATGTAGAATATGAACTATACAGTTATGGAAATGAGGTTGTTGTTGCCCCTGTCCAAAGAAAAGAAAAACACAGTATGGAAAATGAAGGAATTGCCGGAATTTCAGTAATGAAGTCAAAAAAGCACATAACAATAAAGGCAAACACGAATTTTAGCGGCGAAGCGAAAATATACGCAGATGATGAACTTCTGTTCTCCGATTTTTGCAGAAACGGAAGTGTCCGGATTTTAAGGAATACATACTACGGGAACATAATCATGGATTGTCTTAAAGCAGGGAAAAAGATTGAGATGAGATAATTCATTGTGTCAGAAAGTGAAAACCGATATTGAAAATTTAATAAAAAGCAGAAGAAGTATAAGAAAATTTAAAAATTTAGATGTTGAAGAAGAAAAAGTCCTGAAAATTTTAGAGTCGGGAAGATGGTCGCCATCGGGACTGAATAATCAGCCGTGGAGATTTTGCGTGTTAAAAGCAGGCAAAAAAGACAAAATTTCAAAATTTACTTCTTATTGGAATATCATAACCGAAAGTAATGTTTGTATTTGTGTATTCATGGATAGCAATATGTGTTATGACCGAACAAAGGACATGCTTGCTATTGGTGCGTGTATTCAGAATATGCTTTTAACAGCAGAAAATTTAAATCTTGGAACCTGCTGGCTCGGAGAAATTTTAAAAAATAAAGAAAAACTCAATGAAGTGCTGAATATTGATAAATCAAGATATGAATTGGTTGCGGTAATCGCTGTCGGTTATAAAGATGAAAGTCCTGTTTCTGAGAGAGAAGTGTTGAACAAATTAATTTTACGGCGACAATAAAACCCGTTTTTCCCACCATCAAAAAATTTACGGGTAATTTTAAAAATTTACAAAATTAATTATACATGACTATCGGCTAAATGAGAAAATTGACCGAATTAAATGTCACCAACCAATTGAAACGAGAATTTTTTCCCATTAATATAATTGAAACTGTTGAAAAACCTCGTTTTTTGAGAAATCGGAATTTAAAACCGATATGCTCAAACAACCCAAAAATTTGGAATTTACCTAATTTGGGACTTTTTCAACGCTCTCTATGCTTGCATTCATATAAATAACATAGGAAAGAAAGTAAATAAATTAATGACATTTAATTCGGTCAATAGCCGATAGTCATGTTATACTTAACAACAAAAATACGCTCACTTCGTTCGTGTCTTTTCAAATTCTCTGCGAATTTGAAAATAACCTCACTATCGTTCGGATATTTTTAAATCTTTAGGATTTAAAAATTACGCCCAAACTTTTACGCTGGGGTGGGAAACTCAGGATAAAATAAAATTATAAAGTTCGTTGAGTTTTATTATTTATCAGTCGGCAATACTTATTTTTAACAGACATTTAAAATAAAATCCAAGAACATGTCCCGTAAAAATGGAAAATATAATCACAGGTAAAAAATATTAAGAAGAGAAAAAAAAAAACAAATTTTTTAAAAATAAATTATTTTCGACTTTATGGATGGACAATAATTATCCTAATTTTAATTGGTCAGCACCAAATTTTAGATATTAAATAAATAATTATTATGGGAAAATACACGCAAAACACAGAACTTGTGTTAAATTTAATTTTAAATTTTTATGTTAAAATTTCCTAAAATTTACTCCCTGCACAACTTTTCAATACTTTTTACACACAAATCAATTGTCGCCTCAACATCCTTCATACTGAAGACCCCTGTTGGTGAATGGATGTATCTTGTCGGAATGCTTAAAACACCTGTTGGAATTCCTTCCCGGTTCATATAAATTATTGCTCCATCAGTCATTCCTCCTTCAAGGACATCAATCTGATAAGGAATTTTGTTCTCCTTTGCAGTATCAACGAAAATTTTTTTTATTTTATCGCTTACAATAACTCCTCTTCCGCTCGCTTCAATTAATGTGATTGCTACACCTTTTCCGACATTTAATGATGATTCCGTTTCTTTGATTTGTGGAGTTCCGCCAGCAATCGTAGTATCTATTGCAATTGCGTAATCCGGATTTATTTTGAAGGACACTGTTCTTGCACCTTTTAACCCTACTTCTTCCTGTACAGTAGCAACGCCATAAATTTCCGCATTTAAATTTTTTGCGTTGATTTTTTCTATAATTTTGAGCATAGCATAAACTCCTACCCGGTTATCTATCGCCTTTCCGTAATATAAGTCCTTATTTAAATTTCCAAAATTCGGCTCAAATATAATTGCATCGGCAATTTCAACCTTTGTCTCTGCTTCTTCCCTGCTTGCGCATCCTATATCTATGAATAAGTCAGTATGTTCAATGACCTTCTTTTTTTCTTCGTCCTTTTGCAAATGCGGTGGCTTGCTTCCTATAATTCCGAAAACATCTCCCTTCTTTGATTTTATTATTACTCTTTGTCCCAATAGCACACGGTCATCAATACCTCCGACTTTAATAAAATTTATAAATCCCTCTTTGGATATATATTTCACCATCAATCCGATTTCGTCAATATGGGCAGCAATTAAAATTTTCTTTCCGCCTTCTCCTTTTCTACCTATAACATTTCCAAAATTATCTACATTCAATTCATCGCAAAATTTTTTCAGTTCTGATTTTACTATGTCTGCTGCTTCTCCTTCATTTCCGCTTATTCCGCATGCTAAACATAAATTTTTTAATAATTCCATTTTAAAATTTTAACAAAAACTAACAAAGAATTAAAATTACATGATCAAATTTTTTAATTAAATTTCTTATTATTCAATTAATCAAATACTTAACCAATCAATACTTAACCAATCAATACTTAACCAATCAAAATTTTAAAATTCATCCCTGCATTTATATGTTGAATTTTCCGAGTAAATTCCGAGCTTTTTATTTCTCGCTTCTCTTCCAGCATTCAATATTTCAGGATTATCTGTCATAAATGGACACGCAAAACCTTTTAAAACCATTTGGTAATCATAAGAATTTTTGATGTTATCTGTGTCTGCATCCGCTGGATAAATTTCGCATAAATTTCTGTTGTATTTATCAGTTCCTTTGCACTTCAGTTTTATGTTTTTGTTTAAAATTTCCTGTTTTAAAAAATCCCTTGCTTCATAACCCCCAAAGTCGACTTTCTTTACCCTGGGGGGAATTTCTGGTGTGTCAATATGCAACACTCTGATTGATTCGCTTAAATTTTGTGTGCGAATTGTATCTCCGTCATGAACACTTATTACATAATCAGTCATAATTTCTATGTTTTTTTCCTCAAAAATTTGATTCAGATCAAGATAATTTGCTGCCAAAAAAAGACATACTCCCAACACCGCAACAATTATCAAAACCACAAGCAATTTTTTTATACTCATCTGGAAAATCCTCCGATTTTTAAAAATTTAATTTTCATTTTTATAATTTGTTTTCATTTTTATATTTTTATGAAATTTATATTTATGTCAAAATTTTAAATTTATGTCAAAAATTTTTGCCATATAACGATATTCTAGTGCTCATCCACATTCATCTGTTCGTTCCTTATGGAGAACAACATATCCTTCGTTACAGGAATCTCAATCATTTTCATTTTACTCACCTTAACCAGCAGATTAAATTTTACTTCTTGCAACATTCCCATTTTTCTATTTTAGCAACACTCGCCAAAGTGCTTTTATTCTCAATCTCATGTTTTATGCGGTTTTCCTTCTCGTAAACATCCAATGCCCTGTTTGCCACTTCAGTCGCATCTTCTTCCGGAACAACGATAACTCCGTCATCATCTCCAATTATATAATCACCTGACCGGACATCAACCCCTCCGCATGAAATTTTGCCCCCTATTTCTCCAAGTCCTTTTGGTTCGCCTGCATTTGAAGTTACTAATTTAGCAAATGCCGGAAAATTTAATTTTGAAATTTCTCCAGTATCTCTTATTGCTCCGTCAATAACAACTCCTTTAATTCCTTTCTGTATGCAGCTCAGAGTTGCCAGTTCGCCCCAGACCGCAGGTGATTTTCCGCCTGCATCAATAACAACAACATCATCTCCTGCCTTTGCTTTATCAATACTTTCAACTGCCTTTGCCCAGTCGCCAGGAAATGTCTGGACAGTGAATGCCCTCCCGCTCACCTTCATTCCCTCTTTTATTGATTTTATATTTTTCATTACTCTTGCTCTGTGCATAGCATCACTTATATTAGCAGTGGAGACCTTTTTAAAAATTTCCAAAATTTCATCACCGGAACTCGCCTTTCTAAATTCGGATTTTATTGACATTTTTTTATCTATTGCTTCTTTTACTTTTCCTGCGCTTTCGGCGACATTTCTGCTTTTTGTTATTGCCGCACCAACAATTATAATATCGCAAATTTTTGTCAGTTCGCCTGCATTTTCAGAATTTATTCCGCCAGCAACTGCAATATTGTTTATTCCTGCCTTTGCCAGTTTTTCAACCTCATCTGAAATTTTCATCCCTCTCATCTGCTGGTCTATCCCTAAATGAACACATATACAAACATTTGGTTCAAATTCCTGTATTTTTTTTGCCTTTTCAACCAAATTTTCAACATTCAGCATATCAACCATAATTTTGCATCCGTAATTTTTACCTGCTTTAAGACATTCAGAAACCATTGAATAATCACTTGCCCCCAAAATTCCGACAATATTCGCTCCTGATTTTGCTGCCATTTCAACCTCTGTTCTTCCGACATCCATTGTTTTCATATCTGCACAAATTTCTTTATCTGGAAAATTTTTTCTGAATTCCCTGACAGCATTCATACCTTCACTTTTAATGAGCGGCGTGCCAACCTCAATTATATCAACAAAATTTTCTGCCTCCTTTGCGATATTCGTTGCCCTTTCCAGTTCAACAAAATCCAAAGCAAGCTGTAGTTTTGACATTTAAATAAGAGCATTTATTTTTTCTTTTCTGGTTTTTCCGAGCATTCTTCACAGATAAATAAAGACATTATTTCATCAGGCGTCCCGCATACACCTCTTTCTACCTCATGCAGGGTGATATCTTTAATGCAATCAACTGCTTCTTCGGGCAGGTCATTCTTTCCGCACATATAACATTTATACAACGACCCTTCAACCTTAACATCATCTAAATTTCCTATAATATCCTTTAATTCATAAAATTCTTTGGGTATCGGTAATTTAAGTTCATTTGCGATTCTCAGTCCATATTTAATTATCCATTTGGCTTCGTTTATATCACACTCTATAAAGTCCGTCTGCATCTTTCCGCACATATAAGCATAATGGGAATTAAATTTGTCCTTTGACATATTCTTATCGCCAAAACAACTCTTTAATCCAATCTTCCACATATCAACCAGAATGTTGATGTATTGGATATTTTTATCTGGCCTTTCTCTTGTTATGATTATAGCAACACTTCCTGGCTCACTAGTTCTCAAAACCTTGTAAAAAGGCATTTCTTCTGATTTCAAAATTTTATTTATACAGCAATGTTTGTACTTTTTCCCGGACCCGCAGATACACTGGTCATTTCTTCCGATTGACATTTTTAATTATTATTGTATTTTGTACTGGTTAAAATTTACGGATTAACTGTTACTGGTTGAGTGTCAAATAGAAGGGAACACTTTTTTTGACGTAACGAGACTGCTATAATAACCTGCCTACAAAGTAGATCATATTCTTGTGCAATAATCTGTGTATAAGTGGTGGCTACATCTATATAAATTTTATGGAGCTTTTTTAAAAGCTACCGCTGTACTTAGACTAATGAGCCACCTCTTTTATATTAAATTTTTCATAAATAAATTTAAAATACAAACATAAATTTAATAAATTTAATAAATTTAAAACAAAAAATATCATCGGAAGGGTCGGCAGGATCTATAAATTTTTTGAGAAGTCTTTTCAGACTATCTCTTTATTTAAAGTGAGAAACCGCCCTCATAAGCACTAATCGCAATGTGCGAATTCCTATGCGGAATATCGCTGATATATAGAGATTGTGTATGGCGGAAGACATGTCCGACCCGATAGAAATTAAAAATGTAAAAAAATAAAAAAAAATAATTTAAAATAAAATAGTAAAAAAATAAAATAATATTTTGGAAAAATTTAAATTATTAAATGTAGAAATGAATAAATATAAATAAAGGTAAAATAAATTTATCCGGGTTTGTTTCTACCGCAGATTATTATACGAAATTTTTAATTCAAAACATATAGTGAAAATTTCAACTTTTGATTATTTATTTTGAACATCAATATTACATATTATGATTTGAAGAATAAATATGGACAAAAACAATATTATCAAAAGATGTCAAAATGACTATAATTAAATTTTTAAATTTTGCTGAAAATTTTACCTAATGACAACTTATGATATATTTAAAAAGGAAAACCATGCAGAAATTTTAAATTTTTCAAAGGAATTTGACATTCCTGACAGAAAAGGAAAGAACAGAAAGAGAGTCGTCATCTTTCTGGAAAATTTTGAGGAAAATAACGGCAGAAAAGAAGATAACGAAGATAGCAGCAGAGAAGAAATCAAAGGCAGAAAAAAAATTTTAAGTGGATTAATGTTTGAAAAATTTTCTATTGAAAACATAAGAAGAAATCCTGATAAAATAATATTTTGCGGCATTACAAGGAGCAAAGACATTAAAAGTAAAGATAGTAAGGATAGTAAAGATAGTAAAGATAGTAGGGACAGTAAGGACAGTAAAAATAGTAAGGACAGTAGGGAAAGTAGGGACAGTATGGACGGTATGGACAGTAGAGACCGTAAGGATAATAAGGACAGTAAGGATAATAAGGACAGTAAGGATAGTAAAGAGATGTCAAAATATAATGAAATTGATGTTATCATAGTCAGCGAAATTATGGATAAGACATTATGTAAAAATATGTGTAAAAATTTTATCTCGCTCGCATTCAGTTTTTCAGAAATTTTAAATTCCGGAGGAATGCAAAGAGTAAAGAAACTCGCAATTATGAAAAAGAATTTTCTTATGGCAAAAAAGTATAAGATTAATTACATTGTTTCAACATTTGCAGGCAGCATATCTGAATACAGGCCCGCAGAGACACTGATTGCCTTTGGAAAAATTTTGGGAATGAGCAACGAGGAAAGCAGGAACGCGGTAAGCAAAAATTTTGAGAATATAATTAAGAAATTTAATGACAGAAATGATGAAAATTTACTTACAGACGGATTACGGGTGCTGAAATTTGGGGAGGTCTGGAGAGAGAAGAAAAAATACGGATATCATTAGGTTCAGAAATCATGAAAATGTAAACAGGTTGTTTATTCAGATTTATCAGATTTATCGGTATTTAATTCTAAATTTAATTCTAATTTTTTAATCCATAATATTTGATATTTTTTAATAATTAATTTTCATTTAAAAGCAAAATTCATTTAAAATAAGATGCCTTCAAAAATTTTATTCCGGCTAAAGAAAAAGCAGGAAAAAGGAATGGCAGGATTAAAGGATGAATTAAAGGACGAAACAAAAGAGGTTGTCGTCAGTGATGAAGAAATTTCTGCAAGGGAATCCTTATTAACTATTGCTGCAAAGAACGATATAGCAGTTTCAAATTTCTGCAACGGGAGAGGAAGGTGCGGAAGATGCAAGATAATAGTTGATTTGAAAGAGCAGGAAAAGTTAGAGATGAACAAAGAAATGATGTTAAAGTCCTTAAAGCAGGAACAGATTTTAAACGGATATATTCTTGCCTGTATAGCGTTCCCAAAAGATAATACAAATATTGAGGTTATTGTTCCTCCGGAGTCCATTGAGTCAAAATACGAAGTGCTGAGCGGAAAGGTGATAAAAATTACGGATAAAGAAATTTCTGGCGAAGTAGGAGTGGCAGTAGATATTGGAACAACAACAGTGGCAACATATCTTGTGGACTTATCAGACAATGGTGTTGTCGCTTCGGAAGGTAGTTATAACGGACAGGTCAGATTTGGGGCAGATGTTATGACCCGGATGAATTATATTATTGAAAATAAAAACGGCGAGACATTCCTACAGGATGCAATTGCATCAACAATAAATATTCACATAAAAAATTTATCTGAAAGGAAAAAATTCCAGAAAATTTCAAAAATCGTTGTTTCGGGAAATACTGTAATGACTTATTTATTTCTCAAAAAAAATCCGCTGGAAATCAGGGACGGTGCTTATGACAATCCAAATTTTAAGAAAACATACATCGTTAAAGGAAGCGACGTCCATTTAAAATACGGTGCCGAAGATGCGGATGTTTATTGTGTTCCTGGACTCGGAAATTATGTCGGAGGGGATATTACATCAGACATTATAATTTCTGAAATTTTTAAAGCTGCTCAAATTTGTCTTGTAATAGATGTGGGGACAAACGGAGAGGTTGCATTGGGAAATAAAGAATGGATGGCGGTCTGTGCGACATCGGCCGGACCAGCTTTTGAAGGTGGGGAAGTTCGATGCGGGATGAGGGCAATGAAAGGTGCAATTGACCGTCTGAAGATAGAAAATCACAGCAAAGATGTTATTTACAGAGTTATTGAAAATACCCATCCAAAAGGAATATGTGGAAGCGGATTAATTATTTTAATTGCAGAACTGATGAGAAATGGATTAATAGATACAAGCGGGAAATTTAACAAGAATCTGATGAAAGAAACAGAACGGCTCAGAAAGTCAAAATTTTATGAAGAACAGGGGCAGGAAATTTATGAATATGTTGTTGTTTATGGCAATGAGACAGAAAACAGAGAGGATATTGCGATAAATGAAAAAGACATTGAAAATTTAAAATATACAAAGGCGGCAATATTTTCAGGAGTTATGACCCTGCTGAGGAATACAGGCGTCCGGTTTGATGAAATATCCCGGATTTTTGTTGCCGGCGGATTTGGAAATTTTCTTGATTTGGAATCAGCAATCTTGGTCGGATTATTTCCCGATGTTGAAAGAGAAAAGTATAAATTTATAGGAAACGGTTCATTAGATGGAGCATATAAGCAGCTGGTTGACGGGAACGCTATGAAGACAGCAGAAAACATTGCTTTGAATGTAACTTATGTTGACTTATCCAAAGACGGAAATTTTGTTGATGAATACAGTGCTGCTTTATATTTCCCGCACAGCCGGCCGGGTTTATTTCCGACATGGAAAAATTTTGAAAATAATCGGGAAATAAAGGAGATAGAAATTTTGCATGATAAAGAAATAAAGGAGATAAAAGAAATAAAGGAGATAGAAATTTTGCAACCCAAAGAAACAAAAATTGTGGCAATTGGCAGGGAAAAAGAAAGACAGACAAAAATTTTAACAGAATCAAAGATGTTTAGGATTGAGGGATTTAGGATAGAAGGGGACGAACTTGACATTGAGATTTAAATTTTTTAATAAATTTCAAATTAAATTTATATGATTTTAAAAATGTCTGGCGAAGCGAAAAAAACAGAGAAAAATATTGATGGCAATATAGAAAGCAGCATTGAAGAAAGCGATTACGGGATTAAGAAAAATCTGAACGCGTATTGTGACATTAAAATTAAAAATTTCAATGTCAGGATGGGAAAAATACATTTAAAATTTCCCGTTGAACTCACTCAAAAAGCCGTTATTGAAAAAACAGCAGAAAGTGAAAAAGGAAGCAATGAAAAAATTTTAAAAGGCGGAAATGAGATTGAATTAAAAAATGTTTCCCTGGAACATGGCAATATGAGAATTAGCATTCCGCAACTTGTTCAGGAAATAATTTCATCAAAGAGAAAGCAGTAAAACCAACAAGGAGCGATACAGATAAAAAATAAAACGCAAAAATTTTTTAAAACGAAAAAATATGGAAGGAAATGAAATAAAAGGAAATGAAATAAAAGGAAATGAAATAAAAGGAAATGAAATAAAAGATGTTGCTGATGCAAAAAAGTACAACGATTTAGGTATTTCAGATACTCTAAGCAGCAATTTTGAAAAAGCAGAAAAAGAATTTAGAGAATCAATAAAAATGGATCCAAATCTTGCAGAACCGCACGGGAATTTAGGGATATTATATCTGCGAATTGGGAAGAAAAATGATGCAGCGGAAGAAATTTTAAAAGCAAAGGAATTATTTAAAAAATAGATGAGGGCAAAGGATGTTAAAATCTGCGATATACTTTTGGAAAACATAAATTAAAATAAACAAAATTCAAATGGCTGAAAAAAAAGAGGAAAATGTGGAAATTACATTGCTCGGAGAAGAAGAAAATAAAAATATACTTGAGAAGATATTGAAGAGCAAGGCAAAAATAAAATTTAAAGATTTCCGGATTCTCGCCGGTGATGTGGAGGTTATATTTCCTTCGTTTCACGCACAAAAGGCACTGCTTGAAAAATCAGCAGGTAAAGAAAAGGCAATTCTTGAGCAGTTAATGAAGGGCGGAGGAGCAATGACAATTGAGGACTTTGAAGTAAGGGGTGAAGAACTTGAAGTAACCGTTCCTTCCTTTGTTCAGCAGATTATAACTGCAGGACTTGGCGGAGGAATGGGAATGCGGGGCGCATATTCAGTAGGGGCAATTGAAAAAATGCTTGAATTTAAATTTGATGTTTCAAAAATTACTGAAAAATATCCGATGCAGATATCAGAGGTGACATTAGGGGCAACGAGAACAGAAGGGGGAAGCAGGGAAAGTGTTGTCCAAATCGGCGGGGAAACAACGATGCCGTTTTATTTCTTTGAAGGTGCACAAAAAAACAAGTCCGTAATTTCTAATGATGTATTTGACATGCCCGCAGGGGTTCCGAAGGTTGTCCGGGACCGTTTTAAAATAGACAATAAAACAGATAAAGAAATAATGGCGGATGCGGGAGAATGGGCAAAATTCAGGGTTGAAAAAAGTCATGCGAAGGTAGTAACTATCCATTTAATCAGCACTGACCCGAATGTTAAAGACGCAAGTGTTCAGGATGCGATGAAGACAATTGCCCATATATTACAGTCGGTTAAAGTTCCGGTTGTTGTCGGCGGTTCTGGAAATCCTGTAAAAGATCCGTTAATATTTAAAGAAGCGGCAGAGATGTTTGCTGGAGAACGACTATTGTTTTCAACAATCAGCGGCGATATGGAATTTGAAGATGTCTCCAAAGCATGTGTCAGGTACGGGCATAATGTCGGAACGCTTGTTTCAATGAATCCTGATGATATGAGGCGTCTGAACAGCAGCATATTAAAGGCAGGACTGCCGAGAAACCAGTTAATAATGGACCCATTTACAGCAGGAGTGGGTTACGGAATAGAATATTCAATTTCTTCACTGGAAAGATGTCGTCTGGCCGGATTGTTAGGCGAGAAATCACTTGCCGTTCCGATAATATCAGCAACTTCAAATGTATGGGCGGCAAGAGAGGCATGGAAGAAAAATGAAGAATGGGGACCAAGAGAACAGAGGGGGCCGTTATACGAGTCAGCGACCGGGCTTGTAGCTCTGTTGTGCGGAGCAAATATATTTTATTCACTGGATGTGCTGGCTATTGAAGTGTTAAACAGGATTATTGATTACACTCACGAATTAAGCGAAAAGAGTGAAGAAGGTAAAGATAAAGAAAAAAGGAAAAATAACTATCTTTCGTGGATTAACGCGTAAAAAATGGAACAAGATGAAGCATTAGTTGTATTTCAGGGAAAGAGCATCAGAAGAATATGGCATAATGATGAATGATATTTTTCTGTTGTTGATGTGATTGAAGCACTTACTGATAGTCCTCAACTCAAAATATATTGGGCAAAAATGAAGGATAGCGATAAAGAAATATCTCAATCATTCCTTTTTTGGGAACAGTTGAAATTGTCACCCTTCCTTTAATACAAATATAAAAATTTAAAAATTTAACCTTATAAATTTTAATCTTTCAAAAAATTTAAAGTGGCACGACTTAGCGCATTACAACTTTATAAATTACTTCCGAAAACAAATTGCGGAGAATGCACCGAGAAAACATGTATGGCATTCGCCATGAAACTGATGGAAAGAGGTGTAAAGGCAGAGCATTGTGTGCAGTTAAAAGGAGACAAACTAAAAAAATTAAGAGAAGTTATCATGCCACCTGTGAGAGAGGTTGTGCTTGGAAAAGATGCACAGGAAATTACCGTTGGCGGAGAAGAAGTCCTATATAGGCATGATCTTAAATTTTTCAATCCCACAGCAATGATGCTTGATATCAGCGACGCAATGGATGAAAACACCGTTAAAAGCCGTATTGACTTTGTCCGGAATTATAAGTACGAAAGGGTTGGAAAAATTTTAAAAATAGATGGAATTTGTATAAGATGTGCGACAAACGATAAAGAGAAATTTTTAAAGACAGTAAATAATGTTCATCAGAATTTTGACAAAACAATAGTATTATGTACTCTGAATCATGAAATTATGGATGCTGCCCTTGAAATAGTAAAAGACAAAAGGCCTTTAATTTATGCGGCAACCCTTGCCAATCTTAAAGAGATGTTTAAATTAGCCAAAAAGTATGATTGTCCACTGGCAGTTCATTCGGAAAATATAGATGAAATCGGCTCAATGACAAAAACCCTCACCGGTGTGGGATGGACAGATATTGTTATTGACCCTGGATTTGACTTTGAAAATTTATCATCCACTATCAACAAACTTGAAATTTTAAGAAAGGCAGCACTAAAAGGCATTAAGGAATTTTCTTTTCCCGTGATGATTTCAACGGTCGGATTAAAAAATTTAAATTTTGGAGAGAACGCAGCGGTTTTTGAGGCATTGTCAATTTCGCTCTGTTTGGACAGATTTGTTGGCCTGATTACATTTCATTTTAATGAGTTCTACAGCGTTATGGAGACACTTACATTGAGGATGAATATTTATGCTGACCCAAGAGTAAATCCGACAACAGAGCCGAAAATTTATACTATCGGAAACCCAGATGAAAACTCACCAGTACTGATAACTTCAAATTTTGCCCTGACATATTTTGCCGTTGCAGGGGATGTTGAAAGTGCAAAAATTTCCTGCTATCTGCTGGTTATTGATACAGAGGGACTGGCGGTTCTTGTTGCTCTTGCGGGCGGAAAATTAACAGCGGATAAAATAAAAGAAGCAATGGATAACAGCAAGGTTGAAAATCTGGTAAAGCACAGAAAACTCGTTATTCCAGGATATGTCGGAAGGATAAAAGGTGCAATAGAGGATGCAACAAACTGGGAAATTCTGGTTGGTCCGCAGGACTCAGGGGGCTTGGGTGATTTTTTACGGAAAAACTGGACAGAAGGCGGACTGGAAGTAAAAACAAAATAGAATAAAGAACAAGTTAATGAAGGCGGATAAAGTGGAAATTTAAATTTGTGGTCGCATTTTGCTCTCATGTTGAAGAGGTTGGGATAAAAGCAAAAATATTTAAATTAATCGTAACAAATTTAATCAATCTCAGTCAAAAAACATAAGAAAAAATGAATAAAGTAAACAAAGTATTTATAAGTTATGAGACAAAAACTGGTAAAAGTTATGCAGAACACTTAAAAGAGGCACTTGAAGAAGGTAATTATTCCTCATTTTTGGCAGATTTGAGTATTGACAAAGGAACAAAATGGAAAGAGGAAATAAATTTAGCACTTAATAATTGTAAATATTTTGTTGTTGTAATCACTTCACTGACTTTAAGGTCAAAAGAGGTCATAAAAGAATATGAAAAAGCAATGGGATTAAAAAAGAGAATAATCCCATGCAGGTATTCCCAACTTCCTGTAACTGAAACCGGGACGATGTCTGAATTACAGCAGTTAGAATTTTCAGATAAATACGAATTAGCAAATAAAGTGATAATTGAGTTAAATAAAATAAATAAAAGGGAAGAAAAGCAAATTCCAATAGAGAAAGATGCGAATGAATTTTTAAACAGAGGTATCTTATTTTATAATATATTCAATTTCAGAAAAGCGATTGATGAATATGAAATAGCATTAGAAATATTTAAAGAAATCGGGGATAAAGCAGGCGAGTCAGCATGTTATACAAATTTAGGTAATGCTTACTATAATTTAGGCGATTTCAGAAAAGCAATTGAATTCCATGAAAATTCCCTGAAAATTTTTAAAGAAATCGGGGATAAAGCAGGCGATTCAGCATGTTATACAAATTTAGGTGTTGCTTATTGTAATTTAGGCGATTTCAGAAAAGCAATTGAATTCCATGAAAATTCCCTGAAAATTGATAAAGAAATCGGGGATAAAGCAGGCGAGTCAAAATGTTATACAAATTTAGGTGCTGCTTATTATAGTTTAGGTGATTTCAACAAAGCAATCGTATTTCTTGAAAATTCCCTGAAAATTTTTAAAGAAATCGGGGATAAAGCAGGCGAGTCAGCATGTTATACAAATTTAGGTATGGCTTATGATGGTTTAGGTAATTTCAGAAAAGCAATTGAATTACATGAAAATTCCATGAAAATTGCTAAAGAAATTAGGGATAAAGCAGGCGAGTCAAAAAGTTATACAAATTTAGGTGCTGCTTATCATAGTTTAGGTGATTTCAAAAAAGCAATCGTATTTTATGAAAATTCCCTGAAAATTGCTAAAGAAATCGGGGATAAAGCAGGCGAGTCAGTATGTTATACAAATTTAGGTATGGCTTATGATGATTTAGGTAATTTCAGAAAAGCAATTGAATTTTATTTAAAAGCAGAGAAAATTTTTGAGGAAATCGGGCAGAAACATTACCTTAAAATTGTTTATAAAAATATAGCAGTTGTTTATGAGAAAATGAACAATCCTGAAAAAGTGGAAGAATACAAAAGAAAAGCAGAAGAAATTTAAAAGTTAAAAATAAATAAATGATAATAAATGATAAAGATAATAAATGATAAAGATAATAAATGATAAAGATAATAAATGATAAAGATAATAAATGATAAAGATAAT
>Ga0210009_1001324_pt1 | contig 21936 bp, 19 predicted proteins | sample CryGeyCG2114_065_FD_185457 | JGI IMG/M metagenome (GOLD analysis project Ga0210009, IMG submission 185457) | Groundwater microbial communities from aquifer - Crystal Geyser CG12_big_fil_rev_8/21/14_0.65 (SPAdes) (version 2) | ecosystem: Environmental > Aquatic > Deep subsurface > Groundwater ... | reverse complement strand
GACCTTCAGATCATAGATACTATGCGAGGTCTTGCGATAATGCTCCATCCCTGCAAGGTACTCACTCTCTCAAACTGAAGTCTTCGCCTGAAGGCGAGGGATTTTCTCCCAATCCCCGAACGGGACAATAAAACTGTCACTACAGCAGCTCAAACGTTACGGCGCGAGGCTGTACCGATTCGGGTACCTGGGTTTTTTCCATGAAACGTATGCCACCGTTACGGCCAAGCTGCAAAATGGTCGACGCCCGTGTACCGTAATTCTCCGAACAGATACAGGGCGACGAAAGGGTACGTTCCCACTCACGCGGAACGCCGGTCGATGGGAGCTCGTGATCGGCAGCGCGGGTCGTGTCTTCCAGGATGGGAAGCAGCGTGTGTACATCCACGCGCCCCGACGCCAGGGTCCGGTCCAGCGCCTCTTTCCCCCTGGTCACCTTGGGCCACGGTGTATCGAGGGCAGCATTGCTCAGGCCATACGTCCCGGGTGTCACGATCCGAGGCGGATCGGGTATGCGGTTGGATACATAGACGAGGTGTTCCGTATCATAAAGCAGCAGATTGAATCCGTTGTACATCTGTCCCTGGTCCAGAATACGGGTCGCCGCATCAAGTGCAGGTTCCCGTGATTCCAGGAACGACTGCACCAGAAAACCCCGGCTCCTGGCGTCAGGAACAGACCGACCAGGCTCGCGCACGTTCGTGACCGCCGCGACCCGTCCGCCCGTCGTCACCCCGAGCCAACTTCCGCCCGAGCGCAGGTCGCGCCCTCCGAGCACATCCGGCGCATCTCCCCAGAAATCGGCCTGCAACGCAGGACGGTCGTGAAATTCATCCCGGTTCGCCAGAAGCAACAATTCATGTTCTTCGTGCACGCGGTAAGAGAACAGAATCAGGCACATGATTTCAAACCCGGCGCCGGAAAATATACGCTACGGGAGATGTGGGAGCAGGTGTGGGACCTTTGTATGCTGTCATTTCGAATTGTTTCGAGGAAAGCGACCCGAAGAAGGCAACGACCTCGTCATATTCCTCCGCCCCTCCTCGATGGCCCCTGTACACCGTGACCGACAGGACGCCGCCGGGGCGGAGCAGTCGACACGCCGCTTCGAGTGCCGGAAGTGTCGTCTTGGCGTGTGTAACAACCTGTTTATCACTACCCGGAAGGTAACCCAGGTTGAACAGTATGGCCGCCACCGATCCAGGGCAGGGGCAGCTGCGGGACAGCCACTGGGGCAGCAGATGGCCGTGATCTCCCGGATACAGAACGACGCGGGACCCTACACCGTGCGCCAGCAGGCGTGCGCGGGTGGCGGCGATGGCAGCATGCTGGATATCAACTCCCAGAACCTGTCCGGAGGGACCCACACAATTCGCCAAAAACAACGTATCGTGGCCATTTCCGGTCGTTGCATCAATTGTACATTCCCCGTGTTGAACAACCCGCTTCACATACGCGTGCACATAGTCTGTAATGCGCTTGCTTTTCAAATCACCGTCGGCCATGCTGCTTCAAAACCTGGACGAGCCCGTTCCGGTCACTCTTCCCCTGAACCGATCCTACAATATACAGTTCGCCGACCTGGACGAATTGCCGGCCGCCATGCGCTCTGCCGGTATCCGTGCAGGCAAGGTACTTGTCGTGACCGACAGCAACGTGGCGACCCATTACCGCGACAGGCTCGATGCCCTCTTCATCAAGGACGGATGGGATGCGCTCGTTCTGGTTCTGCCACCGGGCGAGACCACCAAGAGCCCGAAGCATCTGCATGCCATATACGACGCTGCCCTTACCTGGAATATAGATCGAAGAACGCCCATCGTGGCATTCGGAGGAGGCGTGATCGGAGATCTGGCGGGTTTTGCTGCAGCCACGCTTCTGCGCGGTCTGCCCGTCGTGCAGGTCCCCACATCGCTGATTGCACAGGTTGACAGCGCCATTGGCGGCAAGACCGGGATCAATCATGCGGAAGGGAAAAACCTGATCGGTGCATTTCATCAGCCGGAACTTGTGCTCGTCGATACGAAGCTCCTCTACACGCTGGATCGCCGCCAGTGGACAAGCGGTCTGGCGGAAGCCGTCAAACACGCTCTGATTGACGATGAGCCCTACTTCGCATGGATTGAGAAAGAGTGGAACCGGATTCTGGCCCGCGATCCGGACGTCGTTCCGGACATGGTATACCGGGCAGTAAAGGTGAAGGCACGCATTGTCGGCGAGGACGAACTCGAATTGGGCCACCGGGCATTGCTCAACTTTGGACATACATTCGGTCATGCACTGGAACATGCAACCGGTTATGGTACATTGACGCACGGAGAAGCGGTGGCATTGGGTATGCGCGCTGCTTCATTCCTTTCACGCAGACTGCATGCAAAGGTTGACCAACATCGGATAGATGCCGTTCTCGGCGCTTTCCCGACGCCAGCGCTTCCGGAAGGACTGAGTGCCTACGACCTGACATTTGCCATGCGTTCCGACAAGAAGGCCCAGGCAGGCCATCTCCGCTTTGTACTGCTGCGAAAGGTCGGGTGTGCCTATGTTGAGGACGATGTGACTCCCGCCGACCTTGAAGCCGCCTGGGATCACGTACTTGGGCTGCGGTGACCAGCAACCGCGTCCATCATATTGTCCAGGGGCTCGTCCGGTTGACTGCAGGAGTCGTTCTGCTGGGACTGATATTGTTTTTCGCAGCCACGCGCACCCAGGTGGGTCGTGATCAGGTGGCGCGCCAGATTGAAGATGCGGTATCGGGCCGGTTTGCCGGCACGTTGTTCATTGGTGGAATGACAGGCAACCTGGCGCAGACACTCTATGCAACCGATGTGGTATTCGAGGACGCGCAGGGTCGCCGTGTCGTCGCTATTGACTCCATTGTGGCATCACCGCGATGGTCATCTCTCCTGCGCCGCGAATTCTCCGTCGGCACGCTGGAGGTGTTCGGAATGGAAGCGGCCCTGTATCCGGTTTCCGACTCTCTGCACGACACCAGCCTCCAGGCCGCACTTACTGTCGACGACCCGTCCTGGGCGCCAGCACCTGGACGCGGATCCTGGTCCATGGCCGGTGCATCGGTACGCATTTTTGACGCAGCTGTCAGGGCCGGCGCGTTGTCGGCATCGGACACATTTTCCGTCCCGGCGTGGTCGACGTGGCTCGCGGCGCATCCCATGGATAGCATGGACATCCACCTTGATGTCGCCTGGACCAACTCCCGCAAACAGATAGACGTTATCCGTTGGAACGTCACATTTCCTGAACAGCAGGTAAGCACGTCGAATGTACGCGCCCAGTTGCGTGTGGACGAAGACCGGATCACGGTCCCTGACGTCGCTCTGCGTATTGGATCATCGTCTGTCCAGGCGGCCGGCTATTTGACGCGTGGGGACACTCCTCCCCGTTTTCAGATCGAAATCAGACCGTCCTCGCTGCAAACCAATGAGCTGCATCTGTTTTCGGCGGCCATACCTTCCCGCGGCATGGTTGAAATCGGAGCCATGATCCAGGGATCTGTCGGCGACCTTACCATTCCCTGGTTGGATGTGTCGCACAATGCGTCGTCCCTCCACGCCGAAGGTACTGTAATCGGACTCCCGGAAGCGGCTGATTTTGAGTTGTCCCTGCGCTCGGACATCCTGGAGCTGGACGAAATCCGGTCATGGGCACCCTACTATCCGGTTCTGGAACGCACTACCGTACCGTCAGTCTCCATCGATACCTACTTCCGAGGCAGGGCTCCGTCGCTCAAACAACTGCAGGAAGACCCGCTGTCAGGCTGGTCCGCCAACGGCAACGCGGATGTGGTATCGGACGCCGGCACGCTCGCTCTTTCCTTCGATATCGACGCGCAGTCACGTAATGCCACAACACATTCGTTCCGGGCACGCTCAAGTGCCCTTGACCTCGGCCCCTGGCTCGGCAGATCCCGGCTTTCCACCCATGTTACGGGAACGATTTCCGCGTCCGGATCGGGTTTGAAGCCGAGCGAAGCCGTGTCAACCATCGAACTTGAACTCGATCGGCCACGATGGAACGATAGACGGCTTGAACGACTGACAGCCACGGTGGAACGCGTACCCGACGCGTGGGCCGCCGAGGCTGTCCTCTCACAACAGGATGGCATGATGCACGTGTCCGGGACTTGGCCGCGAAATCACGCCGTACGACTTTCCGGACGTATGGAACAGGTGGACATCGGCACACTACTGGGAATGCCGTCGTGGCAGAGCCAACTGACACTTGACCTCGAGGGAAACTTCTCACCGTACTGGACCGACTCCTCCCACTTTGCCATCGACGTTGATCTGGATTCTTCCTGGGTGGCCCAGCATGGTGCTGAACACGCGCTGCCACCACAGGAGATTTCCGCGCGCTTCCATCCCCCGGATGAGAGCGCATCTGACAGGATTTTCAACTTCTCGGCTCCTTCACTCAAAATATGGGCTCGGTCCGACGTTCCGCTGCGAAGCGCCATGCCCACCCTTTCCCACTGGCAGGACATGGTGCAAAGGACGTTGTCGGTGATCTCGGAAAAACGATTGCAGCCGAAGTCTGACGTGGACGGCCAGGTTCGCCGTGATCACAGGCTCAATCTGGAGCTTGACCAAGCGCGCATCCGGACACCGAATCCGATCGTGATGCATCTGGGAGTTGACATTGCAAATGCTTCCCTGCTGTCAGCATTCAGACCGGCAGCCGATTCGCTGGCCCTGACGGGTAGCGCTGATATGGACCTTGTGGTGGGGCCCGATACGATTTCAGCGCTCACAACGACCCGGTTTCCCCACGTGCGTCTCGGAAATTTGGAACTTCACGGAATGCAGGCGGAATGGACATTGCTCTCATCGAGGCCCGACACGGCACGCACGGCCGTGTCGACAACTACGGAAAGCCGCCTTGATCTTGTCCTCGATTCCCTGGCCCGCGGCTTCCTCGACGCCGATCGAACCCGTATTACGGGTGCCATGCGCAACTCCGAGGGGCATCTGGATATCCACATGGCGCGCCCTGGACTCACCGATTCGCTACGGATCGGGGCCAGCATTGACCTGCACGACACATACAACCGGATTCGACTGGAAGAGCTGCACCTGCATGCAGGGCCGTCCGAATGGTTTCTCAAAACTCCGGCCACGATCGACTTCTTTGCCGACGCTACGCGAGTGGAAGGATTGGAGGTAGCGCTCCGGGACACAGAAGGACTGACAGAACAGTCTTTTGCCGCTGCAGGCACCTTCTCGGCCTATCCGGAGGACGTTGTCCGATTGACGGCGCGTGAACTACTCGTGACCGACCTGTCCGATTATCTTGATATCGGCAAACGCATCGGGGGCCGATTGAATGTATCGGTAGATCTCGCGGGCGGGTACACCCAACCCCGCGCCTCCGGGCAGGTACGACTTGACAACGCTTCTCTCGAACACCACATCGTGGGCAATGTGATCATTGAAAGTGATTTTGAATCCGACAGCCCGGACCTGGATTTCAGCCTTCGAATCGTGCCCATTGAATCGGACTCGGTCTACATTTCAGGTCGGAACGAATTGGGTGACGTGGTCGAAAACGATCTCTCTCTGTCTGGTCTGGTCCGACTGCCCGGGAGGGCAGACCAGGGAGAAGGCAGACTCGACCTGGACGCGGATCTGGAGCATGTGAACCTGTTTTTCCTGGAATACATCTTCAACCGCGCCGTAGCCAACGTGGATGGATTTCTGGTAGGTGATGGTCGCATAACAGGCAGTATTTTTCAGCCCGTAATCGAGGGCCGCGCCGCAGCACTCGATGGCACGTTCGACATACCGAGGACCGGACTCACCTACGGACTGGAGGGTGAAATGCGCGTGGACCAGGAAGCGATTCACGTTGAACGTGCCGTGGCCCGCGACAATCAGGGTGGATCGGCGCACGTGACCGGGCGCATGAACTTCAACAATTACCGGGAATTCACGCTCGACCTGAGCGGTACGCTCGACGAATTCCAGATCATCGGATCGAGCACCGCCAACGACCTCCCATTCTACGGTTTCATTTGGGCCAGTGGCACGCTCACGCTGAGTGGCCCCCTCTATGACGCCACGCTCCGCTCGGCTGACGCGGTCACCAGGCCCGACTCCCGGCTATTCATTCCCATCGAGGAAACACTTTCCGAAACCGACGAGAGCTTCATTGTTTTCGAAAATACGCCGGGTGTTATTCCGGACTTCGACTCACTGGCCCGTCGCCCCTTTCTGCTCGCCCGGCGCCCGACAGCGGAGCGGCAGTTCCTGGATGCGCTCAACATGGACCTCAATATCCGGGCACCCACAGGATCGGTCGTGCATCTGGTCATAGATCCGCTTCTGGGAGATGTAATCGAGGCATCGAGCCAGGGAACCATCCAACTTGTTCGCGAAGAGGGTGAGTTCTCCGTGTTCGGAACGTTGGGGGTCAATGCAGGAAAATACCTGTTCACAGCCGGTGAGGTTTTCCAGCGGAATTTCCAGATCTCCGAGGGAGGAACCATGAGTTGGGACGGCGACCCGCTCAATGCGACGCTTGACATCAATGCTTCCTATCGGACACGTGCTTCCCTGCGCGGACTTGACAATTCACAGGACGACAGCCGCCTGGTCCCCATGATTGTCTGGCTTCACATTACGGGCACGGTTTTCTCCCCCGCTGTTGACCTGCGCCTGGCCATTGATCAGTCGAACCAGAATGTACTCGGAAACAACCAGGCCCTCGAAGCGCGGCTCAATCAACCCGAATTGTCCACCGAATACGCCACCAGCGTCCTGCTCACGAACAGCTTCATTCTGACCACGGACAATATCTCGTCCGATTCCGGTGGACAGTTGGCCTTCAACAGCGTATCCCAACTTGTGTCCTCCCAGCTCAACCGTTTCCTGAACGCTGCGCTCCCCAACGTCGACTTCAGTTTCGGCCTGCAGGGCGAAAATACGCAGGACCTGGACGTCACCTACGGCGTAGCGCTGCGCCTTTTGGATGAAAGGCTGATCATCCGGGGAGAAGGAGTCTATCAGGGTGCGCGCTCGTCCAGCGACATCAGGGCAAACGACGGACTCCAGGGCGAGTTCGTCGTCGAAGTCCGCCTCAATCCCAATGTCTCACTCGAGGTATTCTTCAGGCGCGAAGGGGATATTCTCCAGAGCACAGAGCTTACCAATACGGGCGGAATTGGCATTTCATACCAGACCGAATTCATTGGCTGGCGACATCTTTTTTCGGGCCCTCCCGCTTCCGCCCGGTAACGCACGTCCCCGATCAGTACGCCAGTCGTGCAACATGCTTTTTCCACGCATCAAAGGGCGCATCGTGAGATGGCACCCCCATGCGTCGTATCCGTAATGTGCGCTCACCGTCCGCAAGCGGCATTTCGTCATAGATGTGCTGGTCGTCAAATCCTGCGCGGGCCGCTTCTTTGCGGGTAGATGCGTAGAACACCGCCTGGGGACGCGCCCAGTACATGGCACCCAGGCACATCGGGCACGGCTCGCACGATGCGTAGACAATGCAGCCTGACAACTGGAATGATCCGAGACGACGACATGCCTCCCGTATGGCAACGATTTCAGCGTGTGCGGTCGGGTCGTTGGTCCGGGTCACGCTGTTTACACCCTCGGCAAGCACCTGGTCGCCGCACGTTATGACACATCCGAAAGGCCCGCCCCCCTTCTCTACACTCAGGCGGGCCAGTTCCACGGCGCGTTCAAGGTATCGGACATCCAGCATTTCACAGCCCTTATGCATGACTTCGGGATTCAGCTTCTATATTCCCATCGAACCAATGATAGTTCCCGGAATATGAAGCCACTTGCCAGACGTACTGACGGACTTGAGCAGAGCAGTATCCGCGCCATCACTCTCATGTTGCGTGACATGGATGGTATCAACCTCGGCCAGGGCATCTGTGACATGCCCACACCGGATCCCATCAAGCAGGGAGCGCATGCTGCAATTGACGCCGACAAGTCAATTTACTCGTACTACGGAGGAATCCAGCCACTACGGGAAGGTATCCTGGAAAAAGCGCGCTCATTCAATCGGATACCGGCCCAGTCGCTCGACAATGTCATGGTTACGGTGGGATCGACCGGGGCATTCGTGGCCACGCTCTTCACTTTGCTCAACGAAGGCGATGAGGTGATTGTATTTGAGCCGTTCTACGGATACCACGTGAACCTGCTGCGCGTCATGGGAGCCGGGATCCGGACCATCACCATGCAGGGTCCCGACTGGAATGTTGACTTCAAGGCAGTGGAGAACGCGATAACCGACAGGACGCGAGCCATCATTGTCAATACGCCGGGCAATCCAAATGGGAAAGTGTGGAGCCGACAGGAGCTCATGACCCTGCTGGACCTTCTGAAAAAGCATGACCTCTATGCCATTACGGATGAAATCTATGAATACATGCTCTATGGTGGGCGTGAGCACGTTTCACTCGCATCGCTACCGGGTGCCATGGAGAGGACCATCACCATTTCCGGGTTTTCAAAAACGTACAATATGACCGGATGGCGGCTGGGATATGCCGTTGGACCCGAACATATCCTCGACAAGATGGGCCTTCTTGCCGATTTGATCTACATCTGTGCACCGACACCGCTTCAACATGGTGTCGCCGAGGCATTTTCCATGCCCGAATCCTACTTCACGGAAATGGCGCAGGCGTATGCCGAAAAACGGGACGTGCTGTGCCGCACGCTGGAGGAAATCGGATTCAATGTACCCTGGCCGCAGGGCTCCTATTATGTCCTGGCCGACTTCGCTCCACTGCAAAACAGGCTGAGCGGATTTTCTGACGATGAGGAAGCACAGCTGACCCTGGTCCAGAAAGCAGGTATAGGTACGGTGGCCGGACGATCTTTCTTTACACACCCCGAGGATGGGGCAACGCGTCTCAGGTTCTGTTTTGCCAAGGAAATGGACGTGCTCGAGGAGGCGTGCAGGCGACTCAGGAGTGCGTTTGGATCGACTGGATAAGCCGGTCGTGAACGATACCGTGAGAGGCTACGATGCCTTCATTGGCAGACAGTTTGGCACCGCGACTGAAGTCGAGCCGCTGGCCGTGCATATCGGTAACCCGCCCTCCTGCCTCCTCCACGATGAGGCAGCCGGCAGCATGGTCCCATATGTTTTCCACATACGAGACTGACACCGGCAGGCGGAGATAGATCTCTGCCATTCCCGCAGCAACCGCCGCATACTTTGCCTGGGAATCCATCCGAACGGGAGCACCCCCGATTCCCACATCAGCGGCTATCCGGGCTGAGCGGCCATGTGCCGAATGAGCCGATTCCACCGACTCACAGAATCGCATGCCCGGGTTCTTCTTCTCTTTGCTGACATGGAGTTTCCCGAGTGACGTCGCTTCCTGAAGGGACCACGACCACGCACCACCACCTTTTTCAGCCGTCACAATCACGCCGGGCGATGTCATTCCGGGTAGCGTGAGATTCGGACAGGCAAGAGCACCGATTTCTACTTCTCCGTCTGCAATCAGCGCCAGCGCAACAACATATTGTCCCCCTCGGATATAGCCTTTCGTGCCGTCAATCGGATCCAATGTCCAATATCGGTGGTCGTGACCGTGACCTGCTCCCAGATCAATCCACCGTAGCACATCGTCCATGGTCGTCCCGGCGTATTGCTCCTGCACGGCTCGCAGAAGACGTGCTCTCGCGGGCGCCGCTGTTTTCTCACGAAGCACAGCCGCATCTTCTTCCGCAACGATTCCATCTTCCGGGAACGCCTGGCCCAGCCGTCGGCAGACCAGGGCCTGACTCCCGAAGTCCGCGATCGTCACAGGCGACGCGTCTTCTTTTTGAACCACATCGGACGCCGCTGGCGTGTGGGCACTGACCGACATGCACAACGAGGCTGCTTCACGGACCGCTTGAAAAGCGACCTCTGTTTCCCTACGCATGATCAATATGTCTCATTGGTTTGATGGATACGCGGGAAGCTCCGAAAGTGCCACCAGTCGTCCCGTGACATGATCCAGTTCGAATCCAAGGTGGACGTGCCCGTTGGACATGAGCAGAAAGGGGGCTCTCAGGGACCGGTTGTATACCGCGACTTGATCGGCTGCCGACTGCGTCAGTTTCACACCGGGCGCCTTGCACTCAATGACCATCCACGGCTTCCCCTTCCTGTCGTGCACCACAATGTCCGGTCGCCTTTGTGCCCCATGCACCGCGATCGCTTTCTCCACGGCAATGAGACCAGCAGGAATTCGCCATTCCGACATCAACCAGGAGAGCAGACGCTGCCGCACCTCCTCTTCCGGCGTGGCCGCAACGTGTCGCTGTCGAACGGGGTCATACACCATGTCGAACGCGTCCGGATCATGCATGTCGTTTCGTGCCGTCTGCCATCAGGTAGAGCACCGACATACGAACAGCCACACCATTGGTGACCTGGTTCAATATCAAGGCGCGTTCGTGATCCACTACATCGGTGGCCAATTCCACACCCCGGTTGACCGGACCCGGGTGCATGACAATCAGATCCCTGTGCGCCTCCATGTGCTCCATTCTGATCCCGAACTGTTCGTGGTACTCACGAACAGACGGAAACAGACTCCGCCCCTGTCGTTCCATCTGGATCCGAAGAGCCATGGCAACATCGCAGCCATCGAGCGCTTCATCGAGACACGTTGTCACACGCACCCGGCCCCGCGCCCCCTCACCCAGCAGGCGATCCAGATGGACCGGCAGAAGAGACGCCGGGCCACAGATGGTAACGTCAGCTCCCAGCGTGGTCAGGGCGTGCAGATTGGATCGCGCCACACGACTGTGCATGATGTCTCCGATGATGGATATTCGCAGTCCTTCGATGCGCCCGAACTGCTCGCGGATGGTCAGCGCATCGAGAAGTGCCTGCGTCGGGTGCTCGTGTGCTCCGTCGCCGGCATTGATGACGACGGCGTCTACGCAGCGGGTCAGGAAAGACGGAGCACCAGCCGATCCATGACGAATAATCACCATGTCTATTTTCATGGCCTCGATGTTGCGCGCCGTATCGCGGAGCGTCTCGCCTTTCGAGATACTGGAGCCCGACGAGGAAAAATTGACCACGTCAGCCGAAAGTCGCTTTTCGGCGAGTTCAAAAGATATCCGGGTTCGGGTAGATGGTTCATAGAACAAGTTGACGACCGTCACGCCCCGCAGTGACGGTACGCTTCGGATTGGTCTGTCCAACACTTCCCTGAACTGGACGGCCGTATCAAGGACACGCCCTATGTCGCCGCGGGACCACCCCTCCAGACCCAACAGGTGCCTGTGAGCCAGACCCGTATCCTGCTTCGGTGACTGATCCTGAACGTTTTCCGGTTCCACGTCCGACGTCATGCTGCTTCCCCCGAATCAACGAGCCACACGCCTTCCCTTTCATCGCACTCTGAGAGCCTGACGCGCACCTCCTCTCCGGGTAACGTTGGCACGCGCCTTCCGATAAAATCGGCTTCGATGGGCAATTCCCGGTGTCCCCTGTCAATCATTACGAGAAAATGCACCGAGGCAGGTCGACCCATATCCATCAAGGCATCGAGCGCACTGCGTACTGTTCTGCCCGTGAAAAGAACATCATCGACCAAAACAAGGTGCCTGTCATGGATATCGAAGTCAATGGCCGTTTCCCGTACTTCGGGCTTGCGATTCCGCATCCGGAAGTCGTCCCGGTACATGGTTGCATCCAGGATTCCAACCGGTACATCCACACCGTCAATATCCCGGATGAGGCCGGCGAGCCTTCGTGCCAGAAAGACGCCCCGGGTCTGCATCCCGATCAATCCGAAGTCCGCCCCGGCGGTTTCATCGATGGCAAACATTTCAACGATCTGCCGCGACATCCGATGCAGAATGCGCTCCAGATCGCGCTCATCCATGAGTTGGGCTTTGACGGTATCCTTGGCGTGCATACTCCCAATGTACGGACCCTGTGGAACAGAAAACGACATCACCGTTTGACAGAATTCAACAAAACCCGCAACCGGACGTGCCCGCCACCGAACGATCGTTGAAATACCTGGATCCTGCATTCATCTCGCAGGTCAACTCCATGGAGTTGCGTGCCCGCCTGATTGTTGAAGGATTCATAACCGGGCTCCACAAAAGCCCATATCACGGCTTCTCGGTTGAATTTGCAGAGCACAGGCCGTACAACCCCGGCGATGAACTCCGTCACGTGGACTGGAAAGTTTTTGCCAAGACGGACAGGCATTACGTCAAGCAGTACGAGGAGGAAACCAACCTGCGCCAGTACGTTGTTCTCGATACGTCGGCCTCCATGAAGTACAAACACAGTGCAGACATCAGTAAGCTGGAGTACGGCGCGTGGTTGGCCGGTGCCCTGCACTACCTCATGGTACGACAGCGTGACGCAACCGGCCTGATCGCTTTCGATGAGCACATTCACACCATGAGGCGGCCAAAATCCACGCAGGGGTACCTTCGGCAACTGCTGGCTACATTGGAGACGATCACCGAAGAAGAGAGCGGTGACAAGCGCACGAGCGCGGCGTCGACACTGGAGGAGGTGGCTGAACGGATTGGCCGTCGGTCCATGGTCGTACTCATCACCGACCTGTTCGAGAACATCGGCAAGCACGACGCGCTGCTCACTGCGCTGCGCCACCTCCGTTACAAGGGCCATGAAGTCCTTGTGTTTCACGTACTTGAATCTGCCACCGAGCGTCAGTTCAGATTTCCGGATGTACCCATGCGGTTCGTGGATATGGAAACCGGAGAAGAAATGAGCCTGCAGCCGTCACAGCTGAGGGACAATTATGCCGAAGCAGTGGCTGCTTTTTCACAGCGGTTCCGTAACAAATGCAGGGAGCACAACGTTGACTTCGTAGAGCTTGACACTTCCCAGAGCTACAGTGCCGCCCTGCTGGCGTACCTGAACAAACGCCGGCGTCTTTCCTGAATTGGCCTTCCCCGTGAAGGTCCCCACCTTTTTGCGAGGAATAAAACCATGCGACCTGCTGTACGACGCTTCCGCTCCAAACACGCCTCCGTGCCCACGTGCTCACGACTGCTCGTGCTGCTGCTCCTGGCAGGCAGCCTGACCGTCAACTCCCTCTCTGCACAGGTGACACCCACACTGGTCGATAACCCGGAGATTGTCTCGACATACGCCAATACGATCACCGCGAATGACCTTGCGGCACACCTGTATTTCTTTGCATCCGACCATTTTCAGGGGCGGGAAACAACCCAGCCCGGCCAGAGGCTGGCAGCTGAATATCTGGCTTCCCAGTACCGACTCATGGGGCTGGAACCACGCGGCACCGCCGCGCCTCATGATGCAGCAGGACCCGATGCATACCTGCAACCCTTCACCGTCTACGGTACCCGATTTGATCGAAGTACATTGACAGCGGAAAGGAACGGCACGCCACTTTTTTCCGCCGAGTTTTCGCGTGATGTCAACAATGGCTCATTCAGTTACCAGATGGGAGAAGGCCAGGATGTCACGGCTCCCCTCGTGTTTGCCGGATATGGCATACACGATCCCGACCTGGATTTCAGCGATTTTGACGCGCTGAACAGTGCTGGGGTCCAGATCGGCGGAACGTGGATCATGATTCTGGACGGCGAGCCCATGACATCCAATGGTGGCATGCTCCTGTCTGAAAATGGAACTCCCACGGCATGGTCGACGGGACGGTTCACCAAGCTCCGTTTTCTCCTTCAGGGCGAAACCATGCCTGCGGGAATCATCATCGTGGGCAATGCCGACGCCCCCGTACCGGAAGGCGCCGGAAGCCTGTCACTCAGCCCTCCGGACCGCACGCCTGCTAACGGGGCGCGCCGCGTGCTCCCGCCCGTACTTCGTATTTCCGAGGATCTGGCAGACGTTCTATTGTCTGCGTCGGGCCACACGGTCGCATCCATTACGTCGACAGTAACCGAGACGCACTCGCCCGTGGTTTTTGGAATGAGTGGTACACGTCTCACAGGATCGGTCGAGAACAGCCGTTATGACGCCCCAACGGAAAATGTCGTAGCCTTTATTGAAGGGTCTGACCTCAAAAATGAGGTCGTCGTACTTACGTCACATTACGACCACATTGGAATTTCCGGTAGTGGGGAAGATCGGATCAACAACGGCGCCGATGATGACGGAAGTGGTACCGTCACGCTGCTCGAGCTCGCCAGCGCATTCCAGCAGGCCAAAGACGACGGCTTCGGCCCTCGACGATCCCTGTTGTTCATGAATGTAACCGGAGAGGAAAAAGGATTGCTCGGATCGGCATGGTACTCTGACCACGAGCCGCTCTTTCCCATTGAAAACACGGTTACGAATCTGAACATCGACATGATTGGTCGGGTAGATCCCACGCATCCGGGACCGGATGCCAATTACGTCTATATCATCGGGTCGAATCTGATATCCCAGGAGTTGCATAATATCAACCTCCAGGCAAATGACCTGATGGGCACAGGCCTCGACCTCAACGAGCGGTTCAATTCCAGGGACGACCCGAATCAGTTCTACCGGCGATCGGATCACTGGAACTTCGGAAAGCACGGAGTCCCATTCATATTCTTTTTCACGGGCACGCATGAAGACTATCACGGAGTCGGTGACGAACCGGAAAAAATCGAGTACGAACGCATGGAAAAGATTGCCCGTCTGATATTCGGCACCGCCTGGCAGGTAGCCAACCAGGATACGCGTCCGGCCGTCTCCGGCACCGGGTTTAATTAGGGCCTGTTAACACTACGCCTGAGCCCGCTGTAGCTATCAGAAATGGCGTTTATCAAGGCGTGAGGAGTGAAGTATGGCAGCGTCATTTGGCGAAGTATTTCGCCAGAGTGACGAGCAACACAGAGAAACGCCATTTCCGACGCTACCCGAAGGGACGGGGCCAATTTGGCACCCACCGGCGTTGTCCTCACCTCGAGTAACGCTGCTACACTTCGGTTCGTCCGCCTTGGCGGACACCATATTGGCCTCCGTCAGCGGGCTCAGGCGTAGTGTTAACAGGCCCTGGATATTGAACCCTGCTTCCGCGTTCGCCGAATTGGAAAATGCAGCCGGGGGCACGCGCGCGTGCCCCCGGCTGGCGATCTATCCATCCCGCTGCCCTTCCTCGTGGCGGTGACGCTTTTTCTCGGACCACAGTGTGATGGCGAAGAGCGCCGCACCCGTCGCTATCGACGATGAGATGCCCCGTGTCCAGTCGTCGAGCAGCAGGTACTGAAGAGCAAACGCGATAGCAGCGGCCAGAAGGCCGGCGGAGATGGATTTCAGAATCATGGCGAGTGGTGTCAGTTATAAAAATACGACAGAATCTGGGATACACCGTTCTCTACGGAACCGGCCACAGCGCCACCACCTGCACCGACGAGCGCGGATGGGCCGAATATCAGGCCTACGGCGGCACCTCCGGCGGCACCCGCTACGTCCGACATGGCTACTTCGGCGCAGCTGAATCCGAAGATGGCTCCAATATTGCAGGCAAGGACCACATCCTGCTTGCCCGACTCGATTTCCAGTGTTACCCCGTACATATCAGCATAGGCCAGGATCAGGTCATCCGTGTACTCGGACCAGAAGGAGGCTGATCCGCGCGCGACAGCTACAACGTCACGTACGGCCAGAACCTCTTCCTCGTTCAGCGACTGCTGCGAATCATCAAGAATACGATCCAATTCACCACCAACGGTCTGCGAGGCGTATTCATCCTCTTCCCAGCTGACCGATTCCAGAACCTGGAATACATCTCCAATGACACGAAGCTGGCCATCGGAATACGCTCCGGAGGCGGCCAGCGCATCCAGCACTCCCTCTCCGTAACCTACTGTGTTTTTTGCCTGACGGCGCGAAAACTCGTGAAAGGCGTCCATGGCCGAACCGCAGTCTGCCTGGCGGAACAGCGGAGACGGCTGTCGCTCCAGGAATCGCTTACAGCTTTCCTTGGCTACATTCCTGCCATCGACAGGTGTTTTGCCCGATCCGTTCTCCACATGCTGCACGTCTGCCAGGAGCTGAACAAGCGCGTCGTAGTGACGCGCGCCAAGTTCTTCCGGGGACATACGGACAACGCGGTCCTCTTGGGTCATGGCTTGTGGGTTGTCGAGTGCCTGATTGATGTTTGAATCACACGCGGACAGAAGCGTGATGGCCCCTGCAACAGCGGCGACCGATAGAATAAACTGCCTCATTCTCTCCCCTCCTTGTCTGTTTTGGTTGATACTGACACGATGGCAAGGCATCGCGACCTGACGTATCGACCCGGACAGATCGGAAACATAACCTGCGTACCCCGACGTGCGCCGGCCGGACAGGAGAAAGAGGTGTGGGCCCGGCAGGATTTGAACCTGCGACCTACCGATTATGAGTCGGCAGCTCTGACCACTGAGCTACGGGCCCCTGTATGTACCCACGTACCACCGGAAGGACGAAGTCTCTCCGGAAGGCGGGTTCGTGAGCCAACGGCGGACTACGAATTCACCACGCGCGTAGTTCCTTGGCGTATGCGGTGTCAACTGATTGTTAAGAATCAAAAGATAACAGCATTTGTTTTTCAGGTATACGTATCTTAGTACCTTAATAAATTAGAAAAACAAAACGAATCACTGTCCGGATGGAAAAAGTCGATGCCACCGACGTCCAGATTCTGCAGCTGCTGCAGGAACAGGGACGCATGAAGCGGAACCGGATTGCCGAAGCTGTCGGTCTGTCGGTTCCGGCCGTCAGTGACCGCATGAGGAAGCTGGAAGGCCGTGGTGTAATCGAAGGCTACAGTGCCATCGTTGCTCCCAGACGTGTCGGTTTCGACATTTCTGCCTTCATCCGCGTGATGGTGGATCAGTCGACACACTACGGGGCGTTCGTGGCCAGGGCCGAAGCCCTTCGCGAAGTGTTGGAGGTCCACTCCATCACAGGAGAAGGATCGCACATCCTCCGGGTTCTGGTTCGTAATACACAGGCACTTGAGCAGCTGCTGGGTGCCATCCAGTCCTGGCCCGGCGTACATGGTACGTCGACCAGCATCGTGCTGTCCTCTTTCAAGGATACACGTACCGTACCAGTAGAACCATACGTCATCACTCCGACATAATCGAATCACAATCTGATCATGAGTCACACCCATTCCGACTATTCACTTCTCGCCGTCAAGAAACATCGGCCTGCCATGAACGGGGCGGCAGTAACGCCTCCCATGGATATCGAGAAAATCTTCGGTGAGAATGTGTTCGACCTTGAGGAAATGAAGTCGCGCCTTCCGAAAGACGCATACAACTCCATCAGGGCTACCATCAGGCAGGGTCGGCTTCTCGACCCGAAAATTGCGGACACGGTAGCCATGGCCATGAAGGAGTGGGCTGTGGAGCGGGGCGCTACGCATTACACACACTGGTTTCAGCCGCTGACCGGCAATACGGCCGAAAAACACGATTCGTTCATCACACCGAACCGTGGCGGTGGAGCCATCGCCCAGTTCTCCGGCAAGGAATTGATCCAAGGCGAGCCGGATGCATCCAGTTTCCCTTCCGGGGGGCTTCGTGCGACGTTCGAAGCGCGCGGTTATACGGCGTGGGACCCTACATCGCCGGCGTTCATCATTGAAAATGACAACGGCTCCTATCTGGCTATCCCAACGGCTTTCGCATCGTGGAGCGGGGAAGCTCTTGACCACAAGACGCCGTTGCTGCGCTCCATGAACGCCATCCACGAGCAGGCTTCACGCGCCTTGGCCCTCTTCGGCGTCGAAGAAGCCCAGGTGGTCTCGACCGTGGGCTGTGAACAGGAGTATTTCCTTATCGACGAAGAATTTTTCTATCGCCGCCCCGATCTCATGGCAACGGGCCGGACACTGCTCGGCACCAAACCGCCACGAGGACAGGAGCTGGACGACCATTACTTCGGATCCATCCCGGACCGCGTATTGGCCTGCATGCTGGAGACCGAAAAGGAACTCTACAGGTTGGGAATACCGGTCAAGACGCGACACAACGAGGTGGCACCGAGTCAGTACGAGATCGCACCCATATTCGAAAACACGAACGTGGCGGCCGATCACCAGCAGCTCATGATGATCACCCTGCAGCGGGTGGCTCGCAAGTACGGCCTCGTCTGCCTGCTGCATGAAAAGCCATTCCGTGGTGTCAACGGCTCCGGCAAGCACAACAACTGGTCGCTGGCAACAGAGAGCGGAATGAACCTGCTTGAACCCGGAGACAACCCCCACGACAACCTGCAATTCCTGTTCTTCTGTACCGCTGTGATCAAGGCGGCGTGGCGTCACCAGGACTTGCTCCGTATTTCTGTGGCATCGGCAGCGAATGATCATCGTCTCGGCGCGAACGAGGCACCACCAGCCATTATTTCCGTCTTTCTGGGCGATCAACTCGAAGATGTGTTCGAGCAGATTGAAACCGGAGATGCTACGAGTTCCAAGCAGGCCGGGCTGCTGGGTCTTGGAGCACCGGTACTGCCCGATCTGTCGCGGCATGCCGGAGACCGCAACCGGACTTCTCCGTTCGCATTTACGGGCAACAAATTCGAGTTCCGTGCTCCCGGATCGAGCCAGACCATATCGTTTGTCAATACCGTACTGAACACGATTGTGGCAGAGTCCGTGGACGAAATGTCCACCGAGCTGGAAGCGTTGTTGGCTGACGGGAAATCGCTTGAGCGGGCCGTCGGCGAGGTGGTTCGCGGCGCTATCAAGGAAAGCCGGAATGTGATTTTCGGAGGCGACAACTACTCCGAAAAGTGGCATGCAGAGGCGGAACGCCGTGGCCTGCTCAACCTGAAGACGACGGTAGATGCACTGGAGCGCCTGTTGGATGCCAAGAATATCGCCATTTTCGAAAAGTACAACGTGCTGTCCGAATCGGAGCTCAGAAGTCGGGAAGAGGTCTGGGTGGAGCAGTATTTTCTGCGCATCAATATTGAGGGAGAGCTCACCGAGACGCTGGCCCGGACGTATGTCATGCCAGCGGCGACGCGTTATCTGCGTTCGCTCCTTGACACGATCAAGGACAGCGATGTCACGGGCATCTCGTCAAAAGGGGTTCGCACCGTTGCCGAACACGTCGCAACCTACATTGACGAACTCCAGGAGGCCCTGCGTGAACTGATTGACCAGAACAAGAATCTGGGAGGCAATACCGTGCACGAAAAAGCCCGGCACATGGTGGACAATATCATTCCGGCCATGGATGCCGTGCGTCATGCGGCCGACCGTCTTGAACGTACGGTCGACCATGACCTGTGGCGACTGCCGACGTACCGTGACATGCTGTTCGTGAAGTAGGGCGAAAACGCCCCGGGACGCCTGGCTCCGATCTTACGACGCTTCCGGTTTCCAGGGAGGACGCGTCATCAGGATGCCATAGCTGACCGTGTACCACACGTAGAAGGCAAGCAGTCCCCACGCGGGAAGTGGGGACTGCTGTGTCACCAGGTCCAGGAGCGAAGTTGTGCCCACAATACCGTGGAGAAGGTTCCCCATGACCAGGGGCTTGCCGTAGATACCCCCCAGAATGGCGTTGCGTCCCATCCAGTTCATGTAGCCGAATGCCAACATGAGTCCGCCAAGCATGGATACGAGTGGATGCGTCGCATCTGCCGTACCAAGAATGTTCGACAGGAGGATCTCGGGGGCGAAAAGTGTCACGATGCCCGTCAGCGAGAGTACGACCGCCGCCGGAACCGTGGCCAGGGTTGGTTTCATGTCGAGCGGGAAGTAGTTGTGCCGTAATCTGTTTCTTCGCCCAACGATCGAACGCACATTTTGTTGGGGTCTGTGCAACAAAGTTTGGTATGTCCGCGTCAGTTTCTGTTGGCTATCTTCCCGGGGTAGCCGCTCGAACTCCACCTATGCCACACAGTCCAAAAGACGCGACGCCCTCGCTTTCGAGCGAACAGGACCGCGCGCTCGTTTCCGAGGCGCTCGACGGTCGGCAGTCCGCATACAACGAATTGGTGGAAAAATACCGGGGAGCGCTCACGAGGCACGTGAAGCGTATGGTTCGGGATGGAGCGCATGTGGACGATCTTGTCCAGGAGTGTTTCATCAAGGCGTTTTCGGCGTTGGGGTCGTATTCTACGGAGTATGCCTTTTCGACGTGGCTTTACAGGATAGCCACCAATCACGCCATCGATTATCTGCGCAAGAAGAAGCTGCCGACAACGTCGATCGATCGGCCCGTGCAGACCAAGGATGGTGAACTTGAAATTGAGCTTCCCGATACGACGTATCGTCCGGATAGACATATCGTGGAAGATCAGCGGCGCGAGCTCGTTCAACAGGCCATAGACAACCTGCCACCCAAGTACAACAGGGTGATCGTGATGCGACACCAGCAGGAATTGTCCTACGAGGATATTGCGCGGGAGCTGGATCTGCCACTGGGCACGGTGAAGGCTCACATATTCAGGGCGCGTGCCCTGCTTTACAAGAACCTGCGCGACAAGCGCCATATGATGTGACCCATGATTGATCGATATTCCCGGCCGGAGATGGCGGCCCTCTGGAGTGAAAAAGCACAGTTCGACGCATGGCTGGACGTGGAGCTCGCGGCGTGCGCGGCGTGGTCCGAGATCGGTGTGATACCGAAGGAGGATGTGGAAAAGCTGTATGCCACCGCCCGCTTCGATGTGGACCGGATACACGAAATTGAGGAGGAGACGCGGCATGATGTGGTGGCCTTTACGCGTGCTGTATCCGAGTCGCTGGGCAAGGAGCGCAAGTGGGTTCACTATGGTCTCACATCATCCGATGTGGTCGATACGGCATGGTCGGTACGTATTGCGAAAGCGAATGTGCTCATTCGGGAGGCACTCGATGTGCTGATCGACGTGGTGGCTCACCGGGCCCGTGAACACCGGGAAACGCTGATGATGGGGCGCACCCATGGTGTACACGCCGAGCCAACGACATTCGGGCTCAAAATGGCGTTGTACTACGCCGAGTTGCTACGGAACCGGGAGCGCTTTGACCGGGCGTCAGACGGCATGCGGGTGGGCAAAATATCAGGCTCGGTAGGTACGTTCGCGCACGTCCCGACCGAGATTGAGCGGATCACATGTGAGCGTCTGGGTCTCCGGGCCGCCCCCATTTCAACGCAGGTCCTGCAGCGGGACCGGCATGCCCATTACATGTCCGTCCTGGCGCTCATCGGGGCAACGCTCGAAAAAATGGCCGTCGAGATCCGGGGGCTTCAGAAGTCCGAGGTGCGCGAGGTGGAAGAAGCGTTCCGAAAGGGGCAGAAGGGATCCTCTTCCATGCCACACAAACGCAATCCGGTCGGGAGTGAGAATATTACGGGTTGTGCCCGGCTGCTCCGGGGTTACATGGTGTCTGCCTATGAGAACGTGGCGCTCTGGCACGAGCGGGATATTTCGCACTCCTCGGTGGAACGGGTCATCATTCCCGATGCCACGACGGTGCTGCACTACGCGCTGACACGCTTTTCGCGTCTTGTGGATTCGCTCGTCGTGTATCCGGAGAACATGCGTCGCAACATGCAACGGACGTTCGGGCTCTACAACAGCCAGCGTCTGCTCAATGCGCTCATTGACAGGGGCCTGATGCGGGAAGCGGCCTATGACATGGTGCAGCCTCTTACGGCGCGCGCCTGGGACGAGCATCTGGCCTTCCGGGATCTTGTCAAGGCCGACGGCGCCATCGGGGAGCACCTGACGCCAGGCGAAATCGATGCGGTTTTTGATGATGCCTATCACCTCCGGCGCGTCGACGAGATTTTCGACCGGGTAGGGCTCGCCAAGGCATAGGGCTCAGCAGGGGATAGGACACACCAGGGGATAGGACACACCAAGGGATAGGGGACCCTGCTTCCTGCGCGCGCCCGTTTGTCAGCGGATTCGCGTATATGTCACAAAGGCGAAGCCACTGTGCTCGTCGCGGGCTGTTTCCCGGTACATCGTACCGATCAACTGCTCCCA
>Ga0210009_1001318_pt1 | contig 22000 bp, 15 predicted proteins | sample CryGeyCG2114_065_FD_185457 | JGI IMG/M metagenome (GOLD analysis project Ga0210009, IMG submission 185457) | Groundwater microbial communities from aquifer - Crystal Geyser CG12_big_fil_rev_8/21/14_0.65 (SPAdes) (version 2) | ecosystem: Environmental > Aquatic > Deep subsurface > Groundwater ... | reverse complement strand
AAAAAGAGGAGGAATATCGCAGATTCTTCATCGGCCCCGGAATGCTCAAAGAGGGCGAGTTTTTCTATGATGTCTCAGCCTCACAGCCAAATCAAACCTTCCTCCCCGTCAATGAAGATTATGATATTGCCGCCGACCCGCGCTTAATCGCTAATTTTGAATATGGCGTATCCAAAAACCTATCTGTTGGCGCTGGGCTTTATAGCGGGCCGATATATGATAAATCACGCGAGGGAGCGGTTTTAAGCGCAAGAACCTCTATTCTGGGGGCATTTACTACAATCGACCATTTGCATAACACAGACGGCACTTTTATCACCTCTGCATCGGAAAGAATCAATCTTGGTGACTTCAACATCTCCGCATCCGCGCTTTATAACGGCAATTTTGATATTACCGAACTTGACCAAGAGCTAACCCTAACCGGAGATATCGGTACTGCCGTTGATATATTCGGGCTGATGGATTTGAATTTACGCCTCGGCACGGATTATGAATCATATCAAAGCGGGCGCGAAGTAAATCGCTATGGCGGGCAGGTTTCCACCAATATTATGGGGTTTGCACTAAGTAATAAGGTGGATTGGGTTGTAGACGATGACGGCACAACCAGCACCGAAAATGCTCAGGGTCAGCTTTTCTTCCGCAAACGCCTTGATGATTTCATCTTTGATACACCGCATGATATCCTCATCAGAACCACTGTGGATTATGACGTTACGCCCGATTTTGAAGTCACAAATACGAGTTTGCGTCTGGAGAAAAATATAAATGAAGAAATTCGCGTAAAACTTGACACCACTCGCAGTTTTGGCGCGGCAAGCAACACCACCGTAGCGGCAGGGGTGAGCTACGACCATGAATATTTCTCTACCAATCTCACCGGAACTACCAACTCGCAAGGCGATTATGCATTGGGCTTAAATTTACGCTTCCATCTTGATGATGACATCGAATCGGGATATCCGGATTTTGTAAAAGTAGAAGACGCACAGCGCGGTAAAATAGTAGTCAGCGCCTATCTAGATAACAATATAAACGGCGTTTACGACCAAAACGATACCCCACTTGAAAATATTGATTTCAAAACCCGTGATGGACATAAAGGCACAACAAACGCACAAGGTATGGCAGTTGTTGGCGGGCTAACCTCCTATAAAACCACTGATATTTATGTCATCGCCGACTCAATGCCCGATATTTTCTATGTACCAATTGAGGAAGGATATACACTTGTTCCGCGCTCCGGCAGCACAACTTATATTGATTTCCCGATTGTGCTAGGTGGCGAGGTTGATGGATTTATTGAATTAGAAGACGAAGAAGCATCATATCATTATGATTTCAGCCAGATTACACTTGAGCTAGTGAACGCAAGCGGCGTTGTGAAACAAGAAATTAGCCCAGACGTCACTGGCTATTACATCTTCTCAAAAGTCGTACCTGGTAAATATACAGTCAGAATCTCCGAGGAATCCAAAATTGCACTCGGCATAAGCGGGGATACCGAAACCAATATTGATGTGGATAAAGATGATCCGGTTGTCACCGATTTAAATTTTATTGTCGGCGCGCGGATTGAAAAGGAAATAGAAGAAGAAAAGGAAGGCAATGAAAATGAACCGGAAAAAGACGAGCAATTGCAGGAAGTTTAGGGATATAGATATTGGAAACATTGAGCATGGAGCATTGATTATGAAACAGCTCCCCTCCTCATAGGAGGGGTTGGGGGAGGTAATTTAGGAATTAGTATTTAGGAACATTGAGCATGGAGCATTGAACCTTGAACCTTGAACCTTACCAACCCTGTCATTCTGGCGAAGGCCAGAATCCAGAGTAACATTCTACAAACCCTGGATTCCAGCATACGCTGGAATGACATCACCCCTGCACTAATCTTCCTATTGACTATTACCTCCCCCTATAAGGGGGAAAAGAGAGGTGTGAATTCTAGGGGAATCCACTCTTGCGCCTGCATTTAGATTGCCCTAGAATGCTTATGCATTCAGGCAATGACAGCCTCCTGCGCACCGCTTGAACGAAACACAAAAAACATCAAATCACTGATAAACTATGCGTATGGTAATCGGGTCGCCACCGCTATAATCGCTGGCATATTCGCCGCCTTCGCTGATACCAGTTTCCGGAATATTCAACCTGCTACCGAGATATAGCGCATCACTCTCAACATCTCCGGTCAGCGTATATTGCGCCGCGCTCGACCCCGTACCAAGACAATTATATGTGGATTCGCCAATATTGATTGCTGCCGCATCCAACTGGAATATTTCCGAACCATTGGAAATTGCGCCCGAAGCTTCACACGAAATCTCAAGCTCAAATCCGGCAGAGCCGCTAAATTTTACTTCGCCGCGCGCACCTGATGGCGGGCAAATATAATCTGAATTATTTGTACAACTTATTGCACCATCGGGCGATAATGTAATTTCATTTGCTGCATTATTGCTGGTATATTGAATGACCCCAAAACTCATATCAGAATTTCCGGTTATAGAAAGAGCCTTAACAAACGTCGCACTGGCTCCCACCTCTGTATCCAGAGAGTGGGAAGCCATTGCAAAGCTAACAAAAAGGGTGAATATTGTTAATTTAGCTCTTAGAGTGTTTTGTCTATTTTTTGTATGTGCTATCATAAGTAGTATGTATGCCTTAATTATTATTATATAGTGGTATTCTTTAAGATTCGTTAACTTTACATATAATTACTAGTATTTTTGCGCTTTTTACTACTGAAATATAATTCTAATTCGTTGTGATTGCCCGCCCGGCCCCTGAGTGCTTGAGAAATAGCCTGATAAATTATCCGTTCCACCCGTAACCTTTAATTTTCCACCCCAATAAACCGTATCCTGCACTTGCACACCCGAAATAGTATGGTTTGTGACCGAATTATTCAGCCCCTTACAGTCATGCGTTGTGTTATCTATATGGATGTTAGCCTGAGCGATTTTTAGAGTCCGAATACCGTTTGCAATATCAGGCGTATTCCGACAAGCAATGCTCACCACATCTCCCGGAGTTCCTGTTATCAAAGTGCTGCCCGGTGTGCCGAATGACTGGCAAGTATATTGATTGGGGCGATTGCAACTCAAACTACCGTCCGCAGGGTCTAATATGGCATTGAGATTCCCCGCACCGGGCACATATTCAATTGCACCGAAATCTAAATCAGCCGCATGCGCACATGGCAGAACCACAAAACTCAGGAGAATATAAGTAATTATGCCGAAAAAAACCTTCATCGCCGCATATTACAGCAAAATTCCGGTAGTTTCAATCTTTTGGGATTTGGGATTTGGGATTTAGGAGTTAGGAACATTGAACATGAAATCGCAGTTCGCCTTACACCTTACCACCCTTGTCATTCTGGCGAATGTCAGAATCCAGTTCTCACTCTACAAACCCTAGATTCCAGCATGCGCTGGAATGACACTACATCTGTGCCCGCTAAGCCTTAGTGGCGCTTGAACGAAAACCTCCGAACAAAGTTCGGCAAGGCCATTGAGGCCGCTAAGCCTTAGTGGCGCTTGAACGAAATAATTATACCGCACAAGAAAAAGCCGGACTCGGCGCCCGGCTTTTCTCTACTATGGTTGTAAGCTAGTTATTGAGTTATTATTGGTATACAACACGTACAGTGATCGGATCTCCAGAAGCATTAGTTGTGTTGTATACACCGGCCGCCTGGATTCCGCCTGCTAGTATGTTGATTGTCGCACCAACTTCCAGAGTATCTGTACCGGCAGATAGATCAAAAGTTGATGGTGAAGTACCAAGACCTGCACATGCACGGTCAGTACCGCCGATGCGAACTTCAGTATTTATAAGACCCAGAGTGTTTGTACCATCACTCAAAGTACCTGTAGATTCGCATGAAATTTCAATTGTAGCGCCAGTTTCGCCGTCAATATCAACTGCACCCAATGTACCTGTAGAACTTGCAGGAACATAGTTTGCGTCACCTGTTAAGCTGGCATCAGCCGCATCCAATACAACAGTACCTGCTGATGTTCCTGAATAATCAATGACACCGAAATCCATATCAACCGCGTTAGAAAGAGCAAGAGCAGCTCTAAATTCCGCACTCGCATCAATGTCTTGGTCAACTGCGCTCGCATTAAATGAAGCACCGATTATAGCAACACCCGCAATTGCTGTAGCTGCTAGAAGTTTGTTAGTAAGTTTCATATTATCCCCTTTGTTAATTTATTTAATTATTTTCTATTTATTAGTTATTAAGGCATTATCACCATACAATTAACATTATATAATATTTATGTTACAGTTTGTTAAACATTACGCCTAATAATAATAGTATTTACCACTCACTCCACTACTCAAGATAGGCAAATGCCGGAAAATGGCGGTTTTTGGTTAAAATAAAGGTATAAAAAATGCTTTTATAACCAAAAAAATTATAAATTCGCGGGCTTATAGGAGAATTAATGGGTGATTATATTACTACTTACTAAGTAATTTAAATCCGATTGATAGCAGTTTGCAGGAATAAATTTGAAATCCCCGCAAATATTCACTTTAATTATGTCTTACATTTCAAATAATGAGGTAGTGAAGTTGGAATCAGATTATATCGACAAATTTATAGGACATAAAATCAAAGACAGGCGCAAAGTCCTGAAGCTTAGCCAAACAAAACTGGCAGAATTGCTGGGCTTATCATACCAACAAATACAGAAATATGAAAATGGCAGCAATAAAGTTACGGTAAAACGCCTATTGCAACTCTCAAAAATCCTCAATGTACCTGCAAGTTTCTTCTATGAAGGGCTACAGCTTGATGAAGATAGTATCGGCGATTCCATAAAAACCGATGTTATCAAGCAAGAGCGTACCCGCCCATTGAACCTTCTGCTTGTCGAAGATAATGCAGGTGATGAGCTTTTAATGCGCAAAGCGGTGGAAGAATCCGGTGAGATTGTCAATTTCCACGCCATACAAGACCCGGAGAAAGTTATTGATTACATCAGAAATGCCGAAAAGAAGTTTGGCAGTCCGCGTCCGGATATTATTATTCTCGATCTCAACATGCCCAAGAAAAGCGGCATAGAAGTCTTAAAGCAAGTCAAAAAAGACCATACGATTAGCGATATTCCAATTGTCATACTCACAAATAGCATCAGCGTTAAGGAGATGATGGAAGTTTACAAACATAATGCAAGCGGCTTTATTCCAAAATCCGTTGATTATATTGAATTCGCCGATGACGTTGCCATAACTATTAAATATTGGAGTCGTGTCGTTATATTGCCTAGTATGTAGGTAGAAGTACCTATCTTCAGATAATATATAAGTCCGATAGCTTGGGTTAGCACTAATATGAAAGCCACAAAAAAACTTGCAAAAGAGACCGACCAGCAGCTAATTCAATTTGTTGAAGCAATCTCCGCAATGATTTGGCTGACCGATTCCAAAAGCCTCGTAACCTACTTAAACACGGCCTGGCTGGAATTCACCGGAAAAGATTTAGATGAATGCTTGGGCTATGGCTGGATTGAGAGTATACATCCCGGCGATTTGGAAGGCTGCCTAAAAACAGCCGAGCATAGTCATGAGCGCAAAGAAGCTTACGAAATCAAATATCGGCTCTGGAATGAGGAAAGCAAAACCCATCACTGGATAAATGATAGCGCCAGCCCCAGATATGATAAGGATGCCAATTTTCTAGGCTTCGTGCATGTTTGCACAGACATTCAGAGTGAATTTGAGTTCATCAGAAGCCTGTCCGAGAATGAAGAGAAATACCGCCTCCTCTATAATCAAACGCCGGTAATGCAACTTTCCACGGAAATTGACGGGGTAATAATCGATGCCAGTGATTTCTGGCTGGATAAGCTCGGATATAGAAGACGCGAGATTGTTGGACGCAAAGCTACTGATTTCTTAACCGCTTCCTCACAACGCTATTACAAGAAAGAAGTTCTGCCCAACTTAATAGAAGTTGGAAGCTGCAAAGATGTGAATCTGGAAGTGTTGAAAAAGAATGGCAAAGTAATAGATGTTTTATACTCGGCAATTGCGGTTAATGATGAAGAACAAAGCTTTGAGAAATTCCTCTGCGTATATGTTGATGTCACAGAAAAAAAACGCGCCGAAGAATCGCTAAAACAAAGCGAAGAGAAATTTCGTATTGCGATTGAAAGCTCGCCCATCGGCATCGCCTTAGTATCACTTGAAGGAAAATGGCTGATGGTGAATTCTGCCTTATGCGAGATTATGGGCTACACAAAAGACGAATTTTTGGAGCTTGATTTCCAGACCATCACCCATCCCGATGATCTCGATGCCGATCTTGGGTTGGTAGAAAAGGTTTTATCAAAAGAGCTTAGAACTTACAGCATGGATAAGCGTTATTACCGCAAAAATGGCTCTGTGATGTGGGCGCAATTAAACGTTTCATTAGTAGAGAATGATGATGGTGAATCATTATATTTCATCTCACAGATTCAAGATATCACCGAAAGAAAAAATAGTGAGAGATTTTTTGAGGAAATCTATCATATAACCGCTACCGCCACCGAAGATATTGCACAAACAATTGAAGATATATTACGCATCACCTGCAATAATCTTGGGATGGAAACTGCCATTCTGAGCGAAATTAAAGATAATAACTATTATATAGATACGAGCTATAGCACCCATCCGCTCAAGAAATTTCCTGATAAAATTGCGCTAGATAAAGCTTTATATAAAAGCTCATCTCAAGGAAAGCAGAATCTGGCATGCCATGACACATCCGCACCAAATGCGCCTACTCACCCTTGCGGCAAGCTTCTCAATATCAGCTCATACATCTCAATTCCAATATATGTTGGCGGCGAAGCTTACGGAACGGTTGATTTTGTGAGTTCCAAGATACGTAACAAGGATTTTACTATAAGCGAGAAAAACATTCTCGGACTTATCTCCGAATGGCTGGGTGCAAAAATCTCATTAAAAAGATATATTGAGGAATTGCGCGATTCCGAAACCCAGCTTTCCAACAGCGTTACCGAACTAACCGAAACTAATGAGGAGCTTGGGAGATTTGCCTATGTAGCATCGCATGATTTGCAAGAACCACTCCGGATGATTACCAGCTTCACCGGATTGCTACAGAAGGAATACGGGGAAGCTCTTGATGAGAGTGCATTAGAATATGTGAAGATTGCCAATATTTCCGCCAAACGGATGCAGGAATTAATCCATGATTTGCTAGATTATGCCAAAATGGATGGCGAAACCGGAAAAGCGGTAGAAGTGAATTGCTTGGAGATTTTATCCTATGTTAAATCAATTTTGCAGGAAAAAATCTCACAGACAAAAGCCAAAATTACGCATGATGAACTGCCCATAATCAGCACCAATCCGGTTAGACTTTCTCGCCTATTGCAAAATCTGCTCTCAAATGCATTGAAATATATAAGCGCAAAAGCACCGCCGATAATACATGTAGGATTTGAAGAAGGGAAAGATTGCTGGACTTTTTATGTGCGTGATAACGGCATCGGAATTGATAAAAAATATTCCGAAATGGTTTTCTCACCCTTTAAGCGCCTGCATCGCAAGGATGAATATCCGGGAAGCGGTATCGGTCTTGCCATCTGCCAGAAAATTGTTGATTCACTAGGCGGAAAAATCTGGATAGAATCAAAACTCGGTAAAGGCAGCACATTTTTCTTCACCATCCCAAAATAAATTCAAGCTGAGCAGCCATATAGGATTAACCTTTATGAATTTTAGGTTACAAATAAAAAATCTCTTAATATACAGTATTTTATACGAGCCGCCGCTAACTCACACTCGTAATCCTGACTAGAAAAAATCGCCTATTTATGATATAATTAATTTATATAAACTTTTATGTAAATTTTATTAATCATTAGGTATATGTTAAGAAAGTCACCCGCAATAATCATCATCTTAATTTCCATTTTTATCGGCTCTGCCCACGCCAACCAGCAGGATTTCAACGCTAGTGCATTTTTCACCAGCGCATTATCAATTAACAATATTGTCGATATGGATTTCGGGGTGATAGAATATTCCGGCAGCGGCAATCTAAGAGCATATTTAAGCCCGATAGACGGCTCTTTATCCTGCAATAACTCAAATTATCAATGCCCTGCTAGCGGAACTCCCGGTTCATTCCAGATAAATGGTGATTCCGGCGCAGTAGTGGATATTTCCTGCGAAAGACGCGCCGTGCTCTCTGATAGCACGAATACATTAAACCTTGTGCAAACCGCAATATATAACCAAAAAACCGGATTATTTTACATGTGCCGGAATTTGGGCAGGTCAACATCATTTACCTTACGGGGAAATCCACCTGATAGTGACGCGCCTTCCAACAATGCCAGTCACACCTTCCTTATGGGTGGCATGTTACGAGTTCAGGGCGGCATTCAGGCAGCGGGGGTTTATAGCACTGCAAATGCAGGCGGCGACCCGATATCCATCCGCGTGGTTTATCAGTAATACTACCTCCTAACGAATCTCCTTGCTATTTCACAGAAAATCATCTATAAGAGCCACGAGTTTTTATGCTGCACATGAAATAATATGTAGCATACGCGAATTATTTTCTATGAGTTTGAAAAATTATTTCGCTAAATAGATAATGATTTCGTGATTTTCTCTTCCTTCATAAGAGTTATGGTCAATGCAAATCCTTGGGTATTTTTAACTCCCAGATGCTTTGTGCTTATACAAAAGCATTTGACTTTAACACTAAAATAAACGGTGGGCACAGCTCATCGGAAGGATATATAATGGAAAATTTTAAAGACGACAGAATCCCGCAAGCTTTGTTTCACAGACTTGAGCAAATCGGATTCACCACACCAACACCAATTCAAGCACAAGCAATTCCGCCCGCTTTGGAAGGACGCGATATTTTAGGTTCTGCGCAAACCGGAACAGGGAAAACCGCCGCTTTCGGCATTCCGCTTATCACCTATTTATTGAATAATAATGAAGGTAATGCGCTGGTATTGCTGCCAACCCGCGAGCTTGCAACCCAAGTTCTCAAAGCATTGCAGCAATTTATCGGTAAAAGCAAAATCTCAACCGCATTATTGATTGGCGGCGAACCGATGCCAAAACAATTCAACCAATTGCGCGCAAATCCGCGTTTGGTTGTCGGAACTCCGGGTCGTATCAATGACCATTTGACTCGTGGCAAACTGAAATTGAACAACACAAAATTCCTCGTACTTGATGAAGTTGACCGTATGTTAGATATGGGATTTGGCATCCAGCTTGATGCAATTGCCGAATATCTTACAGCGAAAACCCGTCAAACTTTGATGTTTTCCGCGACTTTGCCAAATAATATCAAAAACATATCGGCGAAATATCTAAACGACCCGATTCGTATTTCTGTTGGTGATTCTCATGCTCCGGCAGCAAATGTAAAGCAGGAAAGTGTAAAAATTACCGATGCGGAAAAATATCCGCGTTTGCTCGAAGAGCTAAACACCAGAACCGGCTCGGTAATCATATTTGTGAAAACAAAACGCGGCGCAGACCGTATGGCAGACAAACTCAGAAAGAACGGACATAAATCCGATGCGCTGCATGGTGATTTACGCCAAAGCAAGCGTAACCGCGTTATTTCCGGATTCCGCACCCAGAATTATCGCATTTTGGTTGCCACCGATGTTGCTGCACGCGGCTTGGATATCCCGCATATTGAGCATGTAATAAATTATGATTTACCGCAAAGTCCAGAAGATTATATCCACCGCATTGGACGCACTGCACGCGCCGGAGCAGAAGGAAGTGCACTTAATTTCCTAGGACAATCAGACAATATCAAATGGCGCGCAATTCAACGCTTGCTCAATCCTGATGCTAAGAATGATAATGATGAATTTGGCGGTGAACGCAAAAAATCCGGCAATCAGCGTAAATTCAAGAATAGAAGCAACTTCCGTAATGACAGACCGGAACAATCCGCAAATGGTGGAGCAAGAGGAAAGCGCAAAACTCCATTCGGCAAACCACAAAGAAGAGCTACCGGAGAAGCGGCGCAAGGCGAATCTCTGGATAGACCGCAAGGCGGGTTTAAATCTAAATCAGCACCAAAACCTTATGGCAAGCCAAAAGCGAAACCTTTCGGCAAACCAAAAGCTAAGTTCCAAGGAAAAACCCAAGGCAAGCCACAAGGCACTTCACAGGGAGCATCCTCTCATAGCCAGCAAGGAAAACCGGCGCGCAAACGCTTTGCGAGTTAACAAGCCAGATTGCAAGCTATACACATAGCTGAATAATCTTAGCAAGAATTACTACCTTGAGTTGTTTTTGCTGGCAGAAATGCAATTTTTGTGATATATTCCTTTGATGCCATCAGAGGAAAAAACTCTTAGTAACGAGAGAGAGAAACGGAGGCTGCATATAACTGCAATATGCAGCTCCTACGTTCTTATATCCCTCGGGATTTTCATGATATGCGCATGGCACCTCCGCAATGACTGGCTTATTGCCAATTTCTTATGGCTGTTCCATATGCAATATACCACCGCCACATTATGCGTTGTCATGGGCGGCGGATTGCTACTTGCCCTCCATAACCGCGCTAAGGCCGCATATATCCTATCAGGCTCTATATTAACCCTCTCCGCAATCACAATACTCCAATATATCACCGGACTTAATTTCGGAATTGATGAGCTGCTATTCACCGATTATTTGCACCGCGACATCCCCTATCCCGGACGCATGTCACCTAATACTACCACTATATTCATACTATGCAGCGTAGCCTTATTATTGGCTGCAAAAAACGAATCATGGGGAATTTTACGCACAGGAGTGATTGAATTGCTGGTATTCCTGAGCCTAGCACTCAGCATTTTCGCATTAGGGGGATATCTATTCGCTAATCAATTTGCCTATAGCTGGGGAAGCTATGTGCGCATGTCGATTCCTACCACTATTGCAGCCGTATTTATGAGTATCGGCATTATGAGTCTAGCATGGAAGCGCCAAACCATATTAATTGCCAAAGTTCCTCTCTGGGTTCCGGCATTGATGTGCTTCATTGCACTGATGTTTGACCTTATAACTCCGCATTATGTTGCTGGCGGAATAGTCTATATACCGCTTGTCTTTTGCAGCTTATGGTTCATTCGTCCATATACCGCATTCACATTTGCAACAATTGCTACAATCCTTGCCATATTAGGATATTACGCCTCTGCCCCCGCCGAAAATGAGATGTGGGAAATTATCTTAAATCGGGCTTTAAATAGTATAGTTCTCTGGTTTGTTGCCGCGCTTATCTATATCCAACGTAAATCTGAATACGCTCGGCTTGAGAGCGAAACCAGATTAAGCTCTATTGTAGAAAACGCTGTCGATGGCTTGATTACTATAAATAAATCCGGAATTGTTGAAATGTTCAATCCGGCCTGCGAGCGTATATTCGGCTATAAGGAACAAGAGGTTCTCGGACAAAATATCAAAATGCTCATGCCAGCACCATATCATAATGAACATAACGGATATTTAAAGCATTACCAAAACACTGGAGAAAGAAAAATTATCGGCATTGGCCGCGAAGTTAAAGGCAAGCATAAAGATGGAAACGTCTTTCCGCTAGATTTATCGGTTAGTGAAATGCGCATTGGTGGACGAATCCTATATGGCGGAATTGTGCGCGATGTCACTGAACGCCGTGAACAGGAGGAACAAAATCTGCAATTAATGAATGACCTTATGGAGTCGAATACCGAGCTGGAGCGTTTTGCCTATATCGCCTCACATGATTTGCAAGAACCGCTAAGAATGGTCACGAATTTTACCGAATTGCTGGGAAAAAAATATAAAGATCAGCTTGATGAGGATGCGCAGCGTTATATCCAATATGCAAGCAGCTCCGCACAACGCATGCAGCAGCTTGTTGATGATTTGCTGGAATATTCCCGCATCGGCAATGAATCTGAAACATTGGAGAATGTCCAAATTGATAATCTGCTGGAATATGTCAAAATGAATTTGCAAGAAAGCGTCAAAGACTCCGGCGCAGAAATCATTGCCGAAAAACTTCCCGAAATCAGAGGAAATCCGGTGCGTATAGCCCGACTGTTACAAAATATAATCGGCAATGGTATAAAATATCGCAGAAAAGATGTAGCACCAATTATCCACATCAAAGTTGCAGAAGAAGATAGCCAATGGATATTCTCAATAAAAGATAATGGCATTGGTATGAAGCCGGAATATTGCGAACAAATTTTTCTACCGTTCAAACGCCTGCACACTAAGGATGAATATTCAGGCAACGGCATCGGCCTATCCGTATGCAAAAAAATTGTCGAAACCATGGGAGGCACAATACGCGCAGAATCCCTACCCGATGACGGCAGTATATTTTATTTCACAATACCCAAACATAAAAACCAAACCCAAGAGGAGAAAGCAGCATGATAAATTTATTTGAAGGAAAACAGGTGGAAATATTACTTGTAGAAGATAATTTAGGAGATGTGGAACTGACGCGTGAAGCATTTAAGCAATGTAAAATTACCAATAATATCAGTGTAGCAAGAGATGGTGAAGAAGCGCTCGATTTTCTATATAAACGCAATGGCTTTGAAGATGCCATCACGCCGGATATCATATTTCTTGATTTAAATATCCCCAAAAAAGATGGCAAGCAAGTTCTGGCAGAAATCAAGGAAGACTCAGCGCTCAAGCGCACGCCTGTGGTTATTCTCACCAGCTCAAAAGCAGAGCGTGATGTTGTCAAAACCTACAATCTGCACGCTAATAGCTATCTGATAAAGCCGGTCAATCTAGAAAAATTCGCCGAAGTTGTAGAAGCAATCGGTAATTTTTGGTTCACAGTTGTTGTGCTACCTAAAAAAGAAGACCTATTAGAAAAAGCAGGATAAATATGGAACCAGTCATCAAACAAGATTTTAGTTCCGGCGAACTTCCTTCTGAATCACAGCTTGCTGAAGAATTTGCCGAATTTGCCTATATTGTTTCGCATGATTTCAATGCACCGCTCCGACAAATCCGTGAATTTTCGCGGCTATTAATAAGCAAGCTAGAGGATAAATTAGGTGATGAGTTGGGAGAAGCCGAGCGCAAATATGCAAATTTCATTCAGGATAATATCAAGAACGCCGAATCTATGTTAGAAGGCTTGCTCAAATACTCACGATTAAACACCCGCACATCACCTTATTCTGACGTAAACTTAACCGAGTTAATAGCAGAAATACGGCATATACTGCAACGCCAATTGGCAGAATGTAATGCCGAAATATCCTGCTCCTCAATGCCGATAATCCGAGGCGATTACGGCCAATTAAAGCAGCTTCTTTATAATCTGATTGAGAACGCCATCAAATTCCGCAAGAAAAATGATATCGCGCGAATAATTATAGGCGCTGAGTTGCAGAATGATATGTGGCGTATATTCATCAAAGATAATGGCATCGGAATTCCATATGATATGCATGATGCTATTTTCACAATGTTCAAACGCCTGAATAATGATGAACCTAATTCCGGCAGCGGTATCGGCCTTACTATCTGCAAGAAAATCGTGGAAAGGCATAAGGGTCAGATTTCACTGGAATCAGCAATTAACAAAGGTAGTATTTTTTACATCACCCTTCCCGTAGAAACGAATATTTCGCTTAAGTAGAATAACATGATTTCAACTATAGATTGTACCAGAAGAAAGTTTCACTATAATTTGCAGACATCAAACCTCTAACAACAGGAAAAATATGCAACCAGCACTAAACATCCTCCACGTTGAAGACGACCCCGGCGATGCTTTGCTTATGCAGGAAATATTAATGGCAGAAGTCGGTATCAGCACATTTGATGTTGTCCATGTTGAAAGTTTAAAAGATGCGATTACCGAGCTTAATAAGCGAGGCTTCAACGCTGTTTTGCTTGATCTCGGCCTAAGGGATGTGAGCGGGGTTGATAACGTACGTATTATCAAGGAAGAAAACCCCGATATCCCGATAGTAGTTCTGACCGGAGTGGATAATGAGGATATTGCCATGCAAGCCTTACAAAAAGGCGCGCAAGAATATCTGGTGAAAGGCCATGGTGATGGCAAAGTTATCCGCCTCGCTATAAAATCTTCTATTCAACGCAAGGCTGTGGAACGCCAACTATATCATCAAGCGAATTATGACGAGCTAACCGGATTGGCAAATCGCCGCCTCTTTATGGAGCATCTGGAAAAAGCGCTGATAAAAGCCAAACGCTGGAAACGCGAAGAAGCGCTGATGTTCCTTGACCTCAATAATTTCAAAACCATCAATGATACATATGGGCATGAGGCGGGCAATGAGTTATTAAAACAAACCGCCTCAAGATTGAGCAGCATATTGCGGGAAAGTGACCTTGTCGCCCGCTATGGCGGCGATGAATTTATGTGGCTGCTGGATAACAGCGCTGCTGACATAAAGCAAGGCTGCGAAACAGTGGCAAATAAAATGATCGAAATTATGAATGAACCCTTCATCTTGGGCAATAATTCCAATCAGATTTCGGTAAGTATCGGAATAGCGATTTATCCTGATTGCGCCGATGATGCCGCCTCTATGATTGATGTCGCAGATATGGCAATGTATAAAGCTAAGTCACATGGGGCAAACCGATATTGCTTTGCGCCCTCGGTCAAAACTTCGCTTTTGCTTTAAGCCGCGAAAGCCAGCTACATTTCCGTAAGCTCCAGCCAGCGCAATTCTGCGGCTTCCAGCTCTGCCTTTACTTGCGCTGAGCGTTTTGAGGCTTTGTCAAACAATTCAGGATTTTCGGAATATAATTTCGGGTCAGATAAAAGCCCCCAAATTTCCTCAACTTCTTTTTCCAGAGCAGCAATTCTTTCAGGCAGATTATCCAGCTCAAATTGCAGTTTATAAGTTAATTTCTGCTGCTTTTTTTCTGGAGCTTTTTCTATAACTTCCGCAGGTTTTACTTCCTGCGTCATCTCCAATTTCGGCTTAGCTTCTGCCACTGCCTGCAAATAATCACTATAGCCGCCGATATAACGCTCAACATCTGCATTCCCCTCAAAAGCGAGAATTTGCGTTACGGTTTGGTCGAGAAAATCCCTATCATGGCTCACGATGAATAATGTTCCTTTATAATGCGAGAGGATTTCCTCCAGCATTTCCAGCGTATCCATATCCAAATCATTTGTCGGCTCATCCAGAATCAGAAAATTCCCCGGATTTGCCAGAATTTTTGCCAATAATAGGCGGTTTCTTTGTCCGCCGGAAAGCGTGCTGACCTTATCGCGCGCATTTTTCGGGTCGAACAGAAAATCTTTCAAATACCCGCAAACATGGCGCTGCTTACCTGCAACATTCACATAATCACCACCGCTTGGGCACAGCGTTTCCCATAAGGTTTTGCTTGGGTCAAGCTCAGAGCGTTTTTGGTCAAAATAAGAAATCTCCATGTTTTTGCCAAGCTTCACATTCCCTGAATCCGCCTTATCTTCACCCACCAACATCCGCAAGAAACTGGTTTTACCCGAACCGTTTTTGCCGAGAATCCCAATTCTATCACCGCGCATCACTCGAAAATTAAACTTCTCAAGAATCTTAATTTCACGCTTTTCCCCTTCCGGCGTTTCATTAATATAGCTTTTTGAGGCATTATAAAACTCAGCCAGCACCCGTGAAGATTCTGATGGAGTCAGCACCGGCAAAGTTACTTTACGAATAGATTTCCGATATGAGGATTTATCAGCTTTGAGCTTTTCCCGCGCCAGTTTGATTTGCTCAATCCGCCGAACATTACGCTTCACCCGCGCTTTCACACCACGGCTCGCCCATTCCACCTCTTGTTCCACAATCTTGCTGCGCTTGGCCAGCTCACGTTCTTCCTGCTCAATCAGCATTGTTGACCATTCATCAAAATGCGCAAAACCTTTTGGACATGTGCGAATCTGCCCCCTATCGAGCCAGAAAATCTTATTAGTAATATTAGCGAGGAAGGCCTTATCATGGCTGATGCACATCAAAGTTCCGCGATAGCCGCGCAGATATTCCTCCAGCCACTCGATACCACCTAAATCCAAATGGTTTGTCGGCTCATCCAGCAGCAAAATATCAGGGTCTTCCACCAACGCCCGCGCCAATGCTGCCCGCCGCAATTGCCCACCGGAAAGCTTGGTCATTAAATCTTGCGGATGCAGCTCTAATGGCTCCATGACCATATCAACCATATATAAATAATCATCATTCCGGCGCTCATCATCCAAGCCCTGATAGATATAATCAAAAACGGTTTGCCCCTCTTGCGGGATTACTTCCTGCTGCAAATATCCGATTGAAATACCACTCGGCGGAACCCAACGCTCACCCAAATCCAGCTCATGCACACCGGTGATAACCCGCATCAGCGTAGTTTTTCCTGCTCCATTGCGCCCGACAAGACAAATCCTATCCCCTTCATGCAGGTTAAATGAGAGATCGGTAAAAAGCGGCTTACCGCCAAAAGTCACGGTTGCTTCCCGAATGCTAAGAACAAGTTGTTGAGCCATAGGGGCTTTTAAACATAACCGCTAGCATATACAAGCTAATTAGCAGGCTTACTGGTTAAAATTGCGCGGGAGCAAGAGTCGGTGCAATAATCTCAGAATGCATCATGCTAGCCTCACCTAGCTCAGAAACGACATAGAACTTATATTCCGCTGCACAGTTTTTTTTCTCGGCACAATCACCGTTAAATTGCAGGGTCATATAGCCATAAACACCACCTGCTGCCCATTTGCTGCTTTCATGCCATTGCTCTGCATCCAACAAATCTCTGGTTTTTGCCGCCGCGCCACTGATAAGAAATTTTGTGCCACCATAATATCCAACATCTTCAAGATGATGGTCATGCCCTGATAAATATAAATCATATTTGCCGATTATCTGCTCTTCATAAAACTCTGCCCCTTGCGGCTCTTCTTTTCTATGAGTACCGTTTGATTTATAAATATGATGGCCAAGCCCAATCATAAAATTGCACTTTCCCCGCAAATTGTGGGTTTGGGCAGCAAGCCATTCTCTCTGGTTGATACCGTTTATGACTAAATCTTTTGCGCCGCTAGTATCGGAAAAAATAGAAACCAAACAAATATTTCCGCGCTTCTCACTATAGAAATGATTAGGGTAATTTATGCCATTTTTGGCGGAAAGCTCAATCATCGAATCTTCATCGCCATAATCATCATGATTCCCCAAAACCATATAGACCGGAATATTCAGCTTCTTCAAATAAACTACATGTTCTTGAAATTGCTTATTCTTATTTTCAATATCACCAACCAGCCCGTCATCATAAATAATATCACCCAGCACTCTTAATTCGCTGCAATTCTCTTTTTCCAATGCCTTAAAAACATTTTCTCTAGCAGCATTATTCACACCGGAATCACCGATTACGCAAATCTTATCACGCTCTGAGATTGCCTTTCCTGCGATATAAAAACTCTTTTCCAAATCCTCCCTCAGAGGCTTTGCCGAAGCAGTACTGAAATAAATCACCGCGCATATTATGCATATTAACGGCAGGATAATAAGCAGATTTCTCATAGCGGAAGAATATCTGAATCACAGGAAAATACAAGCTTTTGCCATGCTTTTATGGCTAGCTGATAATACATAATCTCAATAATCCTTCCAATTCAACCCAAACGGCATATATTTACTAATATGAAACCATTAGCCGAAAGACTGCGACCTGAAACTTTTGACGATTATATCGGTCAGGAACATTTAATTGCCGAAGGCGCGGTTTTACGTGAAGCAATAAAATCTGAGCAAATCCCCTCTTTCATTTTATGGGGCCCGCCTGGCGTGGGCAAAACCAGCCTAGCCAAGCTAATCTCAAATTATCTTGATTGCGATTTTTATGCGCTGAGTGCCATAAATTCCGGTGTAAAAGATATTCGAGAAACAATTGAGAAAGCTCAGAACCAAACTACAAGCTTACTCAGTAAAGGCTCAAGACCTGTTTTATTCATTGATGAAATTCACAGATTCAGCAAGTCCCAGCAAGATTCTCTTTTAAAGGCGGTTGAGGAAGGCATCATCACCCTCATTGGCGCAACCACCGAAAATCCATCCTTTGAGGTTATCAGCGCCCTGCTATCGCGTTGCCAAGTCTATGTTTTAGAGCCATTAAGTAAAGACCAGCTCGTGAAATTGGTTGATGAGGCATTGAAGAATGATGAATTTTTGCGAGCCAAGAAAATTAAAATCAAAGATTATGAGGCGATGATTCAACTTTCGGGCGGGGATGCAAGACGGCTTTATAATATCTTGGAACTAGTCGCAAATAACTATAACGGCAAAGATGAGCTGGTTGTTACAAATGAGCTGGTTAAGAAAATTAGCCAGAATAATATCGCAATTTATGACAAAGACGGCGAGCAGCATTATGATATTATTTCCGCCTTCATAAAATCCATCCGAGGTAGTGACCCAAACGGCGCGGTATATTGGCTGGCAAGGATGATTCATGGTGGCGAAGATGTAAAATTTATTGCCCGCAGGATTATAATTTCTGCGGCAGAAGATATTGGCCTTGCCAATCCGAATGCACTCCTAATTGCCCAAACGGCTTTTGATTGCGCAACAACAGTTGGGCTGCCTGAAGCACGAATAATACTCTCCGAAGCGGCAATATATTTAGCCAATTCTGCAAAAAGCAATTCTGCATATTTGGCTATTGATGAAGCCTTGGCGGTTGTCAAAAAAACTGGAGATTTGCCGGTGCCCCTGCATCTGAGAAATGCACCAACAAAGTTGATGAAAGAATTATCATATGGCGAAAATTATAAATATTCCCATGACGGAGAACATAATTTTTCAGAGCAGGAATATTTACCAAAAGAATTAGAAGGGAAAAAGCTATTTCAACCGCAAGATAACCCGCTCGAAACAAAATCCAAGGAGCGCCTGAAATCACTATGGCAAAAGAAATATGGCTACTAAAACCCCGCTTCTTTATCAACGGAACTAGAATCTATAACCAACACCCACGCCAAACACCCATGGGTCGAGATCCACATCAGCTGTAATTGCCCCGCCATTCACTTTAACATCTACATTGTGGTAAACCTTCTTCACATCCACATTAAATGCCCAATGGTTATCAATTGGGAAATCAGCCCCCGCTTGTAAAGTATAGCTTATTCCGTCTTCGTACTTCACGCTAGTTACTGCGCCAGCATCTTCACCATAATATATCATATAGCCCAAACCCGCACCTATATAAGGCCTAAATGCCTCACTTTCCGGTAGAAAATGATATTGCAAGGTTAGCTGCGGCGGTAAAATCCAAGTATCGCCCAAATCCACGCCTGTGTTTGTTCCCATATCATGATTGCTGGTTGCCAGAATCAATTCTGTAGCGATATTATCCGTCCAAAAATAGGTTATATCTAATTCAGGCACGATAGCATTATCGGCAGTAATATCAGCAACCAAGCCGGTTACGGTACTATCTGGGTCTGGGTGAACATCAATCGCACGAAGGCGAATCATCCAATCATGTGGGTTTCCAAAAATACTACTACCCTCTGCCTGAGCAGAAACAGCAGTTGCACCCATTAAAATCGTTGCGGCTAAAGTTACTATAGATGATGTTCTCATTTTTGTATCCTGAGTTTGTTTTACAGGCTCTTTATAACCAAGAAAAAATGAGAGGTAATTGATATAAATCAAGAATCCTTGCTTTTGTCGCTGGGCGAGTCTTCATCAAATAATATACGATTAGCATCGCCTTCCAAATCTTCATATTGGCCGGATTTCAAACTCCATAAAAATGCGCCCAACCAAATAAGGCCGAGGAATAATGCGATTGGTATCAGAAAGATTAAAATATCCATTATTTCAACTATTTCCCCGCGTTTAATCTGAATGAATTAAGTATCACAATAATTGAAGAGCCGGACATTGCAAGTGCTGCAATTAGCGGTGTTACATATCCTGCAACTGCCAATGGTATGGCAATAATATTATAAATCACTGCAAGCGCGAAATTCTGTTTCACCAGCTTGCTGCTTTTTTTCGCAATTTCATAAGCATAGCTTACAGGCTCAAGCTTGTTACCCTGAAACACTATATCAGCCGAATTTTGGGTTATATCTATGGCAGTTGAGGGTGACATTGAAACATTAGCTGTTCTAAGCGCCGGTGCATCGTTTAAGCCATCACCTACCATCAAAACATTCTTACCCGAACTTTTAAGCGACTCAATCTCCTCATATTTTTCAGCCGGAGAAATTTCCGCTTTGAATCTTTTAATGCCGATTTGCTCGGCAATATTTTTAGTAATAACACTCCTATCACCGGATAGTATCATAGGCTCTAAACCCTTGTTTTTTAGTTCTGAAATCACTTCCACAGCATCAGATTTCAGCTCATCGGTAAAAATGAATCTCACAGGTTTCTTGCCTTTTTCAGAAAGCCAGATTTCTAAATTACCATCTTCCGGAGCTTTGTCATCACCACACCAAGAGCGTTTGCCCAGCCTTATATTTCCGGCCTGCAAGCCCTTTGCAGCGACTTCCTTAACATCCATCTGAATGGTTTTACCGGAATAAGAATCAGCAAGAGCTTGCGACAATGGATGCTTGCTATATGCAGCCATAGATGCTGCTAGCTTATGTGCCTTTTTGTCATAAGAGCTGCCAATTAGTTTTGGTTTTCCAATTGTCAGAGTCCCGGTTTTGTCAAAAACCACCATATCAATATTGGCAAGTTTCTCTAACGCATCACCGGATTTTAGCAAAATACCGTGCTTCATTAATTTACTACTAGCCAAAACTTGTACAACCGGAACAGCTAAGCCAAGGGCGCATGGGCAGGTGATTATCAAAACCGTGATTGCTATCATAAGCGCCGCTTGCCATGCCATGCCGCCAATTAGCACCCATCCTAGAAATGCCAGCAAGCCCAGCGTATGTACAATTGGCGTATATAATTTTGCAGCTTTGTCTGCCAAGCGCACATATTTCGCCTGTCCCTGCTCAGCATTTTCCATCATTTTAACGATTGAGCTAAGCAGGCTTTCTTCGCTGGCTTTGGTAACTTTCATTTTAATTGGCGCAGCAATATTTATTGTACCGCCAAAGATTTTGCTGCCGCTTGCCACTTCTTGCGGGATGGTTTCTCCGGTAATCATACTCAAATCAATTTCCGATATTCCTTCAATAACCTCACCATCGACAGGTATATTTTCTCCCATTGCCACCAAAACCAGCATTCCCTCTTTAAGGTCTTTGATTGCCACCAGCTTTTGCTTGCCACCCTCAATAACCGTTGCGCTACCTGCCATCATAGAGAGCAATTGCGTTGCCACATCACGCGCTTTGTCTTTTGCTCTAGCATCCAGATAGCGCCCAATCAGCAAAAAGAAAACCAACATCAGCGCCGAATCAAAATAGGTATGCTCCCCATGATTTATGGTTTCCAATACACTCATCCCACTAGCCAGAATTACCGCCAGCGATATCGGCACATCCATATTTGTATGGCGCATTTTTAGTACTGAAAATGCAGATTTGAAGAATGGCTGGGCAGAATAAATAATAGCTGGGAGCGCAATCATCATAGAAACCCAATGCATGAAATTTTGCGTAGCCAAGCCCATAATTTCCTGCGTACTTGACCAAAGAGTCACTGAAAGCAACATGATGTTTCCCGCCGCAAACCCAGATACGGCAAGGCATCTAAGTAAATATTTTTGCTGCCGCGAATCAGCGTTATTTAGTAAATCCTGATCATAAGGCTTCACATGATAGCCAAGATTATTGACGATTTTAACCAGCGAATTTATATCACCATCATCCCACTCAATTCGAAGCCTTTTAGTTGAGAAATTCACCCTAGCGCTTTTCACTCCTGCCTGCGAGTTCAACGCATTCTCAATTAGCATTATACATGCCGCACAATGCATACCATCCACTTGCAGGGTGATAGAATAGGCA
>Ga0210009_1001317_pt1 | contig 22013 bp, 18 predicted proteins | sample CryGeyCG2114_065_FD_185457 | JGI IMG/M metagenome (GOLD analysis project Ga0210009, IMG submission 185457) | Groundwater microbial communities from aquifer - Crystal Geyser CG12_big_fil_rev_8/21/14_0.65 (SPAdes) (version 2) | ecosystem: Environmental > Aquatic > Deep subsurface > Groundwater ... | reverse complement strand
GGTGGGAAAACCTCGCATTTGCTGGAGCGGGCGGACGTCGAGCTGGTGGCCGTGGACCAAGATGAAGCACGCTTGCAGCGTGTGCGGCAAAACGTGCAGCGCATCGGACTCAAGGCCGAGCTGGTGTGCGGCGATGCCGCCGACCCGCAAACATGGTGGGACGGCCGGCCTTTCCAGCGCATCCTCGCGGATGTTCCCTGCTCTGCCTCGGGTGTGGTCCGCCGCCATCCGGATATCAAATGGTTGCGCCGGCCCGTGGATATCGGGGGATTCGCCCGCCAGCAGACACAAATTCTGGAATCATTGTGGCGACTGCTGGCAGCCGATGGTAAATTGCTGTACGCGACCTGCTCTATTTTTGCGCGTGAAAACGGGCAAGTGATAGACCAGTTTTTGCAGGCGCATCCGGAAGCTGAAGCGGAAGAAATTCGTCTTCCCCACACCTCACATCAGGCGGGGCAATTGTTGCCAAACGATGTTCATGATGGATTTTTTTATGCCCTGCTGCACAAAGAATTCTGATTGCCGGTGGCGCTGGCTGGCGCTGTGTGTGCTGTCGTTGTGCATGGGCCCTGCCTTTGCCGCCGGGATAAATATCGAAAAAGCCGAAGCCCGCCTGACCAGCGAGGGCTATGTGTTGTCGGCCGATTTTGATATTCAACTGCCATCGGAGGTGGAAGAAGCACTCCGCCACAGCGTCACCCTTTATTTTGTCAGCGAACTTTCGCTGCACCGCTCACGCTGGTATTGGCTCGATACCGAGCTGGCAATGCACCAGCAGACCAGCAAACTTTCTTTCAATTCACTGACCCAGCAGTACCGCATCAGCCGCGGTGGCCTGTACCAAAGTTTCGCGACGTTGCAGGATGCCTTGCTCGCCCTCGGGCGCGTATCCACCTCACCCATCAGGGCATCATTGCTCGACAGTGCCGATGATGGATATTTTTCCCGGTTGTCGAAAAAAGGCAGCGAGATTGGCGCTAGTGCTTCGATGCGCCTCGATGTCAGTCAGCTGCCCAAGCCGCTGCAAATCAATGCGCTGGCCAGTGAACAGTGGAACGTCGAGTCTGAACAGTTTCACTGGGAAATCAAAGCCGAAGTGCCGGCGGAAGAGAGTCAGCCATGAAATACCTGGTACTGCTCTCGGCGCTGGCGGGTGTGCTGTTGCTCTATTTACTGGCGAGCGCAAGCGGCAACACAGACCTTTACGCACAGAATTATGCAGCTCTGCTCGGGCTGACCGGCGCACTGGCGCTTGGCTTGTTGTTGCTGGTGGCGTACCAGATATGGCAGTTGCGCAGAAAATTGCGCATGCAGGTCTATGGCGCGAAAATCACGCTCCGTCTGGCCTTGTTCTTTTCGTTGATCGCGGTGCTGCCCGGATTATTGGTATATGCCGTTTCGGTCCAGTTTCTGGAGAAGAGCATCGAGTCCTGGTTCGACGTGCGGGTAGAAAAGGCGCTGGAAGGCGGCTTGAATCTGGCACGCAGCACACTCGAGAACGGACTGGATGAATTGGAGAAGAAAGGGAAATTTGTCGGACTGATCCTGGCAGAGCAAGATCCGCGCCGGCACGCCGCAACACTTAACAATTTTATTACAGAAGGTGTTGCACAAGACGCGGCCGTGTTTGAAAGTGGCGGAAAGCTGACGGCGTTTGCCGGAACGGGGCAGGTGCTTTCCGAAAAACCGACACCGTCCGCCTTGCGCGAGGCTTGGCAGAACGGGCACTATCGCCGCGTCGATGCGTTGGCAGACAATCAGCTGGTGTTGCAGGTCATCGTTCCCATCCGTTCGGAGCGGTGGGGTAGCACCCGCCTGCTGCAATTTACCCAACCCGTTCCGCCCCAGATGGCGGCTGATGCAGAGATCGTGCGGGGAGTCTATGGGGATTACCAACAACTTTCGCTTTCAAGATTGGGCCTCAAGCGTTTGTACGGAATCACTTTGGCGCTGTCCCTGTTGATCGTATTGCTGAGCGCCCTGTCCACAGCGTTCTATTTGAGCGCAAAGCTCAGTGCACCGCTGGTTGCGCTGGCTGCCGGAACGCGCGCCGTGGCAAGAGGAGACTTCAGTGGCAGCTATCCGGTGCAGAGCAATGATGAACTGGGCGGTCTGACGGTGCTGTTTAATCAAATGACGGCCCAGTTGTCCAGCGCAAAGCAATTAAGCGAGCAACAGCAACAACAGGTTGCGGATGCCAAAGCCTATCTGGAAAGCGTATTGGCGCACCTGTCCTCAGGCGTTTTGGTAGTGGATGAGCAACTGTTCGTCCGCTCCGGCAATGCCAGTGCATTACGTATCCTGGAGGTGGCAGAGAACGCACTCACTGGCAAGAGATTGCAGCAGTTAGCCGATGAACACCCCCTGCTGCGCCCCTTTGTCGCGGCGATCCAGCAGGGGATCAAGCCCGATACGAACAGCATCTGGCAACGACAGATCGAACGTATGAGCAAGAATGGTGATCAGGTCTTGCTCTTGCGCGTCACCCGTCTGACTTCCGCCAGCAGCCTCAATTACGTGGTGGTGTTCGACGATATTACCCATCTGCTGCAGGCCGAGCGACAGGCAGCCTGGGGCGAGGTGGCGCGGCGCCTGGCCCACGAGATCAAGAACCCGCTCACCCCGATCCAGCTGTCCGCAGAACGGTTGCAATACAAGCTGTCTTCCAAGCTGGAGGAAAAAGATGCGCAGCTATTGCAGCGCGCCACTGAAACCATTGTGAGTCAGGTTGCGGCGATGAAAAGTATGGTGACTGATTTTGCCGACTACGCGCGCTCACCGGCGGTTCAGCTGGCGCCGCTTGATGTTCATCAATTGTTGCGCGAGGTCATGGGCTTGTATGAAGCCAACAGCACCCCGATCAAGCTGTGCCTTGGGGCCTCCAAGTTCCGTATCAACGGCAACGCAACGCGGTTGCGGCAAGTGGTCCACAATCTGCTGCAAAACGCGCACGATGCGCTGCAGCAAGCAAAGGCCCCGCAAATCATCCTTGCCACGGCCGATGCTGAGCACGGCAAGCTGCGGCTGACGGTGACCGATAACGGCTGCGGCTTCCCGGAGCATTTCCTGGCAAAAGCATTTGAGCCTTATACCACGACCAAACCCAGGGGCACGGGACTGGGTTTGCCTATCGTGAAAAAAATTGTCGAAGAACACGGCGGCAGCATTTCCATACAGAACAACACAGCTAGCGGGACTTGCATCGCCATACTGTTACCTGTGCTGGAAGAACGAACGGAGGAAATCGCATGACAACAAAAAATATTTTGGTGGTGGATGACGAAGTGGGCATTCGCGAATTGCTCTCCGAGATCCTGTTCGATGAAGGTTATGGGGTGCTGTTGGCAGAAAACGCAGCGCAGGCGCGGCAGCAAATCAAGCGGCGCCCGGACATCATATTGCTCGACATCTGGATGCCGGACACTGATGGCTTGACGCTACTGAAAGAATGGGTGGCGGCAGGGTCGTTGAACGCGCCGGTGGTCATGATGTCGGGACACGGCACGATCGAAACGGCGGTGGAAGCAACGCGGATAGGCGCGGTGGATTTTCTGGAAAAACCGATCGCACTAAAAAAGTTGTTGGCTACCGTGGAACAGGCCTTGCAACAGTACCGGGCGCACTTATCCGTTCCAGCCATCGGGGAGGCGACAAAGGAAATACAATCCGAGTGGATGACGGTTGAGCTGCCCCTGAATCTTCCTTTCAGGGAAGCGCGCACCCACTTCGATACACTTTATTTGAACTATCACCTTGAAACAACACAGGGAAATCTGTCAGATCTTGCCGACAAGATCGGGATTGAACGCACGCACCTGTATCGCAAACTTAAGCAACTCGGCCTAAAACCACCCAAAAAACCGTCACCATAAATAACCGGGCCCGCAGGTCGGTTAGCGCTGCAAAATACGCCGGGTTGCCCTGCCCCAGACCGGTAGTGCATAATCCGCCCTCAAATTTCAGTTTCTATTAGAGTCCAATTCCCAACAAGTTTCCGGAGGAGAGTCGAAATGTCAGCAGCGCGCAGTGTAACCCCACCCAAATTCAACGACATCACCGGTGCGATTCGCATGCTGGCGGTGGACGCAGTGCAGAAAGCCAATTCCGGTCACCCCGGTGCCCCAATGGGCATGGCAGAAATTGCCGACGTTTTGTGGAATCGCCATCTGCGCCACAACCCGGCCAATCCGAAATGGCCTGACCGCGATCGCTTCATGATGTCGAATGGCCACGGCTCGATGCTGGTTTATGCCCTGCTCCATTTATCCGGTTACGACCTGCCGATGGATGAACTGAAGCGCTTCCGCCAATTGCATTCCAAGACCCCTGGCCATCCGGAATACGGCTATACCCCGGGCGTGGAAACCACTGGCGGTCCGCTCGGCCAAGGCATCACCAATGCGGTGGGCATGGCGATGGCGGAAAAATTGCTGGCCAACGAGTTCAATAAACCCGGCCACGAGATCGTCAATCACCACACCTATGTATTCATGGGCGACGGCTGCATGATGGAAGGTATCTCGCATGAATCCTGTGCGCTGGCGGGAACATGGGGTCTGGGCAAACTGATCGCATTCTGGGACGACAACAATATCTCCATCGACGGCCATATCGACGGCTGGTACACCGACGATACGGCGAAGCGCTTTGAAGCCTACGGCTGGCATGTCATTGCCGATGTGCAGGGTCACGATTCCGAGGCAATCGATGCGGCGATCAAAGCCGCCAAGGCGGTCACCGACAAGCCGACGCTGATCTGCTGCAAGACCATCATCGGCGCGGGCTCGCCCAACAAGGAAGGTACCCATGATGTGCACGGTGCGGCACTGGGCGACGCAGAAGTGGCCGCGACGCGCGAGCACATCGGCTGGAAATATCCGCCGTTCGAGATCCCGCAGCACGTCTATGACGCATGGGATGCCCGCACCAAGGGCGAGGGCCTGGAAAAATTGTGGAACAACAAGTTTGCCGAATACAAGGCTGCCTTTCCGAAAGAAGCGGCTGAATTTACCCGCCGCATCAAGGGTGAATTGCCGGCGAACTGGGCGGCGCATGCTGCCGAGTTGATCGCCAAGACCAACGAAAAAGCCGAGACCATCGCGACCCGCAAAGCCTCTCAGAATGCGATCAATGGGTTGGCACCGGCCTTGCCCGAATTCCTCGGTGGTTCCGCCGACTTGACCGGTTCCAACCTGACCAACTGGACGGGCGCGCACCATGTCAGCGGCAAGAAGCCGGGCAACTACATCAGCTACGGCGTGCGCGAGTTCGGCATGTCACACATCATGAACGGCATGGCGCTGCACGGCGGTTTCCTGCCGTTCGGCGGCACCTTCCTGATGTTCTCCGAATATGCGCGCAATGCACTGCGCATGTCGGCGCTGATGAAGCAGCGCGTGATCTTCGTGTTCACCCACGACTCCATCGGTCTGGGCGAAGACGGCCCGACCCACCAACCGGTCGAGCAGACCGCGACCTTGCGCTACATTCCCAATATGCAAGTGTGGCGTCCGTGCGATACGGTCGAATCCGCCGTGTCCTGGGTTGCGGCAGTCGAGCGCAACGATGGCCCGTCCAGCCTGATCTTCAGCCGTCAGAATTTGCAGTTCCAGAAACGTGATGCGGCACAGATCGCAAATATCCGCAAGGGTGGATACATTCTGTCCGAAGCAGCGGGCAAGCCCCAGGCGGTCATCATCGCAACCGGATCGGAAGTCGATCTGGCGATGAAGGCGCAAGCTGCCCTAGCTGCGGAAGGGGTGAATGTACGCGTGGTGTCGATGCCTTCGACCAATGTGTTCGACAAGCAGGATCGGGCTTACAAAGACAGCGTGTTGCCCAAGGGCATGAAGCGTGTTGCGGTTGAAGCGGGCGTCACCGGCGGCTGGTACAAGTATGTTGGTCTGGATGGTGCGGTGGTCGGTATGGATAGCTTCGGCGAGTCCGCTCCGGCACCGGAATTGTTCAAGCACTTCGGCTTTACCGTTGACAATGTCGTCAAAGCAGTTAAAAGCGTTTTGTAAGGAAAATTGACGACATTGCGGCGCAGGCTACTATGAGTGCAGCGAATGTTAAGGGGCGAGCCCCGGCCGAAGCCAAAATGTGGTCAAGGCCGTCAAGCGCGTACTGTAGAGCACAGATTTTTTTGATTTTTACAAGGGAGAGCAAACATGGCAATCAAGATTGGCATCAATGGTTTTGGCCGTATCGGGCGCATGGTATTTCGTGCAGCAGCTAAAGATTTTCCTGAATTCGAAGTCGTTGCGATCAACGACCTGCTGGAGCCTGACTACCTGGCTTACATGCTGAAGCACGATTCGGTGCATGGCCGCTTCAATGGTGATGTGAAGGTGGATGGCAACAATCTGGTGGTAAACGGCAAGAAGATTCGCCTGACCGCCGAACGTGACCCGGCCAACCTGAAGTGGAACGAAGCGGGTGCCGACATCGTGATCGAGTGCACCGGCTTCTTCCTGACCAAAGACACTTGTCAGGCACACATCAAAGCGGGCGCCAAGAAAGTCGTACAGTCGGCTCCTTGCAAGGATGACACCCCGATGTTCGTCTATGGCGTGAACCACGAGACCTATAAAGGCGAAAACATCGTGTCCGCCGCCTCCTGTACCACCAATGCGCTGGCACCGGTGGCCAAAGTGTTGAACGATACTTTTGGCATCAAGCGTGGCTTGATGACGACAGTGCACGCGGCGACGGCGACGCAGAAGACCGTGGACGGCCCCTCCAACAAGGACTGGCGCGGTGGCCGCGGCATTCTGGAAAACATCATTCCCTCTTCCACTGGCGCGGCCAAGGCAGTGGGCGTGGTAATCCCGGAACTGAACAAGAAGTTGACCGGTATGGCATTCCGTGTGCCGACTTCCGACGTTTCCGTGGTTGACCTGACCGTCGAACTGAACAAGCCTGCGACCTACGACGAAATCTGCAAGGCGATGAAGGCGGCCTCCGAAAGCGGTCCGCTGAAAGGCGTGCTGGGCTACACCAACGACAAGGTGGTTTCCACCGATTTCCGCGGTTGCACCAATCCTTCCATCTTTGATGCCGAAGCCGGCATTGCGCTGGATCCCACCTTCGTCAAGGTGGTGGCCTGGTACGACAATGAATATGGCTACACCTGCAACCTGATGCGTCTGGCTCGCCACATCGCCAAGTAATTTGCTTCGATCAGGGCTGGCGCTGCCAGCCCTTTTTCTTCAAGTTAGCTCAAAGGAAAAACATGTCTGTAATCAAAATGACCGATCTGGATCTCAGGGGCAAACGCGTCCTGATCCGTTCCGATTTGAATGTCCCCGTCAAAGACGGGAAAGTCACTTCCGATGCGCGCATCACCGCTTCCATGGCAACCATCAACGCCGCGCTGAAGGCCGGCGCCAAGGTAATGGTGACTTCTCACTTGGGTCGTCCGACCGAAGGCGAATACTCGGAAGAAAATTCGCTCAAGCCCGTGGCGGACACCATTGCCAACAAACTGGGCAAGCCGGTGCGGCTGATTCGCGATTGGATCGATGGCGGTTTCAATGTCGCCGAAGGCGAGTTGGTTCTTTTGGAGAACTGCCGCTTCAACAAGGGCGAGAAAAAAAGCACCGATGAATTGGCGAAAAAATATGCCGCACTGTGCGACGTGTTTGTGATGGATGCATTCGGCACGGCTCACCGTGCCGAGGCCTCGACGCACGGCGTCGCGAAGTTCGCGCCCGTCGCTGCTGCCGGCATCCTGCTCACCGAAGAACTGGAAGCCTTGACCAAAGCATTGCTCAGCCCCGCGCGGCCGATGGTGGCCATTGTCGGCGGTTCCAAGGTTTCGACCAAGCTGACCGTGCTGGAGTCATTGTCGGAGAAGTGCGAACAGCTGGTCGTCGGCGGCGGTATCGCCAATACCTTTCTCAAGGCTGCCGGCAAGAACGTCGGCAAGTCGCTGTGTGAGGATGATCTGGTGCCAACCGCACAGGCGCTGATGGCCAAGATGCAGGCGCGCGGCGCGACCATCCCCATCGCAGTGGATGTGGTGTGCGGCAAGAAATTCGACGCCAATGAACCGGCTGTATTGAAAGATGCGGACGATGTGGCTGACGACGACATGATCTTTGACATCGGTCCCAAGTCCGCGCAACAGCTGGCCGACATCATTATGCAGGCGGGTACCGTGGTGTGGAACGGTCCGGTCGGCGTGTTCGAATTTGACCAGTTCGGCGCAGGCACCAAGACCATCGCCATGGCGATCGCTGAAACCAAGGCATTCACCCTGGCAGGCGGCGGCGACACCATCGCCGCAATTCAGAAGTACGATATCTATGACAAGGTGTCTTACATTTCCACCGCAGGCGGTGCGTTCCTCGAATTCCTCGAGGGCAAGACTTTGCCGGCGGTGGCGATTTTGGAAGAACGCGCCAAACAATAATCAATCATGAATAACATGTTGCGCAGAACCAAAATCGTTGCAACGCTGGGACCCGCCTCCAGCGACCAAAAAGTACTTGAGCAAATGATCCGCGCCGGAGTCGATCTGGTGCGGATGAATTTTTCGCACGGCACCGCGCAGGATCACATGAGGCGTGCCGAGACAGTACGTGCCGCGGCGGCGGCAGTTGGCCGCACGGTAGGTATTTTGGCCGACCTGCAAGGGCCAAAGATCCGCGTGAGTAAATTCCAGAACGACAAGATCATTCTGAAAAAAGGTGACACGTTCATCCTGGACGCATCGCTGGATGGTTTGGGCAACCAGGAGCGTGTCGGCCTTGACTACAAGCAATTACCCAATGATGTGAATGTCGGCACCGTGTTGTTACTCAACGACGGCATGCTGGAATTTCACGTCACCGGTGTCCAGGGTCCGGAAGTCCATTGTGTGGTGGTGCGCGGCGGTGTGTTGTCCAACAACAAGGGCATCAACCGCAAGGGCGGCGGACTGACCGCGCCGGCTTTGACCGACAAGGACAGGGAAGACATCATGACGGCCGCGCTGATCAAGGCGGACTATCTGGCGGTGTCATTCCCGCGTTCGGCGGATGATATGAAGCTGGCGCGCGAGTTGATGCAGGCGGCAGGCGGCAGAAGCATGTTGCTGGCCAAGATCGAACGCGCGGAGGCGATTCCGGCGTTGGATGAAATCATCGATGCATCCGATGCCATTATGGTGGCGCGCGGCGATCTGGCGGTTGAAGTCGGCGATGCGGCAGTTCCTGGTCTGCAGAAAAAGATGATCAAGATGGCGCGCGCGCGCAACAAGCTGGTCATTACGGCGACGCAGATGATGGAGTCGATGATCACCAGCCCGATCCCGACCCGTGCCGAAGTGTCAGACGTGGCGAATGCGGTGCTGGATGGCACCGATGCCGTGATGCTGTCGGCGGAAACGGCAGTGGGCGATTACCCGGTTGAAACCATCGAGGCGATGGCGCGCATCTGCCTTAAGGCAGAACGTGAGGCGGAAGATCATGCGATAGATCGGCGCGGGGTGCACCAGAACTTCACCCGCGTCGATCAATCAATTGCCATGTCAGCCCTGTTTGCCGCTTCGCACTTCAACATTAAAGCCATTGTCGCGCTGACCCAATCCGGCTCCACCCCGCTGTGGATGTCGCGGATGAACGTCGGTGTGCCTATCTTTGCCCTTACTCCGGTGCAGGAAACGCTGACCAAGGTCACCCTGTTCAGCGGTGTGCATCCCATCGCATTTCATTCAACGGCAACGGAACAGTCGCAGGAATTGCATAACGCCGAACAAGAATTGCTGGATCAAGGGGTGGTGGAAAACGGAGACATGATTGTGTTGACAGTGGGTGAGGCGGTGGGCGAAACGGGTCATACCAACACCATGAAGATCGTGCGGGTGGGCGATTACCACAAAGTCTGAATGGTTGAAGGGCTTGCCTTGGGAATTTAAACTGCAACCGCGTATTGAATCGTAATTTATTTTAATCAGGAGGAAATATGGCACTCGTATCCCTGCGTCAACTTCTCGATCACGCCGCCGAACACAGCTACGGCTTGCCGGCGTTCAACGTGAATAACCTGGAACAAGTCAAAGCCATCATGGAGGCGGCTGATGAATGCAACAGCCCGGTCATCATGCAAGGCTCCGCCGGTGCGCGCAAGTATGCAGGTGAACCGTTCCTGCGCCACCTTATTGAAGCGGCGATCGAAATGTATCCGCATATTCCCGTTGTCATGCACCAGGATCACGGCGCATCTCCGGCAGTCTGCATCAACGCCATCCGATCCGGCTTCTCCAGCGTGATGATGGACGGCTCACTGATGACCGACGGCAAGACTCCCTCCTCATTTGAATACAACGTCAACGTTACCCGTAACGTGGTCGAAATGTCGCACGCGGTGGGTGTTTCTGTCGAAGGCGAACTGGGTTGCCTGGGCTCTCTGGAATCCGGCGCAGGCGAAAAAGAGGACGGCCACGGTGCGGAAGGGGTATTGAGCCACGACCAACTGTTGACCGACCCGAACGAAGCCGCTGAATTCGTCAAGGCCACCCAGGTGGATGCCCTGGCGATTGCTATCGGCACTTCCCATGGCGCATACAAATTCACCAAGCCACCTACAGGCGACACGCTGGCGATCAGCCGCATCAAGGAGATTCATGCGCGCATTCCCAACACCCACCTGGTGATGCACGGTTCATCCTCAGTGGAACAGGAATGGCTGAAAATCATCAACGAGTTTGGTGGCGCGATGCCACAGACCTACGGTGTGCCGGTCGAAGAGATCGTTGAGGGCATCAAGCACGGCGTGCGCAAGGTTAATATCGATACCGACCTGCGCATGGCCTCCACCGGCGCCACCCGTCGCTATCTGGCGCAGAACCCCAAGGAATTCGATCCACGCAAGTTCCTGGCCGAAACCACCAAGGCGATGAAAGCACTGTGCAAATCACGCTACGAAGCCTTCGGTTCTGCCGGCATGGCGGGCAAGATCAAACCGATCGCGCTGGATGCAATGGCAATGCGTTACATCAAGGGTGAACTGAATGCGATCGTGAAGTAGGTGCCGTAGAATAGGCATCAATAAAAAGCGGCCTTGGGGTCGCTTTTTATTTTGCCGAACAACGCTTTCTCCCGGGCGGAACCGGCGGCGAATCATGCGCCTGTGCCAACAGGAAATGCCTGAATTCGACAGCGGATAAGGAAGGACGTTTGTCCTTGCGTTGCACAATGTACCAATGGCGCATGATGGGAAAGTGATCCACATCTAAAATAATAAGACGTTGGGTTTCCAGTTCCAATTCGATGCCGTGGCGCGAGATGATGCCGATCCCCATCCCGGCCCGTACCGATTGCTTGATCGCCTCGTTGGTATCCATCTCCATATGCGCGGGTAACGGCAGACCATGGCTGGCAAAAAACCGCTCAACCACGCTCCGCGTGCCGGAACCAGTTTCGCGCAACAGGAAAGTCTCTTTTGCCAACTGGCGCGGCTGGATTCTTTTCGTGTGCGCCAGAGGGTGCGCGGGTGCGGCAATGGTCACCAGCGGGTTGGTCATAAAAGGCTGGGCCAACATGTTGGTGCCTGCCGGGGGCTGCCCCATGATGCCCAGATCAGCACTATTGTCGTCAAGTTGGCGCACAACGGCATCGCGATTGGCGACGGACAGACTGACCTGAATTTTGGGATGTGCCTGAATAAACTTCGCCAGCAGTTGCGGCATGAAGTAATTGGCAGTACTGACCACGGCGATGTTGAGTTGACCGTGCTCCAGTCCTTTCATGGCATCGAACACTTCCTCCATTTCCTGTATTAGCTGCAGCACGGAACGCGAATAATGCAGCAATTCACGCCCCGCCTCGGTCAGAAAAATACGTTTACCGGCTTGCTCGAACAACGGCAATCCGATAGTCTGTTCGGCCTGCTTGATCTGCATTGAAACGGCCGGTTGCGATAAAAACAATTCCGCCGCCGCACGCGAATAGTTCAAATGGCGCGCGACGCTCTCGAAGATCTGCAGTTGGCGCAAGCTTAATGGCAACATGGCGCAAGAATTATAAATCATAAATAACATTTATAGTTCTGATAAAAATATTTGACTATTATTTATAGTTCGCAAACTGTAAAGTGCGCAACGCAGTAGCTCAATTCAACAACCAGAGGAGAACACAATGGATCAATCGAATCGTTATGCAGACCTGAGCTTGAAAGAAGCCGATCTGATCGCCGGTGGCAAGCACATTCTGGTGGCCTACAAAATGGCACCCAATCCGGGTCACACCTATCTGGAAGCGGCGGCACACTTTGCGGCTGAATCTTCTACCGGTACCAACGTGGAAGTTTCCACCACCGATGATTTCACCAAGGGCGTTGACGCACTGGTGTATCAGATTGACGAAGCCACCGAAGACATGCGCATCGCTTTCCCGCTGGAGTTGTTTGACCGCAATGTGACCGATGGTCGCATGATGCTGGTGTCGTTCCTGACTTGCGCGATTGGGAACAACCAGGGCATGGGCGACATCAAGCACGCCAAGATGATTGACTTTTATATGCCGCCCCGCGCCATTCAACTGTTCGACGGCCCAGCCAAGGGTATTGAAGACATGTGGCGCATCCTGGGCCGCCCAGTCAAAGACGGCGGCTACATCTCCGGCACTATCATCAAGCCCAAGCTGGGCCTGCGTCCCGAGCCTTTCGCCAAGGCAGCTTATCAATTCTGGCTGGGCGGCGACTTCATCAAGAACGACGAGCCGCAAGGCAACCAGACTTTCTGCCCGTTGAAGAAAGTATTGCCGCTGGTGTACGACTCGATGAAGCGCGCGCAGGATGAAACGGGCGATGCCAAGCTGTTCTCCATGAACATCACCGCAGACGACCACTATGAAATGTGTGCCCGTGCTGACATGGCATTGGAAATTTTCGGGCCGGATGCGGACAAGCTGGCGTTCCTGGTGGACGGCTTCGTCGGTGGTCCGGGCATGATCACCACCGCACGTCGCCAATATGCGGATCAATTCCTGCACTACCACCGCGCCGGCCACGGCATGGTGACTTCACCTTCCGCCAAGCGCGGTTATACCGCCTTCGTGCTGGCGAAGATGAGCCGTCTGCAGGGCGCTTCCGGCATCCACGTCGGCACCATGGGCTACGGCAAGATGGAAGGCGAGGGCGACGACAAGATCATTGCTTACATGATCGAGCGCGATGAATGCCAGGGACCGATCTATTTCCAGAAATGGTATGGCATGAAGCCGACTGCGCCAATCGTTTCCGGCGGCATGAACGCTTTGCGTCTGCCGGGTTTCTTCAAGAACCTCGGACACGGCAACGTCATCAACACGGCAGGCGGCGGATCTTACGGCCACATTGATTCCCCGGCCGCTGGTGCGAAATCGTTGCGTCAGGCGTACGAATGCTGGCAAGCGGGTGCCGATCCGATCGAATGGGCGAAAGAGCACAAGGAATTCGCGCGTGCGTTCGAGTCCTTCCCCAAGGATTCCGACAAGCTGTTCCCGGGCTGGCGCGAAAAACTGGGTGTGCACAAGTAAGAACGTGAAAGGCGGAGCAGTGCTTGCCGCCGGGCAGTATTAAGAGAAAACGCGCCCCCACTTGCTGGGGGCGTTTTTTTGACTTCGACCGGCCGCAAGCGTCCTTAACATGCCAAGGCATGTTAGCCTGCGCCGCAACAAGCCGCTGCGCAGCATGTTGTCCGCAATAACAAAGAGGTTTAACTATGAGCAACATAGAGCAATACCAGGTTCACAAGGAGCCGTTCTATCAGGCGCAGGACGATGAAGTTGAGCTGTACGAGGCGGCCTATGCCGCGCGCTTGCCGGTGATGGTGAAAGGCCCGACCGGTTGCGGCAAATCGCGCTTCATCGAATACATGGCGTGGAAGCTTAACAAGCCGCTCATCACGGTAGCGTGTAACGAAGACATGACCGCCAGCGATCTGGTGGGGCGTTATTTGCTGGATGCCAACGGCACGCGCTGGCTGGATGGCCCGCTGACCACCGCCGCGCGCATCGGCGCAATCTGTTATTTGGACGAGATTGTCGAGGCACGACAGGACACCACGGTGGTGATCCACCCGCTGACCGACCATCGCCGCACTTTGCCGCTGGACAAGAAGGGTGAATTGCTTGAGGCGCATCCCGATTTCCAGCTGGTGATCTCCTACAATCCCGGCTACCAGAGCCTGATGAAAGACCTGAAGCAATCCACCAAGCAGCGCTTCACCGCGTTCCAATTTGATTACCCGGAAGCGAAAATCGAGGCGGATATTTTGAGCAAGGAAGCGGGCATCGAAGCGGGATTGGCGGCGCAACTGGTGAAGATCGGCCAGGTGGCGCGCAACTTGAAAGGCCATGGGCTGGACGAAGGCATCTCGACCCGTTTGCTGGTGTACGCGGCGACTCTGATCAAAGGCGGTGTCGAAGCCAAAGCGGCTTGCCGTATGGCCCTGGTGCGACCGATTACGGATGATGCGGACATCCGCGATACCCTGGATCACGCCATCGCAGCAACATTCGCCTAGACAATGGTCGTGCAAACGCTCGATATACCGGAAGATTTGCAATCCAGCTGGAAGGCGCTGGACTGCGGTTTTCCGCGCGTAGCGGAGGTATTTCCGGACTGCATGCGCGATGCCTTGCTGCTATTGTCGGAGGACGGCATCGCGTCATACATCGAGCATGCACGTTTCCTCGGCAAAATGGGACGCGGGGCGGAACCGATCCTGATCTTTCTGGAAGAATGGCCGCGGGTGGCAGCTTTGGTCGGTGAGGACGCACTGATCGACATCATGCTGTTCATCTACAAGATGTCGAAATCACCCAACGGCAAAGCGATCGTGCCTTTCCTGCAATCGCTCCCGGCCACTGCGCGGCGACTGCCGAGCCGCGACCAGTTAAGCGATTATCTGGCGATTGCGCTGGACTTGATGGAGCGCACGACCGGCTCGGTGCATGGCATCCACCAGACCTTTCCCAGTCCGGGCTTGCCGGAAATGTTCAAGCAGATTTCTGCGCTGTTGAACCAGTTGTCGCTGGCCGGCCTGAAGAACTGGGTTGAGTACGGAGTGCGTTACTACGGCGATCACCCGGAGCGCCAGATCGAGTATTTCGGCCTGCAATCGGCGGATAGCCGCGCTGTGTTGCAACGCGAACGGCACGGCACGCTGCTGGCGGATAACGAACGCAAGTTAAGCCTTTACTTGCGCGGGATGTGGCGCGAGGAAGAAATGCTTATTCCGTATTCCAGCGCCTTCGACGAATTGCGTAAACCGGTTCCCTACTACGACAAACTGGGCATCCGCGTGCCGGATGCCTACGATGCCGCGCACGGGATCTCCGGCCTCGACCGCTATCGAGCCGTGCTGACGCATATCGCGGCGCACCGCCGCTGGACGCGCGCCATCATCGCCGACAACATGAGTCCGTTTCAGCGCATGGCGGCTGAATTTCTGGAAGACAGCCGGGTGGAGTATCTGGCGCTGCGTGAGTACCCGGGCCTGCGGCCCATCTTCCTCGCACTGCATCCGGTCCCCAGGGAAGATGCCTGCGATCCGGAGAAAATTTCCACCGTGCGCTTAAGACTGGCCATGCTGTCGCGCGCCATTCTCGATCCGCGGCACGGCTATACGCAGGCCTGCATCACCGAATACGTGCAACGCTTTCATGCGCTGCTGGAAAAAGGTGAGTCAAGCACGCAGGAGATGGGTGATCTGGCCATCGCTTTCATCGCGCGCACCCGTTTGCCCAGCGACAATTTTGCCGACACGTATTTTACCGATACGGTGATTGATTACCGCGACGACAACCGCCAGATGTGGCAATTCATCGAGGAAGGCGAGGAAGAGGCGGCATTCGATGAGCCGCGCAAGATTGAACCGGGCGAAGAACTGAAAGGCCTGCCACCGCGCCATTACCACGAATGGGATTATCACAACCAAAGTTATCGTCCGGACTGGGTCAGCGTTTACGAAGGGCTGCACCCGCAGGGCAATGCAGCGGACATCGAGCGGTTGCTGGAAAAACACGCGGGGCTGGCCAAGAGACTGAAGAAGTTGCTCGACTTGCTCAAACCGCAGGACAAAGTGCGCATCCGCTATCAGGAAGAAGGCAGCGAGCTTGATCTGGATATCGCCATCCGCTCGCTTATCGATTACAAGAGCGGCGCGCAACCCGACCCGCGCATCAACATGAGCCACCGCAATGACGGGCGCAACATCGCCGTCATGCTGTTGCTTGACCTATCCGAGTCGCTCAACGAAAAAGCGGCAGGCAGCGAGCAGACTATTCTCGAACTCAGCCAGGAAGCGGTGACGCTGCTCGGTTGGGCCGTGGAAAAACTGGGCGATCCGTTCGCCATCGCAGGCTTTCATTCCAATACGCGCCACGATGTGCGCTATCTGCATATCAAGGGCTACACCGAGCATTGGGATGACAAAGTAAAGGGCCGCCTGGCGGCAATGGAAGCCAGTTATTCCACGCGCATGGGCGCGGCGATGCGCCATGCCGCGCACTTCCTGGAAAAACAACAGGCGGACAAAAAACTGATGCTGATTCTGACCGATGGCGAGCCTGCCGATATTGACAGCAAAGACGGACAGATTTTGATTGAGGATGCAAAACGCGCGGTAAAGGAACTCGACCAGCAGGGCATTTACAGCTATTGCATCAACCTTGATCCCAAGGCGGATGAGTACGTATCGAACATCTTTGGCAAGCAGTACACCATCGTCGATAACGTGGCGCAATTGCCCGAGAAGTTGCCAGAACTATTCATTTCATTGACCAAATAGCCATGGAGGATGGTCGTCAAAAGCAGTAGAATCAGGCTTCAAAATTCAAAATGACCAACGAGGAGAAACCAGCATGAGCAAGAGCCTTATCCAATTCATCATCGAAGAGCAACGCCATATTCCCAACGCCAGCGGCGACTTTACCGGTCTGCTGAGCGACGTTGTGTCTGCCTGCAAACAAATCGCGCATGACGTGAACAAGGGCGCGCTGATCGGCGTGCTGGGCAGCGCCGGTAGCGAAAACGTGCAGGGCGAAACGCAAAAGAAACTCGACATCATCACCAATGAAGTATTTATCAAAGCGAACGAATGGAGCGGTCACCTGGCGGGCATGGCGTCTGAAGAAATGGACGATGTGTATGAAATTCCGAAGAAGTATCCGCGTGGTAAATACTTGATCACTTTTGACCCATTGGATGGTTCTTCCAACATCGATGTGAACATCTCCGTCGGTACCATCTTCTCTATCCTGCGTTGCCCGGAAGGCGTGACAGATCCCAAAGCGGCCGACTTCCTGCAGCCCGGCACCAAGCAGGTCTGTGCCGGCTACGCGTTGTACGGCCCGAATACCATGATGGTGATCACCACCGGCCACGGCGTGAACGGCTTCACTTTGGATCGTGACGTTGGCGATTTCTTCCTGACCCACCCGAACATGCAGATTCCTGCGGATACCAACGAGTTTGCCATCAACATGTCCAATCAGCGTTACTGGGAAAAACCCGTGCAACGTTATGTGGAAGAGTGCGTGAAAGGACAGGACGGCGGTCGCGAAAAGAACTTCAACATGCGCTGGGTTGCATCGATGGTGGCCGAAGTACACCGTATCCTGACCCGTGGCGGTATCTTCATGTACCCGTTTGACACCAAAGACCCGGCCAAGGCAGGCAAGCTGCGCATCATGTACGAAGCCAACCCGATGTCGTTCATCGTCGAGCAGGCAGGTGGCATGAGTTCCACTGGGCGTGAGCGCATCCTTGAACTGCAACCTCAAGGTTTGCACCAGCGCGTGCCGGTGATTCTGGGTTCGAAGAACGAGGTCGAGCGCGTCGTCAGTTACCACAAAGGCGCGTAATTGAATCATGACGCCCCCACACTCCGGGGGCGTTTTTGCGGGCACTTCTGTCGGGAGAAGGCAACATGAGCAAACCATTGATCTCTATCGTCATGGGTAGTGCGAATGATTGGGAAATCATGCAGCAGGCGGCACGCGCCTTGCAGGATTTCGGCGTAGGCTTCGACGCGCGCGTGATCTCGGCGCATCGCTCGCCCGATATGCTGTTCGACCACATCCAGGAAATGAGCACACGGGGTGTGCAATGCTTCATCGCCGGAGCGGGTGGTGCGGCGCATCTGGCCGGGGTCATTGCCGGCAAAACCACGCTGCCGGTGCTTGGTGTGCCCATTCCTTCCAAGTATCTGAAGGGTCTGGACTCATTGCTTTCCATCGTGCAAATGCCAAAAGGCATCCCCGTTGCAACTTTTGCCATCGGTGAAGCGGGCGCGGTGAATGCGGGTCTGTTCGCTGTTGCCATGCTGGCGTTGAATGATGCGCAACTGGCGCAAAAGCTGTCCGATTATCGCAAGCAACAAGCTGCGCAGATCGCCGCGACCCGCTTGCCCGATTTGTAATTTATTGAGTCCATCATGACCGTCCTGCATGAATCAAATCTGCCCAGTCTGAAATTTTTGCATCGCGGCAAGGTGCGTGATCTGTATGAGATCGACAGCGAGCATCTGCTCATCGTGCAGACCGACCGCCTCTCTGCCTTTGACGTCATCCTGCCCAACCCGATTCCGGGCAAGGGTGAGGTGCTGACCGCGGTGTCGAATTTCTGGTTCAAACGACTGGCGCATATCATCCAGAATCATCTGACCGATATCGCTCCCGAGTCGGTCGTGTTGACTGAAGCTGAGCGCGCACAGGTACGCGGTCGCGCCTTCGTCACCAAAAAACTGAAGCCGTTGCCAATCGAGGCCATCGTGCGCGGCTATCTGGTTGGATCGGGATGGAAGGATTACAAAAAGAGCGGCGCGGTGTGCGGTATCCCCCTGCCGCCCGGTTTGCAGGAAGCGCAGAAACTGCCGCAACCTTTATTCACCCCGTCGAGCAAGGCGACCGTGGGCGAACACGACGAGAACATCAGCTTTGAGGTGGTGCAGAAACTGCTGGGGCCGGCAATGGCCGAGCAAGTGAAGAACGCGACGCTTGCGCTCTACACCGAAGCAGCCAACTATGCCCTGACGCGCGGCATCATCATTGCCGACACCAAGTTCGAATTCGGTGTGGATGGCGCAGGCAAGTTGTACCTGATTGACGAGGCCATCACGCCGGACTCCTCTCGCTTCTGGCCAGCTGATCAATACAAGGTCGGTAGCAACCCCCCCAGCTTCGACAAACAGTTCGTCCGTGACTGGCTCGAAGCATCCGGCTGGAACAAGCAGCCGCCGGCTCCGCAAGTGCCTGCTGAAGTACTGCAGAAGACGGCTGAAAAATACCGCGAGGCGCAACGCCTGCTGGGGGCATGACCAGTCCGGCCGGCCTCATCGCAGGATTTCACCGCTTCCGTCAGGAACATTTCGGGGAGGCGGATGCCCTGTACAAACAGCTGGTGCAGGATGGACAGACCCCCAAAATCCTGATGGTTGCCTGTTGCGACTCGCGCGTTGATCCGGCGCTGGTTCTGGATTGCGCGCCGGGCGACTTGTTTGTCATCCGCAATGTCGCCAACCTCATCCCGCCCGCCGAGGATTCCGATCACGGCCGTCACGGCACCAGTGCCGCGCTGGAATACGGGGTGCGCATTCTGGGCGTGGAGCACATCATTGTGCTGGGACATGCGCATTGTGGCGGGATCCGGGCATTGCTTGCCGGCAACGGGGTGCGCGCAGAAGACACCAGTTATATCAGCAGCTGGATGCGCGTGGCGGAAGAGGCTCGGCAGATAGTGCTGCATCAGCATCCGCAGCTGAATGAGGCTGAACGTGAACGCGCCTGCGAACAGCAGGCGATCCTATGCTCATTGGATAATCTGATGACTTTCAGTTGGGTGCGGGAGGGATTGGCAGCGGGCACGCTGGCGCTGCATGGCTGGTATTTCGACATCGAACACGGACAGTTGAAGCAGTTTGATGCAGCTAACTGCCGGTTCGAGGCGGTGTGATCACTGGTGACCTCGAAAAACCTACTACTCTGCGGCGGGCGAAAGTCCCTTTAATTCGCGGTATCGCACCTTTTCTGCCGCGTAGCGCGCTTTGACTGTCGCCAGTTCCTGCTGGCTATTGCCCAGATCTGTCTGGAATTTATCAATTCGCTGCTGCGCCTCGTCGAGATCCTCTTCCAGTGATTTGGGAGTCTTGCGTTTTTGCTGGGTGAGACGTTCCTGCTCCTGTTGCAGACTCACCAAGTTTTCCTGGGCTGACTTCAGCAACGTGCTGAAGCTGTTGATGCGCGCCTCGACTTGTTGCAGGTTACGATCGCGCGCCAGATCAATCTCTTTTTCCGAGCTGTAGGTATTGATCAGTGCATTGTCGTGGCGCTCCGCTTCAATGCGCTCCTTTTCGGCTGCCGGGTCTCTTATGATCTGTTTTTGATCCTGGTTTGTGCGCACATCATCGCGTTGCTTGATTCGCCCTTTATCCAGTTTTACCGCCTCCTTGTTGGCATACTCCGGCGGGATGGTCTCGCCGTAATGGGTGGTGCCGTTGTTGTCGACCCACTTGTACAACTTCGCTTCAGCACTCAAGGAAGCCGCTACGCACAAGGCGGCAACACTCAACAGCAATCTGGAATCAATCATCATTTCACCCCGTAACAGTCACGATAAGTTTGTACCGCGTGCAGATTCTGCACCAACTCCGCCTGCCCCTGCAAATAAGCCAGCAAATCATCCAGTGCCGCGATGGAAATAACCGGCAGCCCGTAATCGCGTTGCACCTCCTGCACCGCCGACAACTCGCCCTGCCCGCGCTCCATACGGTCCAGTGCGATCACCACCGCGCAGGGTGTGGCGCCTGCGCCACGAATCAGTTCAATCGACTCGCGCACCGAAGTTCCCGCCGAGATCACATCATCGATGATGACTACCCTGCCCTGTAGTTTCGCACCCACTGTGGTGCCGCCCTCACCGTGGTCTTTTGCCTCCTTGCGATTGAAGCAATAAGGCACGTTGCGCCCCTGTTCCGCCAGCGCGATGGAAGTACCCGCAACCAGCGGGATGCCCTTGTAGGCCGGGCCGAACAACATATCAAACTCGACGTTCGCGGCAAGAATGGCCTGCGCATAGAACTGACACAATTCGCGCAACGCGGCGCCGTCCTGGAATAAACCGGAATTAAAGAAATACGGCGACAGACGTCCGGCCTTGGTCTGGAATTCACCGAAGCGCAACACATTCTGCGCAACGGCGAAACGGATGAAATCCTGGCGGTAAGCGTGCATAGAACCTCTAAAAACAATTTACCACAGAGATGCAGAGGCACAGAGAAGAACCGCTGCAATCAGGCCGCCATTATAATGCCCGCCCCATCAGAATTCTGGATTTCGAATGCGCATCATTACGTTAAATCTGAACGGTATCCGCTCTGCCTGCAACAAAGGCATGCTCGAATGGTTTGCCAGGCAGAACGCCGACATTCTGTGCGTGCAGGAACTTAAAGCGCAGGCCGCCGACATGCCACCGGACATGCTCTCGCCGCAAGGATTTCACGGCTATTTTCACTATGCCGAAAAAAAAGGTTACAGCGGGGTCGGCATTTACTCAAAACACAAACCGGATAAGGTGATCGCAGGCTTGGGCTTTCCGGAATTCGATGCCGAAGGACGTTATATCGAAGCACAGTTTGGCAACCTCAGCGTCGTGTCGCTCTACCTGCCTTCCGGCTCCAGCGGCGAAGAACGCCAAGCGGTAAAGTTCAAATTTCTGGAAGTTTTCATGCCTCACCTCGTACAGCTTCGACAAAGTGGGCGAGACGTGATTGTATGTGGTGACTGGAACATCGCTCACACCGAAAAAGACCTGAAGAACTGGCGCAGCAACCAGAAAAACTCCGGCTTCCTGCCGGAAGAACGCGCCTGGCTCACCCAGCTGTTCAACGAAGTCGGCTTCATAGACGTGTTCCGCTTACTGCATCCCGATCTGGAAGCCTACACCTGGTGGTCGAATCGCGGCCAGGCGTGGGCAAAAGATGTCGGTTGGCGCCTCGACTACCAAGTCGCCACCCCCGGCATCGCCGCCAAAGCGCTGAACAC
>Ga0210009_1001314_pt1 | contig 22030 bp, 23 predicted proteins | sample CryGeyCG2114_065_FD_185457 | JGI IMG/M metagenome (GOLD analysis project Ga0210009, IMG submission 185457) | Groundwater microbial communities from aquifer - Crystal Geyser CG12_big_fil_rev_8/21/14_0.65 (SPAdes) (version 2) | ecosystem: Environmental > Aquatic > Deep subsurface > Groundwater ... | reverse complement strand
ACATTGCACGGCCATTCTGACATTGCACGGCCATTCTGACATTGCACGGCCATTCTGACATTGCACGGCCATCAACGCTTCTTTTCTACCTCTTCGTTTTGACCCTTGGCGTAGGCGCGCGTCATTGAGCGGAGCGTGCCCATCTGCTGTTTGAAGTTGAAGCAACCGCTGCACATCATCACGTGCGCTGTTTGTAGCGCAGTACGTCGGCGATCTTGTTTTTAAGGATGGCGAACATCCAGGTCTTGAACGCGGCGCGCCCGCCAAACGAGTCCGCATTTTTCATTGCACCGATCAGTGCCTCCTGCACTGCATCTTCCGCCTGATTGATATCGTTCAATTGTAGCGTGGCGAACTTCAGCATCTGGCGGCGCATGTCCTGCAGAAATGCGGTGTCGGCGAGCAAGCCCTGCGGATGTTCAGCCCTTGATATTGGAGTATTTAATTTCGCAGTCATTGGCTTCCCTGAGTTCGAGTTCGTTCTTCGCCGCGCTATTGCTGGCCACGCATTAGGGTACGAGATAATTCAAGATCAAGTGAAGCCCTGCGATCGTGTCGCCATGCAGCATCACTTCAGCCTGATTGGCCAAGTTTAGCAGCGTACCTACCACCGCGATCTTGAGCGCATTGACCACGATGCGGCGAGACAGGGAGTTTTTGGGCAAGCGCTGCATGACGATCAAGCCGGCTGTATGCCGTGCTTGCGCATGAAACGGCGGTCGATCCAGTTCTTCCACTGCCACACCCAGCCGCCCTGCGCCCTGAACGCGCCCCAGGAGACGATGGCATGGCGCGGGCCGGTGGCGGCGAGAATCAGGCATTGCGTCAGGGTGTTGTTCCGTTCAAGAGATAACCGCAGTGCAGTCGCGCTGGCAGGCAAAATGCAGGGCAATGCAATTATCCGCAGCCAGCACAAGCTGGCTGATCAGCCGCGTAATTCCTTTTATTCATCGGGGTTGTATTATCCCGCTTCTTTTAATATGATTCGGGAACAATGAATGTTTAAGGGGTGCACAGGGCGCAAGCCCTGCCAGTTCATAAATAATCCCAGATAATCCATAAGCCTGTGGGAGCTCGATCTATCGAACTCCCACACAACACAAACAGCCTAAGGAATAATCCGGGATCATTTCTCTCAACTCGTTTTAATCCAGGAGCGCAAATGACACACGATTGTTCAACCACTATTTCCTTCAACCTGATCTATCCATTCGATGCCCGTGGTATCGCCAAACGCTTTCGCCATGCCGCGATCTTTGGCGCGCTGGATGCACTCAATCCCGGCGAGACCATGCAATTCATGAACGACCACGATCCCATTCCTCTGCTCGGGCAATTGCAGCAACATTACGGGGAACACCTCACCATCGAATACGTCGCGCGCGAGCCGGGGCAGATCACGATCAACTTCAAGCGGGTCTGAACAGCGCCGTGCAACGCAGCCCGCAACTGCAACCGCTGTCGCGTGAGCACCACACTGCGCTGGTGCTGGCGAAGGCGTGCGAGCGGAGTGCAGCTGCGGATGCAGCGGCAGTTGAAGCGGCCTGCCGGCGCGTCATCCGGTCTTATGCGGATGAACTCTATCCGCACTTTTTGATCGAGGAGCAAACTCTGTTGCCGTTGTTGCAGGGAACGCCGGAGCAGCCACTGGCCGAGCACACCCTGTCCGATCATCGGCAACTGGCCGAGCTGCACAACCGCATGCAAACGCCGGATGCGGACGCCTTGCGCCAGTTCGGGCAGATTCTGATGGCACATGTGCGCTTCGAGGAACGCGAGTTATTTCCGGCGCTCGAGCGCTATCTGGATCAGCCGGCACCCAAATAAGCGTTTGTCACGAAAGACCGATTACATCGCCACCCCTTCAAGGCGGGGATTCAGCTCATTGGATTTGACGGTCTCCCTTCAAGTAACGATGAATGGGAATCCTGTTTTTCTTTAAAGCTTTCTTGATCGACCCGAAAATACCTATAGTCTTTGCCCTCGCTTAAGTTCAATTAAGGTTTAGGGTCAGGATGAAACGAGTTCGCCTTGCCACGCTGACCACACTGACCATGCTCGCCTTTGCCGCCAATTCGGTTTTTTGCCGCATGGCACTGAAGGAAACCAGCATCAATGCAGCAAGCTTCACCACAGTGCGCCTCCTGTCCGGTGCACTCGTTCTCTGGCTGCTGCTGCGCTGGCAAAATCAGGCACCACTCAGGCACGGTGACTGGCGCAGCGCGCCGGCCTTGTTCATCTACGCTGTCGCCCTTTCTTTCGCCTACCGCAGCATCGATACCGGCGCGGGTGCGTTGATGCTGTTCGGCGCGGTGCAGGCAACCATGATCCTCGCCGGATTTTTCGCAGGCGAACGCATGAGCGCCTTGCACGCCGCCGGTTTTGCGGCAGCGGCGATCAGGCTGGTGATCCCGGTGACACCCGGCGTAAAAGCGCCGTCGGTGCTGGATTCGATGCTGATGTTGGCGAGCGGAGTCGCTTGGGGCATTTATTCTTTACTCGGACGCAGGCTGGCGGATCCCGCCGCCGCGACTGCCGGGAATTTTTTGCGCGCCGCGCCGATGGCGGTCGCGCTCCCTATGCTGGCGCTACCCTGGCTGCAACTGGACGCACGCGGCGTATGGTACGCCGTGCGCTTTCCGGTGCACTGACTTCTGCCTTCGGCTACGTGCTGTGGTATCGGGTGTTGCAGCACCTGCGCGCGATGACCGCCTCCACCGTGCAACTTTCCGCACCGATCATCGCCACATTGGCGGTATCGTTTTGCTGGGTGAGGTGTTCACGCGCGATATATTCGTCGCCTCGGTGCTGATCCTCGGCAGCATATGGCTAGTGTTGCGCTACGGCAAGGTATGAAATGGATAGTACGGAATTTGTTTAAACAGTGAAACGTCGGCCTGAAGTCCGACCCACAACACCGGGCTCACAGCGTCATTACATCAGTGCGACGCTTTTCACTTGTGCATACACTTCCATGCCGACCGCCAGACCAAGCCGGTCGCGCGAGCGGCGGGTGATGCGCGACAGCAACACATTCGATGCGCCGACCGTCATGCGCACGTTCACTTTGTCCGCGCCCTCGTCGCAAATCTCGGCGATGCGCGCGGGCAGGATGTTGCTGATACTGGTGTCGTGCGCGTGCTGCAGCGCGATGCTCACGTCGCGCGCCAACACCCGGGCGCGCACGCGGCTGCCAAGCGGATGGCTGACCTGTCCTACCCACACGCTGCCGCCGCCGTAGTCCAGTTGCGTCAAACCATAGTGCTCGTCGTGCTGCACCACCGTCGCCTCGATCACCGCGCCCGCATCGTCAAAGTGCGCGGTGGGCAAATCGAGGCGCGCGAGTATCTCGCCCGGCGCGCCGCAGGCGATGACATGGCCTGCTTGCAGCAACAAAAGGTGATCGGCCAGCCGCGCCACTTCATCCAGCGCATGGCTGACGTACAACACGGGAATCTCCAGCTCACGATGCAGGGCTTCGAGATACGGCAGGATCTCCTGCTTGCTGCGGGTGTCGAGCGCGGACAGCGGCTCATCCATCAGCAACAGCCGCGGGCTGGTGAGCAACGCGCGCCCGATGGCGACGCGCTGGCGTTCGCCGCCGGATAGTTGCGCCGGATCAACGCGTCCGATCAGTTGATTCAATCCAAGCCAGCCCACGACTTGCTCCAACTGTACTTTTCGCTCGAATGGCGCAATGCGCCGGTAACCGTATTCGAGATTGGCGCGCACCGACAGATGCGGGAACAGACTAGCCTCCTGGCATACATAACCCAAGGTGCGTCGATGCACGGGCAGAAAAATCTTTTCGTCCTGCCAGGTTTCATCGCCCACCCGCAATGAACCCGATGCGCGTTCCAGCCCGGCGATACAGCGCAACAAAGTAGTCTTGCCCGACCCCGATGCACCGAATAAGGCGGTGATCCCGCGGAGGGGAAATTGCGCATCCACATCCAGCATAAAGCCGGCGCGTTGCAGTCGGAAGCACGCGCGGATACTCACGGATGCACCACCAGATAGCGGCGATTGATGGCATACACCGTTAACAACATCAGGAAGGAAGCCGCCAACAGACCGCCTGCCAGTACATGCGCGCTGGCATAGTCCATCGACTCGGCATGATCGTAGATGGCGATGGACAGCACGCGCGTTGCGCCCGGAATGTTGCCGCCCACCATCAGCACCACGCCGAATTCGCCGACGGTATGCGCGAAGGTCAGGGTGATGGCGGTAAGCAGTCCGCGCCTCGACAACGGCAGCACCACGCTGAAGAAACGATCCCACGCACCGGCGCGCAGGGTGGCGGCGGCTTCCGTCATGCGCTGTCCCACGCTGCCAAACGCATCCTTCAGTGGTTGCACCATGAACGGCATCGAGTACAAAGTCGAGGCCAGCACCAGTCCGGCAAAGGTGAACGCCAGATGATGCAAACCGATGGATTCCAGCAGAGCGCCGAGCGGACCGTGCGGCCCCAGCGCCACGAGCATATAGAAGCCCAGCACCGTCGGCGGCAGCACCAGCGGCAAGGCCACCACCGCTTCTATAGCGACCGCGAAACGCGAACGCGTGCGCGCCAGCCACCATGCCAACGGCGTGCCAAGAATAAGCAACACTAGCGTGGTGAGCGCGGAGAGCTTGAGGGTGGTGATCAGCGCCAACCAGTCTGACTGCGACATTGGGTCACCTCTAAGAATTGGTTCTTCGGGCGAATCGCTGCGTTGCGCGGTGCTCGCAATCTCGCCTATCGAATTGATATGTCTCGGTTACTGCGCTCCGTGCGCCTTGCGGTTCATCCCGCATAACCGAATTTTTCCAGGCGCCCATTTATTTCCATTCCTCGCCCGGTAAGGCAAAACCATAACGACGCATCACCACGCGCGCGGGTTCACGGGTGATGTAGTCGGCAAACTGCTTTGCCAACGGATTATTCGCGGCACGTTGCGTGATGACGAAACCCTGTTCCAGCGGCGCGTGCCACTCGGCGGGAATCAACGTCCATGCGCCTTTGCCTTGCAGGGCGGGCGACTTCACCAGCGACAGCGCAACAATGCCCGCCTCTGCCGCGCCGGAATCGACGAACTGCGCGGTATGCGCGATATTTTCCCCCAGCACCAATTTGGGCTGCATGGCCTCCCACACGCCCGCATATTGCAACGCTTCCTGCGCACGCTTGCCATAAGGTGCATGCAACGGATTGGCGATGGCAAATTTACTGATGGCCGCTTGCGGCAGTTTTTGCAGTGTCACTTTAGCCAGTTCAGGTTTGAGACGCCACAACACGATGCGACCGACGGCATAAGGCTGCACCGCGCCCGCCGTCAGCCCTTGGCTTGCCAATTGCTGCGGATAGGTGATGTCGGCGGAAAAATACAAATCGAACGGTGCGCCATTGACAATCTGGGTCAGGAATTTTCCGCTGGAGCCATAGATCACCTCGATCTTGTTGGCGGGATGCTGCACGCGGAAATTCTCCACCACTTCCGCCATGGCGAATTTGAGATCGGCGGCCGCGGCGATAATCAGCTCCCCCGCTTTGGCCGACGCCGGCAGCGATAGCGCAAGCCCCATAAAACAGATGAGCCGATAAAAATGGATGGGAAGTTTCACGTTTAATTCATCGACTTTGCATGAACAAAAACAGCCGGCGGTAGCAACCCGTAATCAGGGCAACTCGTACCCGAACCCGCGCATGACCGTGCGCGCCTTCTCGCCCTTCAGGAAGACAAGAAAAGCTTTCGCCGCTGTCTCATCTTGCGCGCCGGATAACAGCACCGCGCTCTGGCGGATGGGGTTATGCAGAGTGGGCGGCACCAGCCACCACGAACCCTCGCGCACCTTGCCCTCGCGCATCACCTGCGACAGCGCGATGAAGGCGAGATCGGCACGTTCGGTCGCGGCGAGCCGATAGGTTTCCGTCAAATCATCGCCCTTGTCCAGCTTGCGCTGGATCGCGTTCCACATGATCAACTTGGTCAACGTCTCCTGCGCAGCGATGCCGTAAGGCGAGAAGCGCGGATTGGCGATGGCCAGTTTGGCGAAACTGCCTTTGTTGAGAATCGCGCCATTCTCGTCCACCAGATCGGGCTGCACGCTCCACAGCACCAGTCGCCCCGTGGCATAGACAAAACGCGAACCACCGACCGCCAGCCCTTCCTGCATCAATCGTTTTGGAATCTCCTCATCGGCGGACAGAAACACATCAAACGCCGCGCCTTTTCTGATCTGCGCATACAGCTTGCCGCTGGAACCAAAATCAATTTTCAGCGTGTGCCCGCTTTCCTTATGGAACAGCGCCGCGAGGCGTTCCATGGGTGCGGCAAAATTTGATGCCACCGCAACGTGCACCTCAGCGGCGAATGCCGGGTGCACCGGCGTCCCGAGCAGCAAGCCGATCAGAACCAAAAAGTTAAATCCAGGATGCTTCATTTTTTCTCTCTTAAACCCGGGAAAAGCATTCCCACGCGGAGACGCGGAGAACGCGGGGGCAATTCAAAGATATATGACCACAAGTCATGATCAGCCAATTGGTGAAGTGCATCGTTGTTGCAACAGTCTAATTTTACTCCGCGTTCTTCGCGTCTCCGCGTGATCAACTGCTGTTTTTGGGTTAAACCGAATCAACGACCGCGCTCGGTACTATTTCGATTTGGCGTGCGCCGGGCGAAATGCCTTGCATTGTGCCGGATCGGATTCCAGATATGCGCCTTCGATCAGGTCAATGCAATAGGGAATCGCGGGAAACACCGCATTCAGACAATCGTCGATGGCGGAAGGTTTGCCCGGCAGGTTGAGGATCAAACTCTTGCCGCGGATCCCGGCGGTCTGCCGCGACAGGATGGCGGTCGGCACGAATTTGAGCGAGGCGGTGCGCATCAGTTCGCCGAAACCCGGCAGTAGCTTTTCGCATACCCTCTCGGTGGCTTCCGGGGTGACATCGCGCAAGGCGGGGCCGGTGCCGCCGGTGGTCACCACCAGCGAACACTCCTCGATACCGCACAGTTCGATGAGGGTCTTTTCGATCAAAGGTTGCTCGTCCGGAATGACGCGCACCACGGCTTCCCAGGGGCTGCTCAGTACGCGCGTGAACCATGCCTGCATGGCAGGGCCGCCCTTGTCTTCGTATTCGCCGCGGCTGGCGCGGTCGGAGATGGTCACAAAACCGATGCGTGCTTTCATTTAAAAATTCCTTTCTGAATCGACTGTGCCCGCAGGTCAGGCTGTAGGTCGGACTTCAGTCCGACAAACCTCCTCTACCTTCCCCTTGACAGGGGAAGAAGTCGGGTTGCACCCGCAAAGGGTAGGCCGTGGTTGTATGGGCTAAAGCCCCAACAGCCACGCACAAACCCGACCCACATTACTCCCTGAATCCTGTTTCTTCCTGAAACATCGTGCCATCCAGCAACTGCACAATGACTTGTTCGCCTGCGGCAAGACCGGTGCTGTCAGCGGGCACGATCATCAACCCATCCGCCTTCGCCATCGACAGCAACACGCCGCTGCTTTGCGTGCCGGTGGCACTGGCGAGGAAACCGGACTCGTCGCGCGTCAGTCGCACGCGGATGAACTCAGTGCGACCGGGGCGGAACTTCACCGCATGCGTCACGCGCGCCGTCACGGTGCGCCGGAACATACGCGAATTGCCCAGCATGCGGCGCAAGGCCGGCACGACGAATTCTTCCACACAGACCATGCTGGAAACCGGATTCCCCGGCAGTCCGAATACCAGCGTCTGGCTGGTCGTGCCAAACGCCAACGGATGACCGGGGCGGATCGCCACGCGCCAGAACTTCATTGTCACGCCCAGTTTCTCGATGGTCGGGCGCACGTAGTCGTGCACGCCGACCGAGGTGCCGCCGGACACCAGCAGCACGTCGTATTCCAGTCCGCGCTTCAGGTACTGTTCCAACTCGTGCCGGTCATCGCGCGCGATGCCGAGCAACACCGGCTCAATGCCGAGTGCCTGCACTTGCGCCATCAGTGCATAGCTGTTGGCATCGGGAATCTTGTTCGGATCGACGGGTTCATCCATCGCCTCCAGCTCATTGCCGGTGGACAGGATCGCCACGCGCGGGCGGCAATACACTGCAAACTGCGCCGCCTTCACTGCCGCCAGCATACCGATCACCCCCGGTGTGATTTCCGTTCCGGCGGTCAGCACCACGTCGCCGGTGAACATGTTTTCCCCGCGCAGACGCATGTCGTTACCCGGCTTGGCTGCCTTGTTGATCTGCACCGTGTTCGCCGAAATCTCTTGTGAATCTTCCACGCGGATCACCGCATCTGCGCCAGGCGGAACAGGTGCGCCGGTCATGATGCGTGCACATTGCCCAGCGGCAACGGTTTTGCGCGGCATGTCGCCCGCCTTGATGTCGTCGATGATTTCCAGGACAACCGGTGCATTCGCCGCGTCTGCGCTGCGCACGGCAAAACCATCCATCGCCGACACATCATAGGGCGGCAGATCACGGTTGGCGCATATGTCTTCGGCCAGCACCCGCCCCAGTGCCTGTTCCAATTTCACCTGTTCCGTGCCCGGCGTCCTCACCGATTCGAGGATGACACGCTGCGCCTCGCTTGCTTGCTGATGCTTCATTGTCTGGATTCCTTTTCCTTCATTCCAAAATTTCCCATCGTCGGTTAAAACTCGTCCTGCCACCGCTTCATTGCCTGCACCACATCCTGCGGCGTGTCCAGATCAAAAAAACTGCGCAGTTGCGGGTCTGCCGCCACCATCTGCGCCTCATCCACGTAACACACCGGCAAACGATCGAGCAGTGCGCGCAAGCTGTGCTTGCCGCTGCCGCGCAACAACTGCCGCACCTCATGCAAACAGCCCGTGGCATAGAACGCTGCCAGCGGTTGCGGATAGCCATGCACCAGCGGCACGACTGCCTGAAATTCGTTACGGCATTGTGCCATAAGCTCGATCACCGCCGGAGTGATGAACGGCATGTCGCAGGCCACGGCGAATACCCACGGCGTGGTCACACATTCCAGTCCGGCTGCCAGTCCGGCCAACGGTCCGCTGTACGCGGGATCATCGCAGACTTGCGGCAGGTCGATCTCGGGACGAAGTTGGCGCACGCTGATGATCACTTCGGCAAACATGGGTTGCAGCGTAGCGGCTACACTTTGCAGCAGCGTTCGCCCGCCCAGCAGCAGATTGGCTTTATCCTGCCCCATGCGCCGCGAATCACCGCCCGCGAGGATGATTGCCGTGCAATCCGCAATCATTTGCGCTCGAGCATAAAGTCGACGATGGCGGAGATATCTTCCAGGCCGAAATGCGGCAGCTGCGGATAGACCTCATCCATGTCGGTGACGATGGCAATGAGTCCATCTTCGATCACACAGCGCGGCGGTTTGGCGCACGCGCGGCGCAGCACTTCGATCTTCGCCCCGCCGGCGAGGGAGAATCCCTCCGCCAGCACCAGATCCGCCTCGCTCAGGAAGCGTTGCGCCAGTTGCTCCGGCTCGCGCTCCACCGTTGCATCAGCGACCAATTGCAGCGCATCTCGCGTCAGCAACATGCTCATTACCGCCCCCGCCTCCTTGTAGCGGAAGCTGTCCTTGCCGGGCGTGTCCAGCTCCACCTTGTGATGGGCGTGTTTGATCGTGGCGACCTTCAGACCGCGCCCGCTTAATTCGCGAATGAGCTTTTCCACCAGCGTGGTCTTGCCGGCACCGGAATGGCCGACGATGGAGAAGATTTTCATGGTTTAGAAAAATAGAATCTGAGGTGAGTCATTTGCGCAATTCGAATGGGTAAAATTTGACTGTCAGCTTCTGGCCGAACTTCGGCACATGGCATCCTGGCAACTGAACGACAGCTCTTGAATCAAATTCGAAAGGCTTAGTCACCAACGATTGAAATCGTTGGAGAGCCACATTCCATGCGTGTTCAGCCGCTCGTCCCGGCAATATAAGCTGCCGTCAGTTCATGGCTGGGGTTATCGAACAGCGCCTGGCAGCGCCCGAACTCAATCAGTCTGCCCACCCGCTCTGTCATCCAGAAGAAGGCGGCGTAGTTGGCGACGCGGCGCGCCTGGGCTAAGTTGTGCGTGACGATCACGACGGTATAACGGTTGCACAAACTGCGGATCAGGTCTTCGACCACCACCGAGGCAATCGGGTCAAGCGCGCTGCAGGGTTCGTCCATCAACAGGATGGAGGGTTCGAGTGCCAAGGCGCGGGCGATGCACAGGCGTTGTTGCTGGCCACCTGACAATGCCAAGGCGGAACTATCCAGGCGGTCTTTCACCTCTTCCCACAGCCCGACATCGCACAAGGCGCGCTCCACCCGACCATCCAGTTCACTGCGTGCCTGCACGCCGTGTTCGCGCAGCGGCATTTCGAGGTTGCGCCGTATTGACAACGGAAAGGGGTTGGGTTTCTGGAAAATCATGCCGACCTTGCGCCGCAACGTCATCACATCCAGACGGGGCGCAGACACTTCTTCACCGTCAATCCGGATACTGCCCTGCACGCGACTACCCGGAATCAAATCGGTGAGGCGGTTCAGCGAGGAAAGAAAGCTGGTTTTGCCGCAGCCGGACGGGCCGATAAGCGCGGTGATGCAACCTTTGTTGATGTCCAGCGACACGCCTTGCAGCACGGTCTTGCCGTGATAGGACACGGCGAGATCCTGCACCTGAATGTGCGGCACGGGGACACAGCAGGGTTCGCCCTGTTCGACATTGCCCAAGGTGTAAGCACAGGCGTTGTGGAGGCGATGGTCTTCGGTATTCATGGGGTCTTTCTCACTCGCAAAAATCGTTCAGACAAACTGACGGCGGCATTGTTGATGACCAGCAGCAGCACAATCAACACCAGCGCAGAGCCGTATGCGGCGGCATCACCGCCCGACACGTTCATCGATAAATCGTAAATATGCACCGACAGCGCACGCCCCGAATCGGAAAGGGATTCGGGCATTCTGTCCACGTAGCCGCTGGTAAAAATCAGCGCAGCGGTTTCTGCCAGCGCACGTCCGATGCTGAGCATCAGCCCCGCCGTGATCGCGGGAGCGGCAGCGGGCAGCAACACATGCCACAGCGCGGCGGCGCGGCTTAAACCCAGTGCCGCTGCCCCGCTTCGCCATTCGACTGTTACCGCCGACAAGCCCGCTTCAGCGGTGACGATGAACAAGGGCAACATCATGCACGCCAAAGTTAATCCGCCCGACCAGATCGAAAAGCCCATGCCCAGTGCGATGCAGAACAATGCATTGCCAAACAGACCAAACACGATAGACGGCACACCCGCCAGCACATTCAGGCTCATGCGCAGTATTCGTGCCAACGAACCCGTCGCGTATTCACTCAAATACACTGCCGTCGCCAGCCCCAGTGGAATCGTCACGGTCAATGCCACCATCAAAATAAGCAGAGTGGACACCAGAATGGGTGCGATGCCGCCGTCACGTCCTGCATTCTGCGGTGCGTCCAACAGAAAATCGCTGCTGAGCTTGCCTAACCCGTGAACAACCACATCGCCCAGCAACCACAGGAATACGCCCACCACCAGGGCGGTTGCCAACCAAACCACCATTGTCAGCAAAATATCACCAAACTTTTTCGTTTGTTTACGCATACAACTGGCCTCCGCGCCTGCCCGCCAACCACGCCAGCACCGCGACGATCAGCATCAGCAGCCAGCCTGAAGCAAACAATGCGGCACGATGTTCACCCGCAGCGTAGGACATTTCCAGCGCGATATTGGCAGTCAGCACGCGCACGGGATCAAATAAACTGCCCGGTGTTTGCACCACATTGCCCGCCACCATCAGCACCGCCATGGTTTCGCCGAGTGCGCGCATCGCTGCCAGTAGCGCGCCACTGCAAATCCCCGCGCGTGCTTCGGGCAATGCCACACCCAACACGATGCCTTTGCGGCTTAAACCCAACGCTGCCGCACCCAACAAACTAGCAGGTGCAACCGCTGCCAAAGCCGCTTCGCTGGTGAGTGCCACGGTGGGTAGCACCATCAGCGCGAGGATCAATATTGCCGCCAGCAAGCTGGCACCGGGTGGCTCCCAGCCTGCGATCAAAGGGACGAGCACGGTCAATCCCCATAGCCCATAGACCACCGAAGGGATGCCTGCCAGCAACATCATCACGCGGCGCAACGGCATCACCAACCAGGATGGCGCATAAAAACGGCTGAATACTGCGCTCAATACGCCCAGCGGCAGAGCAATCAGCAGCGCGCCCAGACTGGCGGCCAAGGTCGCCCACAACATCGGCAACAGATTGAATAAACCGCTGGAGGGAAACCAGCCCTCGCTGGCGAAGAAACGTGTCCAGCCGCCGCCTGAAAGTACCAGCCAGGATTCCTTCAACAGCAATAACAGCACCAGCACCAGCAGCAGGGCAACCGCCAGCGCGAGGCTGCCGGTTAGCCTTGCCAGCCACGCATCAGCGCGCGCCGTGGACGAAGTATTGTGCCGTGACCAGATCATCCACTGCCGCCGATTGTGCGAATTCGATAAAACGTTTGGCGAGTCCCGTCGGCTCACCCTTGCTGAGCAGATTCAGCGGACGCGACAAGGGAAATTTACCTTCCCTCACGTTGGCGACCGTGGCATCAACACCCGCCATCGGCAACAACTGAATCAGCGTGCCGTGCGTCTGCTCATATTCCGCCGTGCCGATCGAGACATAGCCGATTGCACCAACATTGCCCGCCACCGTCTTGATGCCTTGCTGGTTATCGCCGATCACCACGTGCGCACGAATGTCGGGGTTCTTGAGCTGAAAGTGGTGCAGGAATAATTCCAGCGTGGAGCGACCTTCGGCTTTGTTCACCACGGTAATTTTGCGATCCTCGCCACCGACCTCGCGCCAGTTGCTAATTTGCCCGGTGTAGATTTGTTTGATCTGTGCGTCGCTCAACTTTTTAACGGGATTTTTCTGATGCAGGATGATGCCGATGCCATCCATGGCGATGCGGTGCGCCACCAGCGCTTGCGCCTCGTCGGGTTTCAAAGCGCGCGATGCCATGCCGATATCCGCCAAGCCCGTGCGCGCATCGTTCACGCCGCGCGTCGAGCCGCCTGTTTGCACATCCACGCGCACACCAGGATTTTGTTGCTCAAAACGTTTGCCGATCTCCAATGCCAGCGGCGCAATGGTACTCGAACCCGTCAGCACCAGTTTTTGACCCTCGGCCAAGGCATTGCTATTTAGCCCCACAGCAAGGGAGACCGCCAGCACCCATTTCAATATTTGTTGCGCGCACATCTTTTCGCTCCCTTGCGTGATATTTAACAGCATCCAGAAGTAGCGACGCTTTTATCCTGCACAAACGGGATGTCACTGCCACATCCGGGGAAGATTCCATAGTGCTGGCTGAAGTTACCGATAAACTCGAAATGCGGCGCAAAGCGGGTGTCGTGCAACATGCGCCAGGTATTGCCGCAAACCGGGAAGACGCGCCCAGTTTCGATGTCGTGATGGGTGTCCAGTGTAAAGCGATGCGCGTGATCGGGGATGCTGCCGCGATAGATCACCGCCTGGCCGTAGTCCTCGCACGCCGTTTCCAGCCCTTCCAGTTTGAACAGCCGATAGGTCGCCGAGAAGAATTTGATATTACCCACCTGTTTTGCCAGCTTGGCATCGGTCACGTCCAGCGGCTTGTCTTCCACCAAGCGCGGGTCGGCAAAGCCGTGACGCTTGGCCAAGCTGAGAAAATCGTTCCAGTACAGCGCGCCGCCCAGACATTCTCCATACAGCACCGGATCGTTACGCACCGCCTCCGGCACACGGCGGTCGGCATAGACATCAGAAAAGTAAAACTCGCCACCCGGCTTCAACAGGCGGTGCACTTCGCGCAGCACCGCATCCTTGTCGGGTGAAAGATTGATCACGCAATTGGAGACGATGATGTCGAAGCTGCCGCTGTCCAGCCCCAGTTCATCGAGCTTTTCGATGTAGCCATGCTTGAAAACGATGTTATCAAAACCGAATATTTCGGCATGATAGGCGCGATAACCTTCAGCGATAGCCAGCTGCTCTTCGGTCATATCCACCCCGACCACCTGCCCGCCCACCCCTGCAAGTTGTGCCAACGCATACCCATCGCGCCCGGAGCCGCTGCCCAGATCGAGAATGCGACAGCCTGCCAGCAGCGGCGGACAAACCAGACCGCAGCCGTAGTAGCGCGACATCACTTCCGGATGGATGCGCGCCAAAAGCGGCTTTAGCCAGTCCGGTACCAGCGATGCATCACAACAGGCAGAGGTCTTCAGGTCATCCGACGATTGAAGTTGTTTACCGTAATAGTCCTTAACGATTTCATGCATAATCTTCCCCTAACGTACGTTGAATAAGTCGTGTCGCAAGATGATTTCTTACATCCACGCCACCACATGCTCGCATGGTAGCTGACAATCCCGGATGACAACCAGATGGGGATTGGCCTACCGGTCAAAACAGGTTCAAAAAAAAGGACCCTCATGGACGGACCGGAACAGGAGGAGAGCATGAAAGATCGAGTTGATACCAACTCAAAGCTCACAACTCGGAGGGGATTGTAGGCAGCCGCACACGCTTTGGCCATATGCCGGATGGCCTGTATATCTGCCTATATACCACCCGAGCGAACTGTATCTGCGACCCTGCCACCGCTGACGCGCTCGATTCCGGACAGATCCGTTTCGGAAAATACCTGTTCGAAACCGTCAGATAACAAGAGGGAACGGATGACAGCCGCCTGATCATAACCGTGCTCCAGCAACACCCAGCCGTTCGTATCGAGGTGAGCACTCGCTCCGGCGATGATGCGGTGAATATCATCCAGCCCGTCTGCACCGGAGGTTAAAGCGGTGCGCGGCTCGAAGCGCAAATCACCCTGCGCCAGATGGGTATCGCCTGCGGCAACATAGGGCGGATTGGACACGATCAGATCGAAACGCTCGTCGGCGAGTGCAGCGAACCAGTCGCTGTGCATGCAACGCACATTGACGAGGCCGAGTCCTTGCGCGTTCTGCCGCGCCACTTCGAGCGCAGCGGCAGAAGCATCCACTGCCGTCACCTGTGCACCCGGGCGCGCATGGGCGATGGCCAGTGCGATGGCGCCGCTGCCGGTGCCGAGATCCAGCACCCGCCCCTGCGGCGGGAGGTGAGCCAGCGCCAGCTCCACCAGCAGCTCCGTTTCCGGGCGCGGGATCAAAGTGGCTGGGGTAACCTTGAACTTCAGGCCAAAGAATTCACGCTCACCCAGAATGTAGGCGATGGGTTCGCCGCCCAAACGACGCTGCAACAATTTGACATAAGCCGCTTGCCGCCCGGCATCCGGTATTTGTTCCGGGTGCGCGAGCAACCAGGCGCGGTTGACCGTCAGCACGTGCTGCAGCAGTGTTTGTACCTCGCTCCGCGCCTCCGCTACGGTGAGTGACAGATTTTGTTGCAGGGCGTTGCCGTCCTGCGCCAACATCTCACCGATATTCCGCATCAGTTCGTTGCCGCCATCGCAGCCAGTTGTTGCGCCTGATGCTCGGCCATCAGCGCACCGGTGAGTTCGCTGATGTCGCCGTCCATGACCTGTTCCATCTTGTACAGGGTGAGGTTGATGCGATGGTCGGTGACGCGACCCTGCGGGAAATTGTAGGTACGAATGCGTTCGGAACGGTCGCCGCTGCCGACCAGCGATTTGCGTTCGGCGGCAATCTTGCTGTGCGCGGCCTGCTCTTCCTTGGCCTTGATCCGCGCCGCCAGCACGCGCAGGGCCTGCGCCTTGTTCTGGTGTTGCGAGCGGCCGTCCTGGCATTCGACCACGGTGCCGGTCGGCAGGTGGGTGATGCGCACCGCCGAGTCGGTCTTGTTGATGTGCTGGCCACCCGCGCCGCTGGCGCGAAAGGTGTCAATGCGCAGGTCGGCCGGATTCAGTTCCACTTCGCCCACTTCATCGGCCTCCGGCAAAACGGCCACGGTGCAGGCGGAAGTGTGGATACGCCCCTGCGTCTCGGTGGCCGGCACGCGCTGGACGCGGTGCGCGCCGGATTCGAATTTCAATATCGAGTAGGCGCCGTGACCGATGATGCGCGCGATAACTTCCTTGTAGCCGCCCATCTCGCCCGGACTCTCGGAGATGATCTCGACCTGCCAGCGTTTGCGTTCGGCGAAGCGCAGATACATGCGGAACAAGTCGCCCGCAAACAGCGCCGCCTCGTCCCCGCCGGTGCCGGCGCGCACTTCGAGGAACACATTGCGCTCGTCGTTGGGATCTTTTGGCAGCAACTGCAATTCCAGTTCGCGATCGATCTGGGTTAAGCGCTGCTCGCCCTGCGCCATCTCGGCCTGGGCGAATTCCTTCATCTCCGGGTCTTGCGCCATTTCCCGCGCGGTTCCGAGATCGGCCAGGCAAGTCTGATAAGCGTGATAGAGGGTAACCGCCGGTTCCAGTTCGGCGCGTTCGCGGCTGAGCCGGCGAAACCCGTCCATGTCGCGCGTGGCTTCTTCGGTGCTCAGCAATTGATCGACTTCGTGCAGGCGCTCGCCCAGTTGGGCAAGGCGGGCGGCGATGTTGGGTTTCATTCTTCGCCGCTGAAGTGATACAGGCGATGGATCACTTCGAGAAAGTGTTCGCGTTCATCCGCGCGAACCTGATTCAGCGCATGCGTTGGCGCGTGCAGGAATTTATTGGTCAGGCTGTTGCTCATCATGTCCAGCACCTTTTCCGGGTTTTCACCCTTGGCCAGCAGCCGGACCGCCTTCTCCAGCTCATGGCGGCGGTTGCGCTCGGCCTGGTCGCGCAGGGCGCGAATAGTCGGCACCACTTCGCGCGATTCCATCCAGTGCACGAAGTCGGACACGCCGGAATCGATGATGACTTCGGCCTCTTTCACCGCACCCTGGCGCGCATCAAGACCGTCCTTCACCACTTCGGCGATATCATCCATCGTGTAGAGGAATACATCGTCCAGCTCGGCGACTTCCGCTTCCACGTCGCGCGGCACGGCCAGATCAACAATGAACAGTGGCCGGTGTTTGCGCTGTTTCAATGCGCGCTCGACCATGCCCTTGCCGAGGATGGGCAACTGGCTGGCGGTACAGGTAACGATGATGTCGTGCTGCGCCAATTGTTCCGGCAGATCGGCCAGGGTGATGGCATGGCCGTTGATGCGCCGCGCCAGCGTCTGCGCACGATCCAGGGTGCGGTTGGCGACGGTGATCTGTTTTGGCCCGCGCGCCGCAAAGTGGACCGCGTTCAGCTCGATCATCTCGCCCGCGCCGATGAACAAAACCTTCTGCTCGGCGATACTGGGGAAAATACGTTCGGCCAGCCGGACGGCGGCAGCGGCCATCGACACCAGATTGGCGCCGATCTCGGTCTGGGTGCGCACATCCTTGGCCACCGAGAAGGTGCGCTGGAACAGTTTGTGCAGCAGGAAACCCAGCGTGCCCGCCTGTTCAGCCTGGCGCACCGCCAGCTTCATCTGCCCCAGAATCTGCGGTTCGCCCAGCACCATCGAGTCCAGCCCGCTGGCGACGCGGAAAGCATGCTTGACCGCCTGCTCCTGCGGCAGGCGATAGAGATAAGGCTCGATGTCGGTGACCGGCAGATGATGATAGGCGGCAAGCCAGCCCACTGCCTGCGCCGGCGTACTGGTATTGCAATAGATCTCGGTGCGGTTGCAGGTGGAAAGAATGGTTGCCTCTTTGGCCGCGCCGTTGTCCACCAGATCACGCAAGGCGACATCCATCGCTTCTGCGTTGAACGCGATCTGCTCGCGCACGGCGAGCGGAGCGGTCTGGTGATTGATGCCAAAGGTCAATAACTGCATAGGAAATCCGCTATCCGCGAGAATCGGGGGCGGAATTATAGAGTCTGGGGCGGCTTTCTACCAGCCGCCCGCTTGCTACTTGTTCGAACCAAGTTGCGCCAATGCCGCTAATGCATCGGAATGCAACGTGCTGTCAGGGTATTGTTTGATAAACCGGGCGAACGCAAGCTGCGCATCGTCGGTGTTGCCGGTATCGACCAGCGCAACAGCCTGGCTGAACGCAGCCAGCTCGTCCTCATCGATCGTCACCGGTTTGGCTTCGCCCTTCCAGTACACATCGTCCGCATCCGCCAGCGAACCACGGACACCGCCTGCTGCGGTTGTCGTCGTCAATTTTTTCTTCGGCGTCAGCAACTCGATTTTCTTGCGCAGTCGCTCCCATAAAGAAAGCTCCTGATCCGTCGCCTGCACCGGACTGGCAAAGGCAATCCCCAGTAATACCAACAATGCGATCAATTTCTTCATCTATCTCTCCTCGGTTTCATCTGCTGCGTCTCCGACTCAAAGCGCGTTCAGGAGCTCCAGCGCAAGTGCACGATATTGCGTTTGCACAGCGGGATCCAGTTTTTTCGCCTTGAGAAAAGCTGCCTTGGCATTTTTGGTGTCGCCCAGCCGTTTGTATGCCCGCGCCAGGTTTATCAGGATATACACATCCTGTGGACTGGCCTGCGCGGCCGCATGATAAGACTTGACCGCATCCTGATATTTGTCGTCGATCATCAGTAGATTGCCGCGGTTATTCAACGCGGCAGCATTGTTGGGATCCAGACTGATGATCTTGTCGAAGTACTTCATAGCCTCATTGCGGTCACCAATCCGCGCCAGAATGATGCCAATTTGCAAATGGGCATCGACATCGTTTGGCTTGGCTTGCAGGATATCCAGATAATGGCGGGTCTTGGTCTGCGAGCTGATCTTCAACACTGACAGGTTATCATCCTGGAATTTTTTCTCGATCGCAGCCCGGGTCAGCCCGCTCACTTTCCAGCTGGAACCAGGCAAACTGGCCGGCTTGAAGGTCTCCCACGCACTGTGGATATCAAGCACCGTTAGCCCGCTGTCCCGGTACTTGTAGTAGGTCTCACTGCCCTTTTCCCATGCCTTGATGAAGGAATTACCGACCAGCGTGGTCTCCACCGGAATCCACAGCGTGCCTTCGTGGATGACATAAAGGTTGTTCATGGTATAGCTGTCGCCCTCCGTCGGGATACCGGTGTTGAACATCATCAGCATGTGCCCGGGGACTTCCAGCACGCGGGTAATGATGCCCATGCTTTCCAGACCGGACGCATACACCGCCACCAGATCATCGCAATCCCCCGATTTCCGCTCCAGCGTCTCACGCGGGAATTGCAGATAATCCACGGTGTTCGCTTTACTTGAGGCGACTTGGTAGGGGTTGCTGGGATCCTGGATGTAGGTCAGACCGAACACGCCCAGTGCATCAAACAGCGCCGCCGCCAGTTGCGCCTCGTCTTTGGTTTCCTTGTATTCGCCGACGACCGCGCGCGCCAGGTTGAGGATAGGCTCATCCTTGGGGGTCACGAAGACTGCAAAACGGCCGCGTTCGTCCCAGCTTAACCGATGCTTGTCATACACGTTGACCGTGGCGTTGCGGTTATAGGTCATGCGCTCGCCCCTGTCGAAATAGCTGGCCTCGATCAGTGCCTGCACTGCGCTGTCTTCGGTCATGGTCAGGATGCTGTTGTTGAACACCGCTTTCAACGGCAGTTGCACGCTCTCTCCGGGCAGCAACTCATCGATCTTGCTTTCGGTCGGAAAGTCCATGAAGTTCTTGAGCAGGAAGCTGACACGGACCTTCTCCATCTTCCTGTCCGTGTTGTTGGTGAGGTTGATCACCCCGATACCGTCGACCTCATACAGCTTGTAGGAGTTGGAAAATACATCATTCAGCCTGACCACTTCGATCTCCAGCGGCGGGCGGCTGAATACTGCGGTCTTCGCCTCGACCGCTATCTTGTCGGACTCGGTATTGTCGGTGCTTACCACACTCACATAAAAAGTGTACAGGGTCTCCGGGGTCAGCCCGTCCTTGACGAATGCCGGTTCGGTGACTTCGGCGATCTTGAAGAAATCCTTTCCCTCTTTCTGGTAGATGCGATAAGCAGCGAAATATTGCGGATCGACGGCATCCGCACTCCAGTTCAGCCTGACCTGCCAGGAGCTGGTCTCCACTTTTACGTCAGCCGGTGCAGGCGGCAAGTATTTTTCCGGAATGGCGCTCGCCGCCGCGCTGCTCGCTCCTTCAAAGTCGAAGTCCGACACCCCCGCCACCCGATAAAAATAGCGCGTCCCCGGCTCCAGCCCGGTATCGCTGTAAGAATTGGTTTCGGTCGTCGCCACCCGCACGTAACCCGCCTCTTCTGCTTTGGAGCGGTACACGCGAAACGCCTTGATGTAGGGCGCAGCCGGCTGCGCCCAGTGCAGATTGACCGCATGCACACTCTGGCGTGTCTCGAATTGTTGCAGTTGTTGCGGTTTGTGCAGCACCGCCAGCGACACCACCCGCTTGGCTTTGCGGTCGGACACAAACAGGGTACTGCCACCACTGGAGGCCAGCGCGACCGGGTCGCCCAGATTCGCCGTGCCGGTCGCCTTGGCACCGAAAACCCTTAATGGCTTGCCCTTGTGGTCGAAGACCTTGACTTGATTGCCGTCCAGCACCAGCACTTCATCTGCCGTCACCGCCATGTCCAGCGGATTGACAAATTCGCTTCCTTTTTGCAGCTTGCCAAACTCGTACCTGAACTCCCCGCCGGAGGAATACACCATGACACTGCTGCGATCAGCATCCAGCACGAACAGGTTATCTGTCGTATCCAAGCCGATTGCGAGCGGATTCTCGATTTTCGCTTGAGTGCCCCCCAATTTATTCAGGAATACCCCATCCTCGCGAAACACCTGCACCAAGCTGTTGCCGCGATCCGCCACGAAGATCAGGCCGGCCGAGGTGACTGCCAGCGATGTCGGATCGCTGAATTGCCCCGCACCGTTGCCGCGACTACCAAAAGCCCGCAACTCCTTGCCAGACTCATCAAGTTTGACCACCCGCCTTTTCTCATTGTCCACGATCCAGATGCCGCCCGCTCGATCCAGCGCAAGCGCAACCGGTTGCATACCCTTCAGCCTGATTTCGGCCGCGACCTTGCCATCGCGCAATTTCAGCAACACCCCATCTTCATTATCCGGATTGCCAATGGCATACAACAACCCTTTGCCATCGCCGACAAGCTGCAGGGCTTCCACGTCGATGTTGCCCAGCCACTTGACCGATGCCCGACCCGCCGCACGCGGCACCGGTTCGATCCGCACCCCGGCTACGGTCTGGAATACATTGACCAGCGATCTCTCAGTGTCGCCAACGAAAAGCTGCTGCCCTTTTTCGCTGGCCAGACCGGCGATTTCCTTGCTCTGCGATTTACCCTCGCCCTTGGAACCGAACTGGTAGGCGAGCTTGCCATCGAAATCGAATTTGAGAATGGTCTGGCTGCGCTCATCCGCGACGTACACCCCGTCTTCGGCTACCGTCAACGCGATCGGGCTGGCGATGCCTGAAAATGATCGCAGATAACGCCCGCCCGCGTCATACACCTTCACCAACTCATCCCCGCTATCCAGTACATAGACGCGCCCGGCGTCATCCACTGCGATATCCGCTGCTTTCTTAAGTTCGTACGGCGATTCCTCGCCCTCTTTGGCGGGAACTGGCGCGCTCAATTCCAGCGTATGCAAAAACATGCCGTTCACGCCGAACAGCTGGATGCGTTGGTTACCCGTATCCGCCACATAGACCACGCCTTCGCGCACGGCAATGCCGCGCGGTGCATCCAGCCCCTGTTTGTCGCCGCCGCCGAAGAAACCCCCTGCGCTGGCGCCGAATCGCCCCAGATATTTCCCATCCGCCAGTGCATAGAGCAGCACCTGTTCCGTACCGCTGTCCACAACGTACAGCATGTCATCGGTAACCGCGACAGACTCCGGTCGTTTGAGCAACTGCACTTCACCCGCCTTGGCGGCGAGGGCGTAGACAACTTTACTGTCAGGTGTCAACGCCTCCACGATTCCGCCTTCTCTTGCGATGAACAGATAGCCCCCGCCCGCGCCAAGCAAACGGGTTAACCTGGAAACCGTGATTTCCTGCTTGAAATCAGCCTTGATGAAGCCGTTGGCTTTAGCGTTCGGCGTGTCTGCCGCGAATGTGCCCGATGAAATCAGGCTGATGAA
>Ga0210009_1001307_pt1 | contig 22061 bp, 22 predicted proteins | sample CryGeyCG2114_065_FD_185457 | JGI IMG/M metagenome (GOLD analysis project Ga0210009, IMG submission 185457) | Groundwater microbial communities from aquifer - Crystal Geyser CG12_big_fil_rev_8/21/14_0.65 (SPAdes) (version 2) | ecosystem: Environmental > Aquatic > Deep subsurface > Groundwater ... | reverse complement strand
CAGAGCCGCCAATGAGTTCGGGCAAGTTTTCCGTCAACACATCCAACACTTTTTGTGATGATTGACGCGTGGCGAGCTTGGCTTTCTCAGCGATGAACGAGGCTTTTAGCGGTTGTAATATTTCGCGCAAATCCGGCAATTCACCTTTTTGCATTCTTTGAAATTCAGCCTTGCCAACTCCATCAAGCGCGTCAACGCGCTCTTGCCATTGCCTATACTCACCTTCAGCATTTTTGCCGATTTCTCGCCATGCATTTAATATATCAGCGGGGATTTCAAATGCGCCATGTGACCAGCTTAGGTTTGATTTCGCGCCTGCAAGCTCATCCTTACCAAGCGGAGAGCCGTGCGAGCCGGAAGTACCTTCTTTTGTTGGTGCGCCATAGCCGATTTTTGTACGGCAGGCAATCATACTTGGTTTATCATTTGCGCGGGCAACTGAGATGCTTTCAGCGATTGCATAATAATCATGGCCATCTACTTCTTGAACATGCCAGCCAGAGGCTTCAAAGCGTTTTAGCTGGTCTTCGGAGGTGGAAAGCGAGGTTGGGCCGTCAATTGAGATTTTATTATCATCCCATAAAACAATCAGCTTGCTTAGCTTTAAATGCCCTGCCAGTGAAATTGCTTCCTGAGAGATTCCTTCCTGCAAGCAGCCATCTCCGGCAATTGTGTATGTATAATGATTAGTTACATCCGGAAAGCGCGCCGCCATCAACTTTTCTGCCATTGCCATGCCGACTGCATTGGCGATTCCCTGCCCAAGCGGGCCTGTGGTTGTTTCAATTCCGGTTGCATGACCATATTCGGGATGGCCTGCGGTTTTTGCCCCCCATTGGCGGAAGTTTTTGATTTCTTCCAAGGTCATATCTTCATAGCCCGTAAGGTATAACAATGAATATAAAAGCATAGAGCCATGCCCTGCGGAAAGAACAAATCTATCGCGATCCGGCCATTTTGGGTCTTGCGGATTGAATTTTAGGAACTCGGTAAAAAGCACTGTTGCAACGTCTGCCATACCCATCGGCATCCCTGGATGCCCCGAATTTGCTTGCTCAACTGCATCCATTGAAAGTGCCCGTATGGCGTTTGCCATTTGGCTTAGACCGACTTCTGTTTGATTTTTAACTGCGCTTTCTACCATTTTACCCTTGCAAAAATTTGTTTAGAAATGTAATTGTGTGGTGTAGATGTGATTTGTTACATTGTTTTGGAAAGAATTTCCACAAAGAAATTTAGATTTAAATTACGCAGGAAATATGCAGGAAACAGTAAATTTTGTAGATAGTGAAAAAAACAGGCTGGAAGCTGCGTTGCAGCGTGTGGAAGAAGCTATTGAGGCATACAGCAAAAATCTTGAAAATAAAGCTGTGAGCAAGGTTTCTGCCAATAGTCAGACGCAAATTGATGCGCTTAAAGAAAAGATTACCGGTCTGGATAGATTGATTAATGAAAAGAATGAAGAAATTAGCCATCTTTCCGGCGATGTGGTTCGCCTCAAGGATGAAAATCGCAAATTACGTGATTTAAACAAGAAAGTCGCCATCAAGCTCGGCGATTCAATCAAGGAAATTGAGAGTTTAGTAGCATGACGATATTAAATCTGGAAGTAAATAAGCGCGATTATGAAGTAGCCATAGAAGAGGGTGAAGAAGAGCATCTCTTGCGCCTTTCATATGAGCTGGATAAGCGCGTGCGTGCATTATCAAAGCAAGTTGGGACGGCGAACCAATCAACTTTGCTAGTGGTTGCAGGATTGCAGCTTCTGGACGAGCTTTTTGAAGCAAAACACGGCAATAGCAAGGCAGACGTTGATTCAGAAATCCAAAAGGCGACATCAAGCACTTTGAGTCAGGTCAGCGAAAAGCTGGAGAATCTGGCAAAAAAATTAGAAAAAAAGGCAAGTTAATCTGTGATTATCTGCGAGCAAGTTTCCTGTATATATGATGATAACGTGGTTTTTGAGCGCGTTAATCTGAATTTGGGCGAAGGTGCGCTGGTCATCCTGCATGGGCCAAACGGTTCAGGGAAAACTAGTTTCTTGCAAATTATTGCCGGAATCAAAGCGCCGTCCGAGGGAAGCGTAACTTGGAATGGTAAAAATATTGGAGCGGCAATTCGTGATGGGGAATTTCACCTCAATTATCTTGGCCATGATTATGCCGTGAAGCCGGAATTAACCGTATATGAGAATATCGAATATTGGGCGAAGCTAAGCGGTAATACCGGCAAAATCGCTGATGCTATCACCCGTTTGGGACTTGGCGAATATACTAATGTGCTATGTGCCAAGATGTCGGATGGTTGGCGCAAACGTGTGGCACTTGCCCGCCTTATCTTCTGCGATGCCGATGCGTGGATGCTTGATGAGCCATATAACAATCTTGACCATAGAATCTGCGAAGAGCTTGACAAAATTATCGAGGAAAAAGCTAAAAAGGGTGGCATTATTATGCTCTCCAGCCACACATTAGTGCCGATTGATTTTGCCGATAAATTGAATATCGCAAATTTTGCTCCCAAGCGCAGGAAATAACTACAGGGGTTTTTGCAACTATGGCGCGAAAACTGCCGAAAAAGCTTGACTTCCAACTATAAAAACGCTAGAAACCGCGCTCTGTTTATGTTATATTAGTTACCTAGTATTTTTATAATGCATTGAAAGCTAGATATAACCCAACAAATTATTGAAGATAGACCGCAAGTTTATGGGTGAAGATAAAAAACTACTTCAGGAAATTGATCAACTCCGCGCGGAGCACAGGACGATTGACCTTGCGATTATGGAGCTGGCAGGCGCGGATATGATTCGCATTCAAAAGCTTAAAAAGCGCAAATTATTGCTGCGTGACCGCATAGCATCTCTCGAATCAATGCTTTATCCTGATATTATCGCTTAAATCTCTGATCGCCGCTTAGAATCCGGCAGAAACTCCAACAACCAATTTGCCATCGCAACCATCTGCACAATATGTCTCGTTCAGATTAGTATCGACATAGGAAAGATTGAAGATGAATTGCTCATATTCCCAATCCATACCGATTTGCCATTCAAAATAATCCGGTACGCCGAAGTTAGTGTTATCCTCAACCCACTGTCTGCCTAAATGTCCGCTGAGGGTTAGGTCGTGTGGAAGCGGTAGGCTACCAAATATGTTCACATATTGTGCATCACCTGTGCCACCGAAATTATCGCCGGTGAAAGCTCCGCCAACACCACCGGTTGCAAGGCCATAATCATATTCAAATGACGCGTAGATTTCATAATAATCATAATCCAGCGCATTTGCTGCACCCGGATATGAATACCAGCTAGCACCGATATCCATGGTCAAATCGTCATAAATCTCTGTGGAATATCCGGCGAAATAGTCAATTTCAATGGTTGCTTCATCACCGTCATTAAAATCAACATTTGAGCCCCAGATGCCAGCATATACGCCGGAATCATGGTTCCAATCAATGCCAGCCTGAACGGCGGGGCCTTCATCACTTTGAGTGATACCGCGAAATGTATAATCCGAAACGAAAGTTGCGTAAGCTGAGAATTCACCCGGAATTCCTTCCCATTCGCTTGTACCGTCAGCTTGTGCCAGTGGTACGATAGCTACGGCAGTACCTGCAAGGGCTAATGCGCAAAATGTCTTTTTCATCTCTATATCCTTTTTTACTTTATCTGATTGCTGTTATGACCCATTTTAATTAACAAAATGTGAAGATGAATAAAAAACTTGAAATTCACTCAAAAATATGCAATTTTGTGAAAGTTAAAAAACTATTAACAATGATGGGGACGATATGAAAAGACTAGTATTTATAATGCTTTTAGCAATTTTGGTAGCTCCGATTTCTGCTGAAGCAAAGCCAAAAGGTGTGACATTTTCTGAACAGAAGCATGAAACACAAGTACAAGCTGCAACAAAAAATGATGCAGAAGTTGAAACAAATACTGCGGCAGAGACAGACGAATCTGTGGAAGGTATTGAGCCTGCTGCCGGTGTTGAAGAAGAAAGACAGCGCGGTAGATTCCAATTTCGTTTCAAATAAAACGGATTGATATCTATATGAGTTTTGAAGAGCCGGGCGATTGTCCGGCTTTTTTATTGCTTATAATTCGTGATAAAATATAAGTTGGTTATGGAAGTTATTTCATTAAAAGGTCAAGAGCTGAAATATACAATCCGCAGGTCGCGGCGCTTTCGTGGTAGGAAAATTATCGTTTCGTATAATAAAATCGAGATTATTGCCTCAAAATGGGTTTCCAAGCGCGCGCTCAAATCATTCATTGATAGTGAAAAGATATGGGTGTTCAATAAATGGCAGGAAATGCAGTTGCGGATTGATTCGCGCCGCTTGCAACCAAAGAAACTTGCCGATGGTGAAAAACTGTTTTATCGCGGGCAGCATGTGCCGATTTCGATAATAATGGGTGATGAGATTGCGCCTATTATTCATTTTGAAGCTGGATTTCATATTACCTTACCCAAACTTACGCCTGATGATAAGGTTGAGAGTATTGCAAAAAAACTGCTGAAAGCTTATCTGGAAAAGGAGTTTAGGGAAGAGGCAGAGCAGATAATTGCTAAATTCGCACCGCTTCTTGATGTTACGCCAAGCGGGTATGTCGTAAAACGTCAGAAATCGCTGTGGGGGAGTTGCAGTGTTGCAAAGAATCTCAATCTCAATTTCAACCTGATTTTCGTGCCATATGAGGCGATGGAATATGTTGTGGTGCATGAATTATGCCATTTGCAGCATATGAATCACTCGCGTGATTTTTGGCAATTGGTGGAATCGGTGTTGCCTGATTATAAAGCGCGGCAAAAGCTGCTGAAGGAATATAATCTCCAGCGTGTGCGCTATGATTTTTAACGCTTATGCATAATCAATTTAATCGCCTTTCTTGGTCTGACTGTAACGCGCCCAAGCGGCTCGGGAATTTGTCCTTGTGGGTTCTCAAAGCGGAAATTCCTGATTAAATTTGCCAGAATCAACACCGCCTCCTGATTGGCAAATCCCTGACCAATACATAGCCTTTGCCCTTTACCAAAAGGCAGATATGAGGATTTGAGCGATTCCTTGGCATCATTCTCGGCAAAACGCTCCGGCATAAATTGGTGCGGGCATTTCCATTGGTCTTGGTGGCGGTGGATGAGCCATGGTGAAACCATTACCATCGCATCTTTTTTCACCTCTCTATCGCGCATGCAGGTATCTTCGCTGGCAGTGCGTAGAAAAAAACCAACCGGAGGGTAAAGTCGCAATGCCTCACGGAAAACATCGAAAGTGAATTTCAGCTTTTTGATGTGGGTAAAGTTGATTTCCCCGCCTTTTGTAACCTCGCAAATCTCAGCATAGATTTTCTGCTGAATATCAGGGCATTCAGAAACCAGATATAACGACCATGTTAGTGCGCTGGCAGATGTTTCATGTCCGGCGAGAAATAGCATGCAAATATGGTCAACCAGCTCATCATAGCTAAAATGCTTGCCGCTTTCCTTATCGGTGGCATGCATGAGCGAGGAGAGAATATCACGATTTTCTATATCTGTGCCACTTTGAAAATCTTCATAACGCTTGCGAATAACTTTGGCGAGAATCGGACGGATTTTGGCGGCGGATTTTTCACTTTTCTTCTTCTGGAAATAAGCGGGAAGGCGGTATGCGTGCAAAAGCGTAATACGCTGCACGGCTTCCTGAAATTCATTAAATGCCGAGAATATCTGCTGTGCATCTTCGGCGCTAAGTGGTGCAGAAAGAATCGTGCGGAAAATGATATCGGCGGTGATATGCGTCATTTCCACATCAATTATGTTTTCCGTCCCGCTTTCTTGGCGGAGCATTCTTTCCAGCATTTCCTGTACTGCCTCATTCATCAGCGGAAAGGCTTTTTCCAGTCGGGTATGGCTGAATGCCGGATCAATCATCGCGCGCTGCTTGCGCCAGATTTCGCCATTTGTAGTGAAGATGCTTTCTCCCAAAAGTGGTTTTAGAACTTCCTCTATATGCTGATGTTTAGGGAATTTATCCGCTTCCGTCACCATAATGCGTTTGACCAACGACTTCTCATTCACCATAAATAAATCAGCACCCGGCAATCTGAGATAACCCATTTTCATCTTATAGCTTTTTTCAAAAAGCGTATGAATCCACGAATTTGAGCATCTGAACAGCCGTTTGAGGAAATTGGTTTTGTTCTTATGCGGTGTGGGGTAGGGCGGTGTGAAATTCTTCATTTCTTCCTGCCTAATTTGAATTTATCTAGCGGTATAGCAGTTTCAATATTTGCAAATCTTGCTTCCAGCGTTTTTTCGGCTGCAGTGATTTCAAAATAATTATAATCAGTGATTCTTTCACCCGACATTATATATAAAAAATGGCAAAGAAAGCGGTTCTTTTTGATTTTGGAATATCTCTCCTTATCATAAAACTTATGCAGGCGTGCGGAAACTGATTTGAGGTTCTTGTTTTCATTTTCGCAAATTCCAACAAAAGGGCCGGTATATGCAAAACAGACATTATCCGTAGCGGCGGTAACATCCAGCCAATGCAAATTTGTCTTTGCGAGGAAGCGTAAATCTTCGCGGAAACTCTCCGCTTCGGGCAAAAAGCTCATCAACGGGATGCAATGGCCAAGCGTCATAACTTTGATTTTTCCTGCATCGATTTTAAATTCCTGCAATAAATTTGCTAATAACGGATTGATGATGAGTGCGCCGGTGCTATGCCCGATAATCAAGATTTCGTCATACTCATTTTCGGCAATCTCGCGGGCGATTATTCCGGCAAATTCTGTGATGCGCTCATCAAGTTCGCCACATTCCGACCTGATATATTTTAGCGAAAAGATGAATAATTTTATCATCCAATAAGCGAGCGATTTTTGCAATATCCGATTGGCGATATAAATGAGTGATAAGCTGAAAAGTGGCGCTGCAACAATGGCTAATATCTGGTTGTGTGGTGCAAGAAAATTATAAATGCCAAAACCTGCAAAAATGCTTCCCGCCAAAATCAGCAATAGCGCAAAAAACGGATATATATAGCTAAATGCGGGTGGCCAACTGGTGAAAAGCCCGCGCTTGAACGCTCCGGTAAAAATATAATGCGCGTAAGTTTTGATGGCCTCAAACACAAAGCGGGGAGTGGTTTTATTCCAATGTTTGCGGACAATGTCATCCCAGACCAGAAAGCTATAATCAGTTGCAACCTTATGTTTCGCGTTTTTATAATCAACCTGCCAGCGCACATGATTGCCATCTTTGCTGCGCTTTCCGGTTGTGATTTCGGCAGTGCTCAATGCGGCGTGCTTGGCAGATTCATCCCGATAAAGACGGTGATAATAGCCCGCGCCGCGTGGATCAAACCCGCTCAGGTAAAAGACCTTACGCTTTGTTACTGCTGGTTTTGCTGCCATATGGCAAGGTTTATATCACAATGCGGATTTATATTTAACCTAATAATTTGCGTAATTTGTAGAGTGCACATACATAATCTGGAAATATCTTCAGTGATAAAATTCCGGCAATTCCGGCACTCTAGTTGGTTGCGGGGATAGGATTTGAACCTATGACCTTCAGGTTATGAGTTTTTTCTTGATGAAATTAACCAATGCTAATTTAAACTAATATAAATATATAAAACAATGAGATAGGGTGATTATTCAACTAACCTAAATTAATAGAAATTGACATAAATTTATCCATGTGGTAGCACCATAGTAGCACCAAAGCTAAAAAGGAAGGGCTAATATGAGACTCACACTATCTACACTCACCTCACTATTATTAATCTTATTTTCAAACCCAGCAAACAGTTATGATGATTACTCTACGTCTGGGATTAACGAGGGAGCAATAGGTTTGGGGTATGATGATTACTCTACGTCTGGGATTAACGAGGGAGCAATAGGTTCGGGGTATGATGATTACTCTACTCCTGGAATCAATGAGGGGGCAATAGGTTCAGGATATGATGACTATTCTACTCCTGGAATCAACGAAGGAGCTATTGGATCAGGATATGATGACTATTCTACTCCTGGAATCAACGAAGGAGCTATTGGATCAGGATATGATGACTATTCTACTCCTGGAATCAATGAAGGAGCTATCGGCGGCTATTAGGATTTAAGGGTTCAAATCCCGCTATCGGGTTTGAATGTATTAGATTTTGTACCATAATATGTACCCTAAAAAATTATGACGATTATAGTTAAGCAAATTTCAGACAGAGGAACTTCTAATCCAATAGTTGCTAGGACTGGTCCGCAAGCAAATGAAATTTTCCAATGGTCGTCATTATCCAGAGAAGAGGAAAAGAAGTTTCTGTTATTTGATACTCTTTCTAATTTTAGACGAAGGTTGTTAGTTTGTGATGATATTAGAGAAACTGTCCTAAAAGAGCTGGTTGATATAAATGAATCTTACGATCCTGATGAAATGAAGAATGGGGTAACTTTACCGCAGATAGTGCACTTAGATACATATTGTGAGATTTTCTTATATTTCTCGAAGCTTGCTATGCGAGATTTATCACCAATTTTTAGCGTTTTCTATGACTATGATAAGTATGGGCATGATTATAGAAAGCACAGAGATTGGGCCAAAGATAAGTTTGGAGAAGACGATGAATTATACAGGATGCTGGCTGAGGATCATGATTGGATAAAGAAAATATCAGATTTGAGAAATGCTGTAGAGCATCCAGAAAACGGCAAATTAAATATTAAGAATATAGAGTTGCACAAGTCTGGTAAACTGCTAGCCCCTCTATGGTGGAAGGATGGCGAGAATAAGGCAGATATTCTTCGTGATATGCATGTTTTTGTCGAGAATATGCTCACTTTTAGTGAAGATTTGCTTGTAGTTTTAGTAAAGAAAACAGCGTCTTTCCCTCACTTGATTTTTTTGGAAATTCCAGAAGAAGAGCGCACGCCAGAAATGCCAACTAGGATTACCCCAAGTATGGATATGAGTAAACTTAACCAATTAGATACAACAGACAATGCCTAGTTTTCGTATAAATTTTACTAAAGCCGAACTTGATAAAGCCAAGCTGCCTGAACAAGGCAAGCGTAATTATTATTACGATTTGAAAGAAAGTGGCTTGATGATGCAAGTTACTGCTAAAGGTGCAAAAAGTTTTTATCTTTATAGAAAAATTGAGGGCAAGCCTGAAAGGGTTCTTTTAGGTAAGTATCCAGATATATCTATAGAGCGAGCTAGAAAGAAAGCCGCTATAGAAAAAGGCGAAATTGCAGAGGGAAATAATCCGCAAGAAAAGAAACGAGCTATTAAAGCTGAAATAACATTTAAAGAAATGTTTGAGCAATATATGGAGCGCTATAGCAAAATTCATAAAAAATCTTGGAAGTATGATGAGCGGGAAATTAAGAAATATTTGAAGCATTGGTTTTCTCGAAGGATTTCAACAATCAAAAATCACGAAGTTAGAAAGCTGCATGAAACTATCCATAATGAAAATGGCTTATATCAAGCGAATAGAATTCTAGAGCGAGTTAGATCCTTATATAACAAAGCTATTGAGTGGGGGTGGCAGGGAGAGAATCCTGCGCTTGGGATTAAGAAGTTTAGAGAGAAATCGAGAGATAGATTTATTCAACCTGATGAAATGAAAAAATTCATGGAGGCGGTTGAGAATGAACAAAACCAGACTGCTAGAGATTTATTCAAAATGCTTTTGTTCACAGGTGCTAGAAAAACAAATACTCTAATGATGAGATGGGAAGAAATTAGTTTTGAATATAGAGCTTGGAGAATTCCAGAAACTAAAAATGGTGATCCAGTCATTATTCCTTTGATTCCTGCTGCGATTGAAATTTTAGAGCGTAGGAAAAGAGAGAATACTAAAAACAGTCCTTGGGTTTTTCAAGGAGACGGCGAAGCGGGTTATTATAATGACCCGAAAAAAGCATGGAGCAGAGTTCGTAAAGCTTCAGGTTTAACAGATTTGAGAATGCACGATTTAAGGCGAACAATGGGCTCTTATCAAGCAATCACAGGCGCAAGCTTACCAGTTATTGGCAGGTCGCTAGGTCATAAATCACAACAAGCAACGCAAGTTTACGCTCATCTATATATGGATCCAGTTAGAGAGTCGGTAGAAAAAGCAAGCGCTGCAATGTTTGAAATGGGGAGTCGAGAAGATGGTTAGTCCTAAACCTAAGTTTGGAGCGACACGAAGAGACTTTCTATACTTTCCTATATCAGAGGAGGAGATTGAAAATGTTTTATCTCAGTTTGCTATTATCTTTGAAGAAAAAGGCGAGGTTTTTAAAGTTAACCAAAAAGTAAAAAGAGATATCTCAAGGCTTATAAAGTTTTATAAATGGAAAAAAGGTTTAGATGAAGATCTTCCAACGGCGGCAGAGTTAAAAGTTGAGCTAAACAAGCTGCATGCTGAAATTGAAAAAGTAATTAGTCGTTTCGAATTGGATACAGAAAGCTCCCTTAGTCAGAATGCCTATGAAATGATCTCTCGTAAAATGATATTAGATGATGGCTGGAAAGAGCAAGGTTACGATCCTGTCTTTATAATGTGTAATTATGGGCGGATCGTCTCAAACTACACGGAAGAAATTATTTCCGAGTTGCAGCCAAGTCCTAGAGGTCGTCCTAAAGCTATAGAAAAACAAATCATTGCAGAAGAGTTGGCAAGGCTATTTGATAAGGAGCTTAACCATGAACCTAAGAAATCTAGAGAAGGCCTTTATTGCAAATGTTATGATATTCTAATGACCCATTTGGGGGCTGCTTTAGAAGATTATTTTGACATAATATCCTCCGCTATTGACGAATACCCAAACAAAGAACCTCACTTTATTATTGGGATAGAAAAAATGCCTGGTCTTTAGGGTAATAAACATACTTAATTTAAAATCCATATATCCGCATAGTTGATGAATAACAACTAATGCGGATAGGAAATGAGTATAAGCAATAACAAATTACTAACACCAATGCAGGTTGCCGAATATTTGGGTGTGGATAGCGAAACTCTAAATGTTTGGCGTGCAACTCAGAGATATAATCTGCCTTATATTAAAGTTGGTAGGTTAGTTCGATATAAATCAGAAGATGTTCAAACTTTCATAGAGAGTAGAACGCAACACTTCGACACGTCTTAAATATCACAACAGTTTTGCTCCGAAAGAAGTAATGACGCTTTCAGAGATTTTAAGAGCGGTAATACTGCCAAGGGCGGAGCTTTGCGCTCCGCTCTTAAAATAAAAGTCATTCCTGCGCGGAGCGCAATTCAATTAAAACAATCAATTAATAAAAATAAAAGGAAAAATAAAATGTCAAATATTGGGAAATTATACGAGAAGAAAGTTATGGATGGTGATAAAGAGGTTATCACTTATAGCGGTTCTATAAACACACTTAAAATAAGTTTGCCAAGCATATATCTGGAAGATAATAAATTTGCTTCTAGTGATCGTGCTCCAGATTTTAGGATTTGGCTTAAGAACTCTAATGGAACTGATACTCAAATAGGAGTTGCTTGGAAGAAGGAAATCAAGAGAGGCGAAAAAGCAGGTGGTTTTCTTATTTCAATTGTTATCGACGATCCAAGCTTTGCAGACAAACTCAATGTAACGGCTTTTAGAAACGATCAAGGTCATTGGGATATTGTATGGAATCGTCCGAGACAACCCGAAGAGGCGGCGTAAAACTTAGGGGTGCGTCCTTGTAACACGCACCCCTACAAATACATTCTAGAATTATGATACCAATATATAAAAATTTTGATGGATTAGAGATTAGCTTTAAAGGAGCTTTACCTGGATATATATTAACCCAACTGAGAGAAGCTAAATATAAAGCTCAGGAGGAAAGGCACGATATACCAATAAGAATTGGACGTAGCAATACAGTTGTATTAGTCGGAGAAACTGGAGCTAGGGGAGGTTATGCTTTTAGGCTAGATACTGGCTTTGATAAAGAGACTTGGTTTATTGCCGATTCAATGAAAAAAGATAGATGGAATATAAGAGTTTCTATTAAAAGTTTAAATTTAGCTTTAGGAGGTTATTACGAAGTTAAAGAGAGTATATCAAATTTTCTTTTAAATGATTTAGAATTAGGAACGATAATAGGTCACTTACCAGAAGAAAGAATAAGCCGTTTTGATTTTTGTATTGATTTTGAAACAGAAAGTTTTGAACCTAATCCAAAATGTATAGTTGCTCATACAAGAAGTAATAGAACTTTTCATGCAAAGAATAATAATTTTGAATATTCTGCGAAAGGAAAGTTAATTGAATCAATTAGAATTGGTACAATGCCTAATAGGCAAATGGCTATTTATAATAAAAGAAATGAAATTATAGCTAAAAATAAAAAATATTGGTGGGATATTTGGGGAATTAATAAAAAAGAATTTAAAAAAGAAATTTGGAGATTTGAGGCTAGGGCTGGAAAGAAGGAATTAAATAAATGGAATCTTAGAAAATTCGAAGATTTTGAGAATAAAGCAGGCGATGTAATTATAGATATTTTTAATTCTATTAGATATGTGGAAATAAATGAAAATGATTCTAATCAAAGTAGATGGAGAAATACTAAATTTTGGGATTTAATAATTAAAGAAATAAAAAAAGATTTATTTGATTATATTTCTAATGCCGAAAGAAAAGAAATATTAGAGGGTCGTAAAATTGAAGTTCTAAATATAATAAATAAACAAATTTCAGGGAGTATTACTTCAGTAACTGCACTTATGGGTATGGAGCTAGATGAAATACCCCAGGTATTAGAGATGATAAGTGATGATGTGCTGCATGACCTGAAAGAGAATAAAGAAAAGAAATTAAAAAAATTTATTCATGCAAAAGAAAAATATAGTTTGTTGAAATAAAATTTTTTGAATTAATTAGATAATTTCCTTTTTTCTTCAGAATAACTCTTAATTGCAGCTTTTCTTGATTTAACAAACTTCTTTCCAAAATCTTTTTCTAAAACCTGCCAAAACTCTTTCTCAGACTTGCTATGTTTTTTATTATTGCAGGGCTGGCAGCTTAAAGCGATGTTAGATAGCCAATTTGTTCCGCCCATAGCTAGTGGCTTTATATGGTCTTTATCGAATGCTTTTTTAATACCAAGCTTTCCCAGTTTGTTACCGCAATAATAACATTCTCCTTTTTGAAGCTTATACAAGGCTTCAATTTCTTTTTCTGAATGGTGTCCAACTGTTTGCTTTTCTCTGTATTGCCTCTTTTTATAGGAGTTCCTATCTTTCAACTTCTTTTTTGCTTTTTGTAGTAAAGGTGCAAGTTCCATTTCATATTGATCATGAGTGATGAGATAAGTGCCAGATTGATTGCAACATGGTTTCTCTAGGTAAGAAATGTCAAAGAATGTATTACAAGCTTGGCACTTGGCATTTTCACTGAGGAAATTGATTATATCCTCCGATATAAGGTAGTCCAGAGACTCGCCTTTGCGAATATGCAATCTAGTGATTGTTGCTAGTCCTACGTTTAATTCAAACACATTGTGACTCCCTAAAAGTAAAGTCACCAATTATAGGAATTGGTGACTGGGAGTTTTCAACCGCATAGAAACGGCACGATGCTTTTAGCTCGCACTTGGACATAACACCGTCTCCCAGTCAAACTGAGAAACGGCTTAATGATTTCGGTCTAAGCCAGACCGTTCTATGATGGGTTGAAAAGCCCAGAGCATTATGCTCAAATTGAGAATAGAAGCTTTATATATTGAATGAAAGTATAAAAAGTAGTTATTTCAGGAGTTATGGGTATTATATCGGAATAATCTTGGTGGAAAATTAGCCTTAATATTAATTGGCGGAGTAGAATATTAAAGTTATGATTAATTATATCGACCAACAGAAATTAATTGCGAAACTTCATAATGCTATAAAAAATAGTAATAAACCTGTAGTGTTTTGGCTGGGTGCAGGTATAGGTAAATGGGCTGGGTATCCATTGTGGGGTGAGTTAGCGGATGAGATGCATTCGATTTATCTTTCTCAGGAAACAAAATACAAAAAGGACCGTGCCTCTTCTTTACTTAAAACAAAGAGTTATCCAGATTTTTTTGAATATTGTAAAACTATAAATGAGAAGGCTTACAACAATTTTCTGAATGCTGTCTTGTCTATCCAGGAAAGCGGTCCTGTCTTTAAGAAATTTTGTGAAATTTTGACACGGATAAAAAACCCATATGTTATTACAACCAATGTTGATGAATCGTTAGAGCAAAGAGTCGGTAATATAAAAGTACTCCAAAAAGAAAATATTGAGCTAGTGAGAAAGTGCATTTCTGAAGAGGAGTCTTTCCTGCTCAAATTACATGGTACTGTGAGTAATGTTAAATCTTTGGTGTTCACTAGTAAAGAGTACAAGGAATTAATCCAAGACAGTAGTTATCTTGAGGAGCTTAGAAGTATATTCTCTAGCGCCATAGTAGTATTTTTAGGCTATAGCCTTCAAGATCAATATATTTTAGAGCTAATTAGCAAAACTGGAAGCTTAAAAGCAACTTTTGGACAAGGTCCGCATTTTGCATTTATTCCTGCTGATGTAGATATGAAAGTGTCAGAGGATGTTCTTCAAGTATGTTATTTAACAGATGCTTTTGCTGATCATAGAGGCTCGTTGCAAGCCATAAATTTAGTAGAGAACGCAATTAAAGAAAGGGAAAATAAGGTTTTGTCTACTTCTTCTGAGAATTATGAGCAAAAGAAGGGATCTACTGAATCTATATATTATTTATCAGATATAGTTTCTTATGGAACCTGGCAAACTTCTCAAACATTTGGCATTAAAGGCGATGAAGATAAGGAGTTCGAGGTTGTTATTGGCCAGGGCTTTAGCAATGAAGAATTACCAAAGAAGGTTAGGACATCTCTACACGATTTAGTAGTAGGGCTGTTATGCTTCGATAAAGTTTATATTAGGCTCTCGTCTTTACAGCACCTCAGTGCGTTACTTTCAGAGGATATCTTTAATGCTATAATAAAGGATGCTGCGGTGAGGCTTCTACACTTAGAATCCCAGCCAGCGATTTTATATGAAAATAGTAACTCATTACTTAGTATATCAAATTTTAGCATTGTAGCAGGTTCTAGAATAGAAGAGCAAAAGCACCGAAGTGCAGAAGAAATTATACGTGGAGACGTCAAGGCACTGCCAGGCAAAGAAAAAGAAGCGGAAAGTGATATTAAAAGAATTATTTCTAATACTATCAGTATTTCTAGAGAGGTACTTGGACCAAGTGCAGATGTAGTTAGATCTGGTTTATGCTACCCACACGTCAGAGAGATGCTTGGAATGAGCCAAGGAGTTGCGATCCCAAATCTGCCAAGGTGGCTACAATTTCCAGTATTACGCTATGCTAATATCGTACTGGATAGCTTCGTTTGTAATCATCTAGAAATTGATGCTTGTAAACTTAGCTTTGGTGGCGAAATTATGGCAGATGCCGCCTTTCTGTCTCCAACGGGTAAATCTTTTAAGGCGGATGATATGGCTAGCTATGTTGTAACAGGTCAGTTCGGGGTTAATCTTGATTCGCTTATTAGAAGCAACCCCTCTTTGATATATAACATATTGAAGTATAGAGACACACAGGTAGGAGTAAGTTTAAGAAAAGATATAAAACAACTACTACAAGATAACAAAGGGAGCGAATTTGTAGCATCTGTCAGTGCTGGTATGCAAGGATGCTTGCCAATAAGTTCATTGGTTGAGAAAAGAAAAGTTTTTTGCGAGATTATGCAGGCTAAGCAGAGTTTTAACGCTACTTTATTTGCCGATTCAGAATATGGAGATGATAACATTGACTTGTGGAAAGTGAGAAGTAAGAGAATCTTAGATGACTTTTGCAAGGAGAGAGCGATTAGTGTGTATGACCCTTGCCCATGCGGTTCAACAGAAAAGCTAAAGTTTTGCTGCTTAGAGGCATTGAAAAGCTAATTTTAGAAGGTATCAAAGCTATTATTCTTGTGGCTTGTCTTTAAAGATTTCTTCAAATCCAGTTTCCAGAAATTCAAGTGGTGCTATTGTTTTTGCCTTAAGGTTATATTTTTTATCAACCAAATCAAAAGCCTGATCGAGGTAGATGGCGGATCTATATACATAATCAGGATCCAATGGAACTTGAGCTATTTCTGGTATTTTATGGAATTTGTGTAAAGGGTTTGTACAGGTCTTTAAGTTATATGCGCTTATATGTTGCCAAGTGTTATGTGTTACAGAGCTAAAAGGTGTGTAAGCGAGTTTGTACAAGTCTTCTAAGTTACACTCTATAGCCATGTCTCTAACGGTAGGGCCTTCTGTCCAATTTCCAACGTTTACTTCAATTGACCACTCTTGCCTTTGAGTTTGCAACCATTCTGTTTTTGCTTGGATCATTTTTTCTACTTGCTCGTTTGGAGATTTTTCTTGTTTTGCCTTGTAATGCTCTAATAATAGTTTTTCCTGTCCTAACCCATACATGATATATTTTGGCGCTCTCTCTTCGGGAATTTTTAGTATCCAAGCTAATGTAATCACTAGGTCTATCATACTTCGTAATACCAATGGAGCTATATGGCCATTCCAAGTGTTGGGTGAGTAGGCTAAATTAGTCGATAAGGCGACTTGCCGAGATAGCAATCCGCCAATTACTTCATATATCTCAGAGTCGTATAATTTTACGGGTAAGAGTTTCCATCTTTCAAGACATCCTTTTTCGGCATTCTCAGAATATCTTTCCATGAAGTCCATGACTTCTTCCATTATATTGTCACTCACTAAGATCCTCCTCGTAAAAAGTACAGTTTGCTAATGAGTAGGACTGATTCCAAAAGTCTCTAGCCCAAGAGTTAGTAGGATACTTATCAGAAATCATACCGAATATTTGTAAAGAGAAGGATCTGACTAAACTAGCAGTTCTCCTGGCGCTTTCTGACTCTGGTGCATTTATAAGCGAGTTTAGATCTGGAGTGGGTAAATGGGAGGCAATATGTAGTTTTCCTGCTATCCCTAATATATACACCACATTTGCTTGTATGATCAAAGCTGGTGTTTCATATTTATCCATATGATTAACAATGGTACGTTTGATGATTTCAACCGAGGCTTTGTTTTTCCTAGAATTTTTGGACTTAAGGTATGATAAAGGGCAGTTTTTATACATAGTAAGCAACGGGTTTAATGCTTCTTGAATAAAGGAAAGCGCTTTTCGTTCTTCTAATTTTAGTTTGATTAGTTTTTTTTCTTTGCTTGATAAAATCTTGTGACTGCTTGTTGCAGTAAAGTTCTCTTTAAATTCTCCATTATTTACCTCCTTTATCACTTCTGCAAGAGTTGTTACTAGCTCTATTCCTTTTTTGTAACCATGTTTCTCGTTTATCAATCCCATCCATAATATTTCTGGGAGTATTTCTAGTAGATAGTTCGTTTCTCTAATTATTCCAGGCAATTGCTTCATAGGCGGAATAAACTTTTTCCCTACCTTTTTATGACCGCTTAGTATGTTCTGATTTTTTGACATATTTTATATGTACATTAAACAAGCATATATGAGAATTCTTAATTCCAGTTTTTTGTCAATGGCGGTAGCACCAAGGTAGCACTTGCTATTTTTCGTAAAATTCTGAAAACGCCAAGATTGGCTCTGAGACTGGTTGCGGGGATAGGATTTGAACCTATGACCTTCAGGTTATGAGCCTGACGAGCTACCGGGCTGCTCTACCCCGCGTTAAGAAAATAATCGGCAATCTATCTAAAGATTGGGCGCGGATAATGCCACCGAACTAAGCAAATGTCAAACGGGAATATCACGTCTAGCGTGAAATCATCCTAAAAATCAGTGCGGCGCAGGTGTGTTGTTCAAATATTCGTTGAATTTATCAGCAAAAAAGAGCACGATTAGGGCATGAAAGAATTTTATGAAAAGCACCATGTTGACCGTGACATTCATGGTCGTGAGATTATGAAGGCATATATACTTGCCGGTTGTGCTGCGGTTTTGGTTTTTGCCGGATTTGTTGATGATATTTTCTATATCTTTTTCGGTCTATTGATGGGCGGTTTTGCTTTCTTCACTTATCGCAAGGCTAGTAAGGCGATGAAGCGCATACAGAAAGCGGAAAACTTATATTGGGATGACCAAATGAATCCGAGCGTATATCATTCACCTAATGATACGCAAATGCAGGAAGTGCAGGAATCTCAAAACACCCCGCAGGAAGCGCAAGAATCTCAGGAAATGGGAGAAATTAATTTGGATATGCTTCAGGACAAGAAGGATAAGAGTTAATCAATCCTCATAAGTGATTTGTGCAGGGACTTTCCAGCGCACATAATCATCGAAATAATTACCTACCTCACCCTGATGGACGAAATCATCACGAAATTCAGTATCCCAAGTGCCGTGCGTTCCATCACCCAAAACATGGGCATTCTCATCTTCTTCTGCGCTGGTTGAGCCGGTTAGAGGAACGCGTGTTGCGCCGCCGGAGCGATAATATGCGCCCGTGCCGTTTTCACCATGGCTAACCAAAACATAGGCTGCTGCTGCGGTGCGGGTGCTGCCCCCGCTATTATCCTGCACGGTCAATCCTGCTCCGCTTGCGCATCCTGCCCAATCGGCATTGTCTACGCATGCATCATCAACGACATATGTAATCCTATAACCCCATGGGTCAATTGCGTAATTATCGGGGAGATTTAGTGTGCGGGTCGGGACAACTCCACCATATGCTCCGGTGGGAGTGTAGCTATTGCTGGAGCAAGTACCTTCGGGAGATTCAACGGAAAGCCCATAGTTGGCATCGCCAAAAACTAATGTACCATCGGCGGGGCAGGGCAAATCGCCCACGGTTTGCTGATGCAGGCGCAAGGCGCGCTCGATTGCGGTGAGGGTGGTTTCAACCTGTTTGGCTCGCGCTGCATCAACCGAAACTGTATATAATGCGGATGAGCCATAAACCAGAATGCCGATGATAACCAGCACGATGGAAAGCTCCAGCAGCGAAAAACCGGATTTGCGAGATTTGTTATTTGCCAAAATTTTCATTCTTAAATCCTAAACCTAAACAGTTAATAATTTGTTTATTCATATTCCGGAGTGGCAATATCCCATTTATTGGAGAGATAACATTCCACTTCTTTGCGCTCTGTTGGGGTTAATGCGTCATCATACATAATAACTTCCGCAATTTCCCCGTCATAGCCATAGGAGGCATGTCCGGTTGTACCTGTTGAGAGCAAATTCCCTATAGAAAGATATCCGGTAGAGTCATAGAAGCTATTAACAGTAGCTTCAAAGCCAAGTAGCTTGGCAGAATCTTCGCCATTAATATATGTCCTTAAGTTATTCGGAGAGAAATGCAATGTATGAATTATCGGGTCGGATAAATCTACTGAGTACGTTCTATATTGCTTTGCAGCCCCAGAGCTCCAATTTGTACCATCTTCATGCACAGATGAATATAAATATTTTTGAAAGTCAGCTCCAACATTCATATACATATCCCAGGCACGGTTATCACTGGCAGAAGTGAAGTGCGACATCAATATTTTTTTAGTTTGCGGAGTTGAATTGGTTTTTGCTACAACAAATACTGATAAACCATCTGTGTCATAGGCAAAGTCATCAATTAATAAGTAATTACTATCTGTAGAATCAAAGCTCAAAACATCAATGCCGTTAATTTGATTTATGCCAAAATCGGGCTCATAGGTGGAGCTTATAGTTTGCGTTGCATGTCTGTCATTTCCACTTTGGTCTTCCCAAGTTGCAACATTTCCATCAAAACCGCCACTATCGGCAGTATTACCGCTGTCATCTTTTATGGAAGTTTTTATGCTCGCATCAAACCATAATTCAGGGCCATCCGCGCCTGCACTTGTGACGGAGGAAGATGTAACTGTTGAGCAATCAGTAGGGGTTATAGAAATATCCCATTTTCCATCCAAATAGCATTGTACCGTTCTGCGCTCTTTGTCTGTCAAATTCCTCTCATACATCAGAATTTCGTATATATCACCATTATAAAATGCTCCGGAGGAAGCTGAAGCTCTACCAATGCGGAAATAGCTGGCATTATCAAATGTTGCCGGTCCGGCATCTTGGGTGTACATTGCGGTAAGATTTCCATTTTGATAAAAATGCACATCACTTTCCGGATCAGAAGTTCCGTTAGCTCGATTATAAACCGCATTATAGATTCTGGGGCTTGTTCCGGTTGCTGCAAAGCCGGTATCATAACCAAATTCATGTGTAGAATCTGCATATAGGAAAGAGGTGAATGTTGTTCCGCTTCCGGCAGTTTTATACATTGCCATCCTATCCGGCTGTCCGGCATCGTTTATGCTAAAAACCCCATTTTCTCCATATTGAGTGGTTGGCTTGGCAACAACAAAATAAGTAAAATCATTTGTGCCAAAATCAGGGCTGTTGGAGCTGATTAATGATTCACTATTCGCCAAGTCAAAATATATCCCCGATTTGCCATTTTGTCTGCTAGCCTTAAATTCCGGAGAATTTGTTGAGGTTGTGAAGCTATTTCCAACACTGCTTTTATCATTCCAAGTCGTTACGGCATCACCATCACTTGGGCTTCCGGCGTTGATTGTGGAGGCATCGGCAGCATCCAGCCAAAGCACCAAATCCCATTTCGGGAAGATTCCCCATTTTGCCGCCCATTCGCATTCAATCTTTTCACGCTTGCCAGCGCCTAATGTGAAGTCATAAACCACCATCTCCGCGATATCACCGTCAAAAGTCTCTCTATAGCTAGCACCAGCATATGTCTGCCACGGAGTTTCTTCGTCGTCCAGCAATCTTGCCCCCATAACAATTGGCTGGGTTGAGTCATGGAATGGGTATGTAACCGTTCCTGCCGAAGCACCATTATTTTGGTTTCCGGAATGATATCTACCATCAGTAAAATGTTGTGTAATACCATTATAGCTTGTATCTTCTTGGTCATATATTAATCCAATAGAGCTGGTATAATCTGGGCTTATAGCAAATGCTGTTGATGTACCATGAGTAAAATAATCTGTAGTTCCACCATCTTTATTAACATTAAGCATCATCCTTCTTGTAGAAGGAAGGAATGCAAAGAACCATGCACGGTCATTTGTTGAGCTCTCAAAATGCGTCAGAACATATTGACTATAACCTCCAGCATAGCTACTAGGCTTCAGCACCGCCATTATTGACAAGCCACTGCTTGTGTCATAGTCAAAATCATCAATTTTTAGATAATCCATATCGTCACGGTCAAAATTCACCATATCATAACCGTTCGCACTATTGACTCCCCATGTAGGATAATATGATGAATTGGGCTGCGTGGCATGGTGATCGCCACCGCTTTTATCCAACCATGTTGCCACCGACCCGCTAAATGCTCCGCCACTACTTACGGCATCACCATCTTCATCTTTGACAGTATCAGTGTCACTTGCGTCAAACCACAAAATGCAACCCATAACATCTGCCGGGCAATCTGCGGTTTCGGTGTAGGCTATATATTCAACTATATCATCCAAATAGTTAGATGCGTCATAATCCCAACTATCATAAACAAACACAGAATCGGTTGCATAATCACAATTCTCGCCTTCATGCGTTTGTGTGCCCCCGCCGCCGTTGCACGCATTTGATACAGTTCCAAATGTGTTATAAGCCCCAATAGCATCTTGGCTGTGCGAAATAATCAATCCCATAAATTGGGCAATCTCCACCCCGTATGAATCGGTAATTTCAACTCCGTCAGAATCAACAACTGTTATGTTGTCACTGCCGCTATTATCCATAACATAAGTGAAGCGGTTTCCCCACCCGTCAAACGCAAACTTAGTTGGTAATCCCAGTGCTTTTATCGGAACACCTCCAGTGGTCACAGCAGATGCGCAAGTGCCTGATGGCGAGCCAAAGGAGGAGTTGGTAACTGCGAGTGTGTTGTCAGATGGGCAGGGCAATAAGTCATTATTATAGAAATAAACTTGCAAGGCTCGCTTAACAATTTTAATGCGCTCCTCAGTAATTTCTTTGTTCTTATAAATCTTCTCA
>Ga0210009_1001302_pt1 | contig 22119 bp, 19 predicted proteins | sample CryGeyCG2114_065_FD_185457 | JGI IMG/M metagenome (GOLD analysis project Ga0210009, IMG submission 185457) | Groundwater microbial communities from aquifer - Crystal Geyser CG12_big_fil_rev_8/21/14_0.65 (SPAdes) (version 2) | ecosystem: Environmental > Aquatic > Deep subsurface > Groundwater ... | reverse complement strand
TCTATCCCCATGGCCCTGAGAATCGGCATCATCGGACACCAATTTGTAAAAGCGGACTGCAATAAATTCAATCCCATAAAAGCTGTAACGTAGAGCCAGTTTGGAGAATGAACCTGCGCCAACCCGAGACTTACGAGGACAACGAAACCCGCCATGCCTCTTAATACTCTTTCCATCATTTTACACCTCCTCCTTTAAACAGCCATCCCTGCAATAACGTAATCAGGGCTGGTATATATAATATTGTCATTACTGCGCTCAGCAGCATCATGCTCACAATGAAAGCGCCTACGGTTATATAAGGCGTAAGCGGCGCAAAGAGCATCACAGAGAATGCTGATGCAAAAAGAACTGCATTGCGCATTATCCCCTTGCCGGGCCTTGCAGCCGTCCAGAGCAGAGCATCAGTTATGAGTGATGAGTTAGGAGTTGGGAGTTCAGAATTTACCCCCTCTTCAATCCCCCCCTTGCTAAGGGGGGGCTGGGGGGGCGTCTGCTGACTCTCCTTTAAATGTTGCTTAAACCTGCTTATGAAATGAATCGCAAAGTCAACCGCCATGCCTAAAGATAACGTGGAAAGAACAGATATCGGCATATCAAAGTCCTTGCCCATGAACCCGATGACGCCGTAGATGAGAATAATGGTGAACACAAGAGGGATATAGCTCACAAAGGCCCATCTGAACGAATGGAAGTTAAAGCGCAGGATTACAAACACCACGATGAGTGCGATGGCAAAACCTTTGACCATATCCCACAGGACTTCCTCGTCCCATACAAGGTTGAAATATGCCGTGCCTGCCGGTTTCAGCTCCATTGGCATAGGGTTTGCCTTTTTATATTCATTGACTGCGGCAATGACGTTGCGCATTGCCTGTGCGTCCCATGTCTTTAACTGCACCCATATATTTGCCTTCGCAGCCTGATAGTCTATTACATTGTCCAAATCAGCAGGCTTTGCGGACATGCTGAACAGAAACAGATACTGCCCGATTGCCGCCTTTGAATCCGGAACCGAGTCATATTGGGGCTCATCGTCATGGAGCACGAGGTTTATCCTCTTGACATAATCAACAACGGATGTGGTTTTCCCTACAACAGAAAGTTTTTCTATATGCCTCTGGAGACCATCTATATATCGCATAGCTTCCGGTGTTTTTATGAAATTTTCTTCCTGAGAGGCCGCCACAATATAGCCGAGTGATGTGCCGCCGAGGGCTCCGTTCATCACGCTGTCAGCGACCCGTATGTCGCTCTTCTCCTTGAACCAATCCACCATATTGTTATTCACCACGGTCTTGCTTATGCCGAAGGCGGCTATTACAAAAAGCGCAGCTCCGGCAAGGACAACGGTTTTGGGCTTATGCGCTCCGAGACCGGCAAGGCCTTTCAGAAATTGCGAGGTCTTGCTTGATATCATGTCTTCACCCTCAGAAATCTTATCTAACTTTTCCTCTTTTACAAAGGTAAACATTGCAGGGATAAAGCTGAAGCTTAAAACCCTTAACATCACGGTTCCGAACGCAATAATGCCGCCAAAGACCTTGACAGGGATAATGTTCATGAATAAAAGCACGGCAAAGCCTGCTGCGGTCGCCAGCGCTGTGTATCGCACAGGACGGCCTACCGCGTGCATTGTCTCAATTATCGCAGCCTTTTTGTCTCTCTTTTCTTTATAGCGAAAGTAGAACTCATTATAGATGTGCATACTGTCCGTAGCTATGGCCATCAAAAATACAGGGGCCATTGAACTCATTATGTGAATGGGGAATCCAAGCGCTACCAGCAGGCCCATGCTCCAGACAATGCTCATCATTGCATCCATCATCAGGGCAACGGAAAGGAAAAGGTCTCTGAACATAAGATACCTGACAGCAAGCATGACCATCCCTGCAATCGGGGCGAATATTGCCATGAGTTTGAACATATCGGAGCCGAAGGTATCCCTTGCTACGGGGTCGCCTGCCACATAGTATTTCTCATCGCCTTTTTCTTTCTTGACTATATCCCTGATTTTGTCCGCCACTTCTTTGCCATTTGCGCCCTTTTCAAGCGGGACGTATATGGCCGTGGTCTTTCCGTCTTTAGAAATAATCCGGTTAATAAACAGGGGATTTTCAAAGAGCATTTTTCTGAGATGCTCAATGTCCTTATCGGTTTTAGGAACTTCGGTCATAAGAGGAGCTACCCTTAACGCTCCCTTTTCTGCCGTAACATTTGTGATAGTCGGAAAGCTGTTTACATCCCTTGCTGCAACGCCTTTGATTTTCAGTATCTCATCCGTTATTCTCTGGACCTTGCCGAGGGTTTCTTTATTCAGAACGCCTTTTTCGTTCACTATTCCTAAAGCTATCATGTCTTCATAGAGCGCAAATGTCTTGTCAACCTCATTATTCCATACCCTCACATCGGATGTGTCGGGGAGCATGTGTTTGGGATTAGTGTCTGTCTTCATCTTTGGAAACTGAGTTATGAAGGCAAGCGTAATGATTATTGAAAGGATTACGACCAGTTTGGGATGATTTACAGAAAACTCAACAAGGGAAAATTTTCGCATAAAGCCCCTCCTATGGCAAGTTACTCAATCCATGTTTTATCTTAAACAAAAAGTATTTTTCAAAAACTGTCTTTGACCATTTATAGAGAACCCCTGTCTTCAGTTCGGACTCCTGCCTCGGCGGAAGCAGGGGCTTTGCCTGCATTAATGCTGCGGTATTCCCCATATCCATAAGACATGCTATATCCATCTCATAAGACGCCGGCGCAGGGCTTCCTGAAATCTCTGCGGCTATGCTGTAAGCGGCGGTCTTTGCCATCTTAACCGTCATAAAGCCTGTCTTTGGAACTCCTGTCGGAACAGGCGTCTGCTCGGGCGGCGCTATTGCAACTGCAACGCCGGCAGCAAAAATGTTTTTGTGTTTTGTATGCCTGCATTTGCCGTCAACAGGCATAAAGCCCCTTGGATTTCCAAGATGCGCTATGGCAGGAACGCCTTTCATTGCCGGGGCAAACATTGCAAGTTTATATGGTATTTTTGAGCCGTCCTTAAGCCTCGCCTCCCCGGGCACAAATTCTTCTATGGCAGTATTTGTTATAACCTTTATATCCCGCTTTGCAAATTCATCCTCCATAATTCTCTTTGAGTTTCTCAGCCCTCCGATGCCGAAATGCCCGATGTAAGGCTCTGAAGTTACAAAGACAATCGGCGCCTTATGCCTTATTTTCATCCTGCGGAGTTCATAGTCTATCTCAAACGCATATTCATACGCAGGGCCGAAACAACTGACGCCCTGAACAGAGCCTGTCGCCACTGCGCCCGGTTCTTCAAGGAATCTATTCCATGCCTTATTGGCCCTCTCTGCCTGCTCAAGCGTGAAAATACATTCCGTGTGTCCCTTATCAGGGCCGAGTCCGGGAACTTCCTCAAATGCAAGAGAAGGGCCCGTTGCAATAACAAGATAATCATAAGGTATTTCTTTTGACGCAGTAACAACCTTTGAAGACTCAGCATCCGCGCCTTTAACTTCTTCATTGATAAATATTATGCCTTTCCTTTCAAGTATCGGCTTTAACGGCACGGTTATATCTTCCGCCTTTCTCCATCCCATCGCAAGCCATGGAAGAGAAGGGATAAAAATGAATTTATCATTGTCGCAAATAACTGTAACATCCGCTTCTTTGCCGAGAAGCCTTTTAAGTTCAAATGCAGCCGTTAGCCCGCCGAATGAACCGCCCAGAACAATAATCTTTGCCATGTAACCTCCGTTTTAGATTTTAGGGATTAGTTCTTACTGACACCTGAAACCTAACACCTGAGACCTTTTCAAAACATTCCTATTACTTTGTCGCTTTCATCCATAAGGTCCACAAAACTGTCATAGCCTATTTCCCTTATACCCTTCTCTATGCCGACGCCTTTGATTCCCCTCAATTTTAAGTCGTCTTCAAGAGCGTATGCTATCCCGCAAAAACCTTCAAGCCTTTCCTCCTGCGCAAAATAAACGCCGTTCTGGATTAAGAAAAGGTCAGCAGCCATATCTCTTGCCATTTTAAGTCCCCTTTTACCCTCAGGGGTATCCGGAGCGCTCTTTATAATCACAAGCATATTAACCCTCCTAAAAAATCATTGTTACATCCGAACCGCTTATCACCCCGGCAATATCGGAACCGTTGGCAATCGTTACGCCTTCCATAATATCGCCTCTGTCAAGGCAGTAATCTTTCATTGACGCCTTATCAGCGAATACTGCGGCGCCCATGTCTATACAGTCCCTGATTCCTTCTTCAATGCTGGAATATTCTGTGCCGGATACGTCGTGGCCTTTCTTTGCGGCAGTTACGCCTCCGTCAACCAATATGAGTTTTACATCCATCTCATTGGTTACGCCGCCGAGGGCATGACGGATTGCTTCTGATGTGTCGGCAGAGCCGTAAGGCGGCCTCCTTAAAATTATGCTTATGCTTCCCATAGCTCCCCCTATACGCCGAAATTTAAAAATACCGGATTTGTCTTTATGACATTGAAAAGTCCCTTAAGAGAGCTCATCTCTCCTCCCTCAACCGAATCCTCACCCGCAAGGCCGCGGGTTTTCATGCAGCCTGTTCAGATGCCGACCTTAAGGCCCCGACCCACCAGGTCCTCAAGCCTTGACAGGGACTGCGGAAGCTGTCCTTTTACTATGGAGAACACGCCGTCGCCGGAAACCACAAGCCTTATCTTGCCGCCTTTTCTCAGCGCTGCATCGGCGAGCTTGAAAATAGTATGTGTGTTCTCAAAACTGTAAGGCGTTGTTGAAAGAAACATCACGATTTCTTTTTTTATTCGTTACCTCCTCCTTACATTCAAATATAATAATATCTGTATATATTGTCAAGGAAATAATACCGGAGCGCTCTTGAAGCTATAAGTTAAGCAAGGCGGCTACCGTTCTGCCGCTATCTGTTTGTCGGCGCCTTCGCTGCCGCCGGTTACATTGCCAATGCAGTAACCTGATATATTTTCCCTGTCCAGAGCCTTCAGGAGCTTATCCTTCTTTTCCTGAGGCACAAAGATAAGAAGCCCCCCTGACGTCTGGGCGTCATTCATCAAAATCTTTTCTGTATCAGAAACTGTATCGTCCCAGGCTACATACTGATTGAAACTCTTGCCGTTGTCTCTTGTCCCTCCGGGGATTATCCCCATATCAGCGAGTCTCACGGCGTCTTCAAAAAAAGGCGTCTGCCGCACATGAAGAAGCGCCCGGCATTTGCTTGCAGTAAGCACTTCATGGAGGTGCCCTATAAGGCCGAAACCGGTTATGTCTGTTGCAGCGCTTACACCGATTTCAAGCATAATCTCGCTTGCCCTTTTATTCAATGCCGCCATTGAGGCTGTGAATTCCTCAATAACAGAAGCGCTGCATTTGCCTGCCTTTACCCCTGTGGCGATAATCCCGGTGCCTATCTTTTTTGTCAGTATTAATGCGTCTCCCGCTTGGGCTTTTGAGTTGTCAAGAATCTTCGCGGGGTGTATAACTCCCATAACAGCAAATCCATATTTCGGCTCCTTGTCCCTGATGGTGTGGCCTCCTATGATGGATACTCCGGCTTCAGCCATCTTATCTACACCGCCCTGCATGATTCTCTTAAGCGAAGGGAAGAACTCCTGTTTATTCGGAAACATTGCGATATTTAAAGCAGCCAGCGGTTTTCCCCCCATTGCATATATATCCGAGAGCGCATTGGCTGCAGCAATAGCTCCAAACCAGTATGGGTCGTCAACTATCGGCGTAAAGAAATCAGCTGTAAGAACAACCGCAATGTCATCTGTAATGCGGTATACGCCTGCGTCATCAGCATTGGCATGGCCGACCAGAACGTTCGGGTCTGTTATGTCAGGCAGCTGCCCCAGCACGTGGGACAGGTCCGAAGGACTGAATTTTGCCGCTCAACCCGCGCAGCTTGAAAGCTCTGTCAGCTTGATATCCATTTTTAACCTCCCGATTAGATTAACGCCTTTTTGCGCCCGGATATTTCCCTTTTTTAGTAACAGGACAGCAGGCAGGAGCAGGCAGCTCCTTTATGTAATCCTTTTTCAGAATCTTTATGATGTCTGGAATTATCGGATTCCTGAGAAAATAACATTTGAGTCTGCCGTCTATGTAATAGTCAATTACTCCGTATCGCCTGAGAAGGGATAGGTGCTGCGATACATTAGGCTGGCTTAGGCCAAGAAACCCTTCCATATCACTGACGCATTTTACGCCCTTCATCAGCTCTTCAAGTATTTTAACCCTTGCCGGATGGGCTATTGCCCTGAGGAGCTCAACTCTTTTATCCAGTAAACTCATCTTACCTCTCTTTTCTCTTATATATTAACCAAAAATACATTATTCGGGTTAATCTATATATTAAGATATTGGCATACATTGTCAAGCATATATTGTTGACAGCGCATATTGTTGACAGCGGCAGTTTTCATGCCTTCCCCTGATTTAGACTTTTGCCCCGCTAATCTTTTATAATTATTAACTATGCTTAAAGATAAAATCCTGGTATTGGATTTTGGCTCACAGTATACGCAGCTTATTGCAAGGCGCGTGAGAGAAAACAGAGTCTATTCCGAGATATTCCCGTATAACGCGCCTTTTGAAAAAATATTGGATTTTAAGCCGAAGGGCATTATCCTTTCAGGCGGCCCTTCAAGCGTTTACAGCAAGGGCTCCCCAATCCCAGATATAAAAATATTTAACCTGGGCATTCCGATTCTCGGCATATGTTATGGAATGCAGCTTATGGCTCATCTGCTTGGAGGCAGGGTTGCAAAGGCTGCAAAAAGGGAATACGGCAGGGCGGAACTTATGGTTGATGATGATTCAGACTTGTTTAACGGCATACCCCCCCATCCCCCCCTTATTAAGGGGGGGAGCAGGAGGGGGGGTGAACTTAGCATCATCGTCTGGATGAGCCACGGAGACAGGATAGAGAAATATCCTAAAGGTTTTATGCCGATAGCGCATACAGAAAATTCTCCGGTGGCGGCAATGGCTGATAAAAAGAGAAACTTTTATGCGCTGCAGTTTCATCCGGAGGTTGCCCATACAGAGAAAGGCAGGGAGATAACAAAGAATTTTATTTTCCATATATGCGGCTGCAAACCGGCATGGACCATGAAATCATTTATAGAGACTGCAAAGAGCGCGATAAGAGAAAAGGCAGGCAATCAGAGGGTCGTATGCGGAATAAGCGGAGGCGTTGATTCTTCTGTCACTGCTGTGCTGGTTCATAAGGCGATAGGCGATGCGCTTACGTGTATTTTTGTTGACAACGGGGTTTTAAGGCACAACGAGGCGAAAAGAGTTGAACTCATGCTTAAGAAAAGTTTCCACATGAATATAAAATATGTGGACGCCTCTGAAAGATTTCTGAAAAAACTCAAGGGCGTAAAAGACCCGGAAAGAAAAAGAAAGATTATCGGCAACGAGTTTATAAGGGTTTTTGAAGATGAGGCAATGAAGATAAAGAAGGTCTCATTCCTTGCACAGGGGACCTTATATCCGGATGTGATTGAGAGCACATCTTTCAAGGGCCCTTCAGCCACTATAAAAAGCCATCACAATGTCGGCGGGCTTTTAAAAAAGATGAAGCTGAAACTTATTGAGCCTCTGAGGGAATTGTTTAAAGACGAGGTCAGAGTCCTCGGACATGAACTGGGAATACCTGATGAGGTTATAAACCGCCATCCATTCCCCGGTCCCGGTCTTGCAATAAGATGCATCAGCGACGTCACAAAAGAACGGCTTGCTATTTTAAGAAAGGCCGATGTTATAGTTCTGGATGAGATAAAAAAAGCGGGACTTTATAATAAAATCTGGCAGGCATTTGCAGTGCTCCTCCCGGTAAAGAGCGTCGGCGTAATGGGAGATGAAAGGACGTATGATAATGTTATTGCTGTCCGGGCTGTTACAAGCGTTGACGGGATGACCGCTGACTGGGCCAAGATGCCCTATGAAGTGATGGGAAGGATATCTAACAGGATAATTAATGAAGTCAAAGGCGTAAACCGCGTGGTCTATGACATAAGCTCAAAACCTCCAAGCACTATTGAATGGGAATAACCTATGGACATCAAGGCCTATCTCAAAGAGAAAAAGGAGCTTATAGATTTATTTCTTAAAGAATACTTTTCTCCGAATTTTATTCCGCCGGTCTTAAAAGACTCCATCACTTATTCCCTGTCTGCGGGCGGAAAAAGAATCCGGCCGATACTCTGCCTTGCAGCGCATGAGGCATGCGACGGGGATTCCGAAGACATACTTGCCTTTGCATCTTCAATAGAACTCATCCACACATATTCATTGATACACGATGACCTTCCTGCCATGGACAATGATGATTTAAGGCGAGGCAAGCCGACAAACCACAAGGTATTTGGTGAAGGAATGGCAATCCTTGCAGGAGACGGCCTTCTTACAGAGGCGTTTTATATGATGGCGAATTCGCTCTCAAACAGAAACATCAAAAACACGGCATTAATAAGGGCCATTAAAGAGCTCGCCTTCACAGCAGGCATTAATGGAATGGTAGGGGGCCAGGCGCAGGACCTTCTCTCGGAGAATGCAGAGCCGGACAAAGAGACGCTTTCTTTTATTCACAGGCATAAAACAGGAGCGCTTATATCCGGCTCTTTAAGGGCAGGGGCAATCCTTGCAAATTGCGGCAAGCCTTCCCTTAATGCAATCACAAGGTATGGAGAGAACATCGGCCTTGCCTTTCAGGTGATAGATGATATACTTGATATAGAGGGCAGCACGGATGAACTCGGCAAGACCACAGGCTCTGATGCAAGAAAAAAGAAGATGACTTATCCATCAATATACGGCCTTGAATCTTCCAGGAAAAAGGCTGAAGAACTGATAGCAGAGGCAGTCTTTGCAATTAAGGATTTTTCAGGCAAGGCAGAGCCATTGAGGGAAATTGCGAGGTATTTTCTTGAAAGAAAGAGCTAATAATATAATTGCAAATAAAGGATAACTGTTAATCAATGCCTGTAGAAAACATAAAATCACCTGCCGACGTCAAGTCCCTGTCTCCTGCAGAGTTAAAAGACCTTGCTGAAGAACTGAGAGAGATAATAATAGAGCGCGTATCAATTAACGGCGGACATCTTGCATCAAACCTCGGAACTGTAGAGCTGACGCTGGCTCTTCATTATGTATTCAATTCGCCTGTTGACAAGATTGTATGGGATGTAGGGCACCAGTCTTACACGCATAAACTTATCACAGGGAGATATGAAAAATTTGAAACTATCAGAAAGTATAAAGGCATCTCAGGGTTTCCCAAGATAGACGAGAGCGTTCACGACGCCTTCGGCACAGGGCACAGCTCAACCTCAATATCAGCAGCCCTCGGAATCATAGAGGCCAGGGACTTAATTAAAAAATTCAAAATTCAAAATTCAAAATTCAAAATTCCGGGTAAAGTGCTGGCTGTTATAGGCGACGGCGCAATGACTTCCGGACTTGCCTTTGAAGGGCTGAATCACGCCGGACAGCTAAAAAAAGACCTCATTGTAGTGCTGAACGACAATGAGATGTCAATCTCAAAAAACGTAGGCGCATTAGCTGCATATCTAAACAGGATACTTACAGGAGACCTCTATCAGCGATTTAAAAAGCAAACGAGAGCATTCCTTGAAGGCATCCCAAAACTTGGAACGCCCGTTACAAAGATTGCGCAGAAGGCAGAAGAAACTCTGAAAGGACTTTTCCTGCCGGGAATATTGTTTGAAGAACTCGGGATTAACTATGTAGGTCCCATAGACGGACATGACATTAAACTGTTGATAGAGACCTTCGGAAATATTAAAAACTCAACAGAGCCCACTTTAGTCCATGTCATTACCAAAAAAGGCAAGGGCTATGAGTTCTCTGAAAAAAACCCCTGCATATTTCACGGGGTAGGACCCTTTGAAATAGAAACCGGCTCTTCTCTAAGCGACGCCGCTGCCGTTTCATATAGTGCAATATTCGGCAGGGCGCTCACAGAGCTTGCCGCAGAGGATGAGCGGCTTATTGCCATCTCGGCGGCAATGAGAGAGGGCACAGGGCTGGAATGTTTTGAAAAAAGATTTCCTGATAGGTTTTATGACGTCGGCATAGCAGAGCCTCACGCAGTAACATTTGCGGCCGGCATTGCAGCTCAGGGTCTGAGGCCTGTTGTTGCGATATATTCCACTTTTCTTCAGCGGGGCTATGATGAGATAATCCATGACGTCTGCCTCCAGAAGCTGCCTGTTGTCTTTGCAATTGACAGGGCGGGCATAGTCGGCGAGGACGGCCCGACACATCAGGGAGTCTTTGACATTTCTTATTTAAGGCACATCCCTAATCTTACTGTCATGGCGCCAAAGGATGATTTGGAACTCAAAGCCATGCTTGAACTCGCTTTAAAACACAACGGGCCCTCGGCAATAAGATACCCGCGTGGGAAAGTAAGTCAGGGGTCAGGGGTTAGGGGTCAGGGGTTAGAGATTGATATTGGTAAGGCAGAAATTTTAAAAGAGGGCTTTGACCTAACATTGATAGCCATAGGCAATGTTGTCTATCCTGCGCTTGGTGCGGCAGAGAGGCTTGAAAAAGAGGGGATAAAGGCGTCAGTAATAAATGCAAGATTCATAAAACCCCTTGATAAGGAACTCATCCTGAAAATGGCGTCAAAGACCAAAAGGATAATTACAATTGAAGAGAACATGATTGCCGGAGGTTTCGGAAGCGCAGTCCTTGAATATCTGAACAGCATGGATATTCCTGATATAAAAATTAAAATCCTCGGCATACCTGATGAATTTGTAGAGCAGGGCTCACAGGCTATACTGAGGAAAAAATACGGGATTGATGAAGAAGGGATTTATCAGGCCTGCAAGGCCTTTTTCTCAACGCCTGCAACAGTTCGCTGAATTATCTATGGAAAAATTCGGCCAATACATATTGCTTAAAAAGGTCGCCACCGGCGGCATGGCCGAGCTGTTCAAGGCAAAGAAGATAGGCATTGAAGGCTTTGAACAGGTATTGGCTGTAAAGAGAATTCTGCCCCACCTTTCATCTGACGAGGAATTTATTAATATGTTCATATCCGAGGCAAAACTTATCGGGAATCTCACGCATAAAAATATCGCTCAGATATATGACTTCGGAAAGATAGAGCAGAGTTATTTTATTGCAATGGAATATGTAAGGGGAAAAGACCTTAAGGCAATACTTGGAAAAGTGAAAGAGAAAAAGAAGCTGCTGCCTGTCTCAATTGCATTATTCATAGCAAAGGAAGTTGCCGCAGCCCTTGGTTATGCGCACAAACAGAAAGACAGCGCAGGCCATGACCTTAATATCACACACAGGGATATAAGTCCTCAGAATATTCTCATATCTTACGAGGGTGAGGTCAAGGTTGTAGATTTTGGGATTGCAAAGGCCAGCGCCCATTCAAAAACTACAACAGGAATGCTTAAGGGAAAACTCTCTTATATGTCTCCTGAGCAGGCGTGGGGAAAGTCTGTGGACCACAGGTCAGACATATTTTCGCTCGGCATTGTGCTTTATGAAATGCTTACAGGCAGAAAGCTCTTTCAGGGAGATTCGGAGGTAGGCGCCCTTGAGCTGGTCAGAAAGGCAAAGGTTGAACCGCTGCCTTCCTCTATCAATAGGGACATGCCTTCTAACCTTGAGGCAAAGGTTTTAAAAGCGCTGGCAAGGGAGGCGTCAGAGCGTTATCAAAATGCCTCTGATATGGAATTAGACCTCTGGGGCGCTGCGTTTAAACTCCCATCAGGCGACCCTGCGTTGGCTCTTAAGCAGTATATGAATGATTTGTTTAAAAGTGAAATTGAATCCGAGCGCATGGCTGAAAGGCTTGCTTCTCTAAAACTTGGGAAGGAACTGGCAGGGCCAAAAGAAGAACCCATAAGTCCTATAGGACTTATAAGACCTATTAAGGAATCGCCTGAAAAACCAAAGAAGAAGGAAAAGCCTCCTAAACCTGTCAGGGCCTCAATGCCCCGAGCCGCTCGGGGCGGCTGCAGCTGCATATTTTTTTTGGCGCTTGCTGTTTCTATAATAGCCGGCGTGTTTATGTTCCCGTCTTATAAAGACAAGATTCCCCCTTATGCGCTTGATGTTATTGCCAAGATAAAAAATATATACCAGAAGCAATTCGGAAATCCTCCGGACAACTCGGTTATTCAGGACGAGTCTCCGCGCGATATTGCCATCACACTGAAAAGCGGCAGAAAACTTTTCTGGAGCAATTATTTTGAAGAGGGAGACAGCTATTGTACGCAGAAGTCTGAAGGCAAACTGTGCATTCCCAAGTATGATGTTGTCTCAATTAAAGCCGCAAAGAAATAGCAGGGACAGACGCTTATAGGTTTTCCAAAACCCCGATATAGAAAATTGTCATTCCTCGCTACGCTCGGAATGACAGATGAAACAAGTCATTTCTACTTTGCCGAAAACCGGACATTTCTACTTTGCCTTGACAAAGTTTTTTGGCGTGCTGGAAAAATAGATGCGAAGATGTTAGAATCCTCAATCTTATGTCATACAAGAGCATAAAGGACTGGCCCGAAGAAGAAAGGCCGAGAGAAAGGCTTCTCAGCACGGGGGCGTCTAACATGTCCAGCGCCCAGCTTCTCGCTATTATACTCAGGACAGGAGGCGGCGGAAAGAGCGCAATAGACCTGGCAATGGAGATGATTGATTCTTTTAAGAGCATGAAAAACATGGAAAGCGCATCAATAAAAGAACTCGCTTCCTTTAAAGGCATCGGCAATGCAAAAGCGGCGCAGATTAAGGCTGCATTTGAATTGGGCAGAAGGCTTTTTATGGAACGTGATGTTAAAGGCCCTGTGTTTTCTTCAAGCCGGGATGTGTATTCTTATTATTACCCCAGGGTCAGAGACCTTAAAAAGGAAGTCCTTTTTTGCGCTATGCTTGATGCAAAAAACAGAATATTCAGAGACTGTAGAATTTCTGAGGGCACACTTACAAATTCTCTCATACATCCGAGAGAGGCGTTTAAGAATGCAATAAAGGAATCAGCGGCGTCTGTTATCTTTATTCATAATCATCCCAGCGGAGACCCTGCGCCAAGCCGTGAGGACATAGCAATAACCGAGAGGCTTGTGCAGACAGGCGAAATTGTAGGCATAAAGGTTTTGGACCATGTGATAATAGGGGACAGCAGGCACACAAGTCTTATGGATGATGGATATATCAAGAGAATTCAAAATGCAAAATGAAAAATTCAAAAAATTTGATTTTAAAGCTGGAGGGGTTAAATGCCGAAGATAAAAAGGGCAGTTGTAAGCGTATCAAACAAAAAAGGATTGGCTGAGTTTGCAAAGTCGCTTCATTCATTGGGTGTTGAGATACTGTCAACAGGAGGAACCGCAAAGGCATTGCGGGATGCGGGAGTTGCAGTGAAAGACGTCTCCGATTACACGGGATTTCCTGAGATGCTTGACGGCAGGCTTAAAACGCTGCATCCGAAAATTCACGGCGGCCTTCTTTCAAGGAGGGACCACCCGAAGGATATGGAGGACATAAAAGAATACGGCATAGAGCTGATAGACCTGGTTGTTGTAAATCTTTATCCCTTTGAAGAGACTGTGGCAAGGCCTGACGTCACCTTTGCAGAGGCGATAGAAAATATAGATATAGGCGGGCCCACAATGCTTCGCTCCGCCTCAAAAAATTTTAAGGACGTTGCGGTAGTGACAGACTTTAACGACTATGGCAGCATTATTAAGGAGATGAAAGAGCTTAAGGGAGGCCTCAGTTACAGGACGCGGCTTGAACTTGCGAAAAAGGTCTTCAGGCTTACGTCCAGGTATGACAAGGCAATCGCTGATTACTTAACGAAGGCAGAGGAGGGAAGTAGACAGTAGACAGCAGACAGGGTTTTTCCCTACATGCTGCCTGCTATATGCTGCCTACTACATAGGGAGGATTCGGAATGAAGTTTCTTGTTATCGGCGGCGGCGGAAGGGAGCACGCCATTGTCTGGAAACTTTCTCAGAGCAGACACACAGATAAAATATTCTGCTGCCCGGGGAATGCAGGCATTTCGGAACTGGCGGAATGTATAAGTGTTAACGACAACAACTTTGATGCGCTCCTTGATTTTGTCAGATACGAGGGAATTGACCTGACGATTGTAGGGCCTGAGGCGCCGTTATCAAAAGGCATAGTTGATGTATTTGAGAAAAACGGCAGGAAGATAGTCGGGCCTAACATGAAGGCAGCGCAGCTTGAGGGCAGCAAGTTGTTTGCAAAAGACCTTATGAAGCGCTGCGGGATACCAACCGCAGAATATAAGGCATTTACTTCCTATCTTCACGCAGAAGATTATGTGCGTATGAAAGGCGCTCCCATTGTCATCAAGGCAGACGGGCTTGCCGCAGGGAAAGGCGTGATTGTAGCGGAAACAGTTGAAGAGGCAATAGCAGGGCTTAGACTTATAATGAAAGGACGGGCCTTCGGAGATGCAGGCAATAAAGTATTGGTTGAAGAATGTATCCGGGGCGAAGAGGCGTCTTTTATGGCATTCACTGACGGAAAGACAATACTTCCTATGGTAAGCGCTCAGGACCACAAGCGGATTTTTGACGGGGACAAGGGTCCCAATACCGGAGGCATGGGAGCATACAGCCCTGCCCCTGTGATTACGCCGGAGCTTGAATCAATTGTGATGGAAAAAATAATGCGCCCGGCAATAAAAGGGCTGCAGTCGGATGGGATAAAATACAAAGGGATACTCTATGCGGGGCTTATGATAAAAGAAAATAAACCGAGCGTGCTGGAGTTTAACTGCAGGCTTGGCGACCCTGAGACCCAGCCTGTCCTTGCCAGGCTTAAAACGGACCTGGTGGATATTGCCCTGGCGATAGCCGATGAAAAATTATCAAATATTAATCTTGAATGGAGACCTGAGCCTTCAGTCTGTGTTGTAATGGCGTCAAAGGGCTATCCGGGCGCATACGAAAAAGGCCAGGTCATAGAAGGGCTCAATGACGTCAAAAAAATGGATAATATCTTTGTTTTTCATTCAGGCACATCCCTATCCCGGGACAATAAAGTTGTAACATCAGGCGGAAGGGCGCTCGGAGTAACAGCGCTCGGCAGGGATATAAGGGATGCAAAAAATAAAGCGTATAATGCCGTAGAAAAGATTCATTTCAAAGGGATGCATTATAGAAAAGATATTGCCGACAGGGCAATAAACAGATTCAAGATGCACGATACCCCCCTTTAATTCCCCCCTTACTAAGGGGGGACTGAGGGGGGTTACATCCTGAATCATGTATCCTGTATCATGACTTAATGGAGGTGGAAGTATGAAACCAAAAGTTCTGATAATAATGGGAAGCGATTCTGATTTGCCGGTTATGGAGGAAACAGAAAAGCTCTTGAAGGCATTCGGGATTTCCTTTGAGACAACAATAGCGTCAGCGCATCGTTCGCCTGAGAGGGCGGTAAAACTGGCAAAGAGCGCAGAGAAAAAGGGGTTTGAAGTAATTATTGCAGGCGCAGGCGCGGCAGCGCACCTGGCCGGAGTTATTGCAGCGCACACAATACTTCCTGTGATAGGCGTCCCCATTAATTCATCTCCTCTTCAGGGCTTTGACGCCCTCTTTTCCACAGTGCAGATGCCTCCCGGAATTCCTGTTGCAGCAATGGCGATAGGGAAGGCAGGCGCAAAGAATGCGGCAATTTTTGCCGCAGAGATTATCGGAAGAAAGGATGCAAGGCTTGTAAGACAATTGAAAGAGTATAAAAAAAGGCTTGAAGAGGAAGTTGAGAGAAAGGCAAAGACGCTTAGGAGAAAGTAGAGGCACTTGTTTCTCCCGGCAAAAAAGCAGCCGCTCGGAGCGGCTCGGAGTCCGAGGCGCTGACGTTATAAACGCTTCAACAATACAGAACGCACACAAGGCCCATTTTACAGAAAATCTGTTATGTCATAGACAATGCCTCTGACGCCGTAGGAATGGACGTCAGAAAAATTCCAGAGCGATTTTGCAAACGCCTCCCTTATTATCAGCAAAGGACATGGAAATTTTGAGACATTAACCGGGCCTCAAAAAAATATTCTTCCTCTTTCAGTCCAAATGCGCTCCAGTTTCAAAAGAACAGGGACTCTCTAAAGGGTCTATGCTTTTAAGAAAATCTTGACCTGTCTGTATGGCTGGAAAAGTTAGATAGTTCTATCTTCTTCCGCCCGGCCTTCTTTCCCTGAATCCGCCTCTTTCTCTTGAGGGGCCGCCGCGGCTGCTGCGGTCTCTTTCACCTTGCGGCTTTGCTTCGTTCACCACAATGTTCCTTTCCATGAAACTGCTGCCGTTCAGCAGCTCTATGGCCTTTTGCGCCTCTTCGTCGGAACTCATCTCAACGAAACCGAAACCTCTCGGCCTGCCTGTGGCGGCGTCCGTTATCAGTTTTGCGGATGCTACTGTTCCAGCCTTTGAAAACAGTTCTTTCAGGTCATCTTCCGATGACTGAAACGAGATATTCCCTACATAAAGTCTGTTGCCCATGCTTCCTCTTCCTCCCGAAAATAAAATCCCAGAGCTCATGCCCTGGGTGATGCTTGTATAATTTCCTAACTCAATATCATATAATAATACACTATGGCTGAATTAAATATGCCAGTATTTGCAATCTTTGTCAAGAGAAAATTATAATGGCGGCCCTTTTAGTCTATTTGCCCCTTAGTCCTGTAAGCCTGGGCTTAGGGGAGAACAGCTTGCGGAAACAATGAGATTCAGGTTTGTCATAGGATTAAGCATCATCATGTGCTTTATCTTTTCCCCTCTGCAAAAACCGATGTGTTATGATACGGCAAAGTCTTTTAAAAACACATCCCTGCCTGTGCGGCAGACAGGCGCGCATTCAAAACAGGTCATCATAAAGATAGGAGTTGCCTCCATGGTTACGCCTGTGGACGCCGTTAGATACTATCAGGAGATAATTGATTATATCGGCGAACAGATTAAGCGGCCTGTCCGGATGGTTCAGAGAAGAACATACGAGGAAATGGATGCATTGCTTGAGAGAGGAGAGGTAAAGATAGCGTTTATCTGCTCTGCCCCGTATGTTAAAGACCATGATAAATTCGGGGCTGAACTCCTGGTTGCGCCGAGCGTAAACGGCAGCCCTAAATATCATTCATACATCATTGTCCATAAAGACAGTCATGTTAAGTCTTTTACAGGATTGAAGGGAAGGGCTTTTGCCTTTGTGGACCCAAGGTCCAACACCGGCAAGCTCTACCCTGAATATCTCTTGAAGACAATGGCATATACGCCTGAGAAATTTTTCAAGAGATTTATATACAGCTACAGCCATAATAAGTCGGTAGAACTGGTTGCAAAGAGGCTCGTTGACGGAGCGGCGGTGGAAAGTCTTGTTTATGAATATATGTTAAAAAAAGATTCCCCCTATGCAAAGCAGACAAAGGTTATAAAACGTTCTCCGCCTTTTGGAATTCCTCCCGTAGTAGTAACAAGGGATATGGACCCTGCATTGAAGAGACAGCTAAAAGAGGCCTTCTTGAATATGGATAAAACGGCAAAGGGCAAAGAGATACTTGGTGCAATGATGATAGACGGCTTTGTGAGGATAGCGGACAGCGCTTATGATTCAATCAGAAAGATGGACCGCACTGTTTATGCGGATGAGTATGCCTTAAAAAAGAACAAAGGGAAAAGGCTTGTGCATTTCGGCGTGATTCCCAGAGACAACCCCAGAATACTCTACGAAAAATACCAGCCGCTTCTGGACTACCTTTCAGAAAAGACGCCATATCAATATGAGCTTACTCTCAGAAAAAAATATGAGGAAGCAGTTACCGCTCTCGGCAACGGCGAGATAGATATTGCCTTGTTCGGGCCGCTCACATATCTTGAGGCACATGCAAAATACGGAGCTGTATGTATTTTAAAGCCGAAGGGCATAGACGGGCACGCAGCCTACAAGAGCGTTATAATCACCAAGAAAGACTCAAATATTAGTAAGATTTCTGAACTTAAAGGCAAGACAGTGGCATTTGCAGCGTCCAAATCAACATCCGGCAATCTTATTCCGCGGTATCTTCTTGCAAACTCAGGGATTCACCTTAAGGACCTTGCGCAATATGTTAACTTTGACTACCACGATTCTGTTGTAAAGGCGGTATTAAAGGGGCAATACGATGCAGGCGCAGTGAGGGACTCGGTGGCAAGAAAATATATGAAGCTCGGGCTGGATGTTATAGCAACGTCAGATGCGATTCCCACGGGGCCGCTTGTTGTAAGCAAGCGGTTCATGCCGGCGGTTGAAGATATAAAAAAGGCGCTGCTTGCTCTCAACCCCAATGATGCGAATTCTCAGAAAGTGCTTAAACGTCTGGATGATGACCTCAAGAACGGCTTTGTAGAGGTGTCTGACAGCGATTATGCCGACATACGCTCAAAGATTAATGCGGTGCCTCAGACCTGCGGCACGGGATGCCACCCAAAGATACGGCTGTGAAACCAGGTCGGCACAAAGGGGAATGAAAATGTCATTTAATCTCTTTCCCAAGTCTGGACTCCAGACAAAATTTATTTTAGTTACCACAATAGCTATTATTCTGCTTATGGCTGTTATAGGTTATATAGCTGTTGAAAGAGAAAAGGCCATACTTTACACCGAAGTTGAGAGAGAGGGCAGGCTGCTCGGAGAAACCCTTGCCATTCCGATAATAAATGACCTCATTTATGAAAGGCTCGGGCTTGTAGAAGAAGGAGGGCTGCTTGACAACTACATACTTGAGATATTCAACAGGCAGGATGTGGAACTGCTTTACATAGCAATAATTGACGAGGACGGCAAAGTAATGTCTCACAACGATATCACAAACTACGGGAAGGTCTATACCGATGCTCTAACAATAAATGCGCTTAAGGCAGAAAGCACTACAATCCAGCATTTTTCTTCCGCCGGGCATAAGGCCCTGGATGTGGCTACCCCGCTTTCCATAGGCAAGAAACGCTGGGGGACTTTAAGGTTCGGCGTCTCATTGAAAAAAGTGGAGCGTGAAATTGTTGCAACTGTCAAAAAAATTGTAATCCTTACTCTTTTCCTTATTGCTGCCGAATTCGGGGTTATACTATTGCTGAGCAGGCGGTTTATAAGCCCGATAACGCAGCTTGCAGCCACGATGGAAAAAACACGAGGGGATTATCTTGATGTTAAGGTTGACGTGAAAGGGCATGACGAACTCGCCCTCCTCGGAGAAAGATTCAACAGCATGATTGAGAGGATAAAACAGGCCAACGAAGAACTTAAGAGAACCCATGAAAAATTAGTCCAGTCGGAAAAACTGGCGTCCATAGGCATCCTGGCCGCCGGAGTCGCCCATGAAATAAACAATCCGCTCGGAGGGCTTTTCAACTGTCTTCAGATATTAAAGCAGAAAGGCGGCGACCCCGGGTTCAGGGCAAAATATCTGAGCCTTATTAATGAGGGGCTTGATAGGATAGAAAGCACGGTGAGCAAGCTCCTGTGGATGGCCAGGAAGAACGAGCACAGGCCTGCTCCGGTAAATATCAGGGACGTTGTAAGTGATGTGTATTCCTTTGTTGAATATAAAATCAAAAAGAGCAGGATTCAGTTCATCAATGAGGCGGACAGCGGACTTATGATATTTATTGACCCGCATGATTTCCAGCAGATTACGCTTAATCTTTTTATAAATGCGATTCAGGCCATGGAAGATGGAGGCTCCTTAAAGGTCAGAGGATATAGGGAAGATTCAAAGATTAAAGTAGAGGTCAGCGATACAGGCAGCGGTATTGCGCAGGAAAACATTGGAAAGATTTTTGACCCGTTCTTTACCACAAAGCCTCCCGGCGAAGGAACCGGACTGGGCCTCTGGTTGACTTACGAAATAATCAGAAACTACAATGGAGAAATTTCCGTTGAAAGCGAGGCCGGCAAAGGAAGCACATTTGCAATGAGCTTTCCGGCAGGGCAATGAAAGAAACAGTCCTATTAATTGAAGACGAAAAGCTGATGAGGGTTACTCTTGAGGACGCCCTGAGGACAGCAGGCTATGAAGTCACGTCCTTTGAAACAGGGACAGAGGCCTTGCGTTCCCTAAAAAGTCCCGACCGGGTCGGGGCCGACGTCGTAGTTACGGACGTCAGGCTGCCTGATATTGACGGATTGAACATCCTTGAAGAAATCACACAGATGAATGACGCTCAGGTAATTGTAATGACAGCCTTCGGCACCATCAAGGACGCCGTCAACGCAATGCGGCTCGGAGCGTTTGACTACATAACAAAACCTTTTTCCCTGGATGAATTTCTGCTGCTTATTGAAAGGGCGCTTGAGGTAAAAAAGCTCCGCAATGAAAATATCAGATTAAAAAAAGACCTCGGCAGGTGCTACGGCTTTCCGAATATCATAGGAGAAGGCTCTGAGATGAAGAAGATTTTTTCCCTGATTGAGAGGGTTTCAGGGTCTGATTCAACAATTCTGATTCTCGGAGAAAGCGGCACGGGAAAGGAACTTATAGCTACTACAATCCACTATCAGAGCAAGCGAAAAGACAAGCCTTTGATAAAGGTGAACTGCGCTGCAATGCCTGAGGGCCTGATAGAGAGTGAACTTTTCGGGTATGAAAAAGGCGCCTTCACAGGCGCAATAAGAAGGAAGCCGGGCAGATTTGAACTCGCCGATAAAGGCACTATTTTTCTTGATGAGATTGCAGACCTGCCCCTGTCCACACAGTCCAAGATTTTAAGGGTAATACAGGAAAGGACATTTGAAAGGGTTGGAGGGACAGAAACGTTAAATGCGGACGTCCGGATAATTGCGGCAACAAATAAAAACCTTGAAGATGAGATTAAGAAAAAAAGGTTCAGGGAAGACCTTTATTACCGCCTTAATGTGATACCGATAATCCTTCCGGCGTTAAGGGACAGGAAGGAAGATATTCCTCTTCTTATCAATTCGTTGTTAGAGAAGTGTAAAGATAAACTGTCAAAAAACATCAGCTTTTCAAGGGATGCGCTTAATGCGCTTATTGAATATGATTATCCGGGAAATGTGAGAGAACTTCAAAACATCATAGAGAGATGCTCAACCCTCGCGGTCTCGGATGTGGTCGGGAAAGACGCCCTGCCGTCATTTATCATTAATAAGACGGAGAGCGGCAAACAGCCGTCTCTTTCATCTGTTGCCTCAGAGGCGGAGAAGGAGTATATAATCAGGACGCTGAAGGCTGCAAAGGGGAACAAGACTAAGGCGGCTGAACTGCTCGGCATAAGCAGAAAAACCCTGTGGGAAAAAATTAACTCCTACGGCATTGAGTAAACTCCGCTCCTAACTTACCACCCCGACCTTCGGCCTCCCCTCCTAAAATAGGAGGGGAGCTGGGAAGCCATGTGAGGTTGTATTTACTCCCCTCCTGACCCCTCTTTAATTCCCCCCTTATTAAGGGGGGACACAGGGGGGTGGGGTGGTTTGTCTGTTGTTCTACTGCCCTTCCGCTTCAAGCACCTTCAGAAAGGCGGCAACAATCTCAGGGTCAAACTGAATCCCTGAATATTTTTTCAGTTCGTTTTTTGCTTCTTCTATCGGGAGGGCGCTTCTGTAAGGCCTGTCTGAAATCATAGCGTCCCACGTGTCCGCAATGCTTATTATCCTGGCCTTAAAAGGAATCTCCTTGCCCTTTAGCCCGAGGGGATAGCCTCCGCCGTCAAACCTCTCATGATGGTGCCTTATCACAGGCAGGACAGGCCTCAGAAAATGAACGGGCTCCAGTATCTGAACGCCTTTGTCCGGATGGCTTTTTACCTCTTCCTCTTCACATTCATTTAGGCTGCAGTGTTTCCAGAGGATTTCTCTGTTGATGCCGATTTTCCCTATGTCATGCAAAAGAGCTGCAAAGTTGAGGTGTTCTTTTTCCTGTTCGCTGAGCTTAAAGAAGCCTGATATCTTACTGCTCAGGTTTGCCACCCTCTCTGTATGTCCCTTTGTATAAGGGTCTTTTGCCTCAATCGCATTTGCAAGCGCCATGACTGTCTGCAGATATGAGGTCTCCATGTCATAATAT
>Ga0210009_1001300_pt1 | contig 22171 bp, 19 predicted proteins | sample CryGeyCG2114_065_FD_185457 | JGI IMG/M metagenome (GOLD analysis project Ga0210009, IMG submission 185457) | Groundwater microbial communities from aquifer - Crystal Geyser CG12_big_fil_rev_8/21/14_0.65 (SPAdes) (version 2) | ecosystem: Environmental > Aquatic > Deep subsurface > Groundwater ... | reverse complement strand
GTAACCATAAAACAATCCAACCAATTTTTTTGAAGTTGAAAATCCGGCTTGCTCTAAAATAAATCCGAAGGCGATTCCAATAAACAAAGCGATAACGAAATTAAATTCATTTCCAATTAGATCAGGTACTAACGGTCCCATTTTTTAATCTCCTTCTATATCCAAAGTTTTCTGAAAAAATAAGCAAACGCATAAGCGCCGCCGAATATTGCCGCCATAGTTATTAAACCGCCGGTGGAAAGCACAGCCATACCGCTTAACGCTGCGCCGCTTGTACAGCCTCTACCAAGCTGTGCGCCAAATCCAAACAACAATCCGCCAAACACTGCCGAGACAATTCTAATGCGTGCTGTTATTTTTGGTGAATGCTCGAGATTAAAATTTAATCGGTTAGAAACAAGCCCTGAGATAAAAGCGCCAATTAACACACCAATAACTTCAAAGACTAACCAGTTTTTCAAAGGATTATTATCATGCTCGTCTAAATATTCCTTATAGAACTCTTGATTTTCGGCATGTGAAGGAGTAACCGTTTCTACCATGGAAATAACGGCGCTCTTAACCGCTCCGCTTGCGCCGAGACCCCTGCCTGTAATATAAATGGTTACTAAGAGAAGCAGACCAAGGAAAACGCCTGCGAGATACGGATTCATATATTTTTCTGGTTTCATAAAATCCTCATTAACTTTTAGTTATAGAATCTGAAATTGAATCTTCGGATCCATTTGGAATATCGTTTTTATTTTTTTTTAGCTGCACTTCATCTTCAAGTTCCTCATATCCGGTTATCATCGCTTTTAAATTTGAAGTAATTGTTGAACCTGTTGTAATCAAATATAAGTGCGCTATTATAAAAGCGACGAGTAGGAAAGCGCCAATGGTATGTATAATTGCAAAAACTTCAACCGATTGAATATTCAAAACCCGGATAGTATTGCCCTGTGGATATCTATAAAACATATACATCAAACCGGAAAATACTATGACAGGTATTACCAAAACCTTAAGACCAAGGTAAACCATTTTTTGAAGTGGGTTTAATTTACTAAGCACGGTTTTTTTTGTGGGATGAGGTGCGTTGCGGAAAATACCCAGCAGATAATAATCCATCTGAGCTTTAAGATTTTTTCTAGTAGGAAGGTATTGCCTCCATGCTCCGGTTGTAAAATGCCAAAAAATTGCAAACACAATGAGAACGATAAATGAGTATGCTGCAATATTATGATATCTGACTGCATTCTCATATCCAAAAAAAGTTATGGAGCGATGAATCTCAAATCCGGTAATAACAAGCATGAAAATTAATACTGCCTGAGTCCAGTGCCAGAAGCGTTCAAAAGCTTTGTATATATAAACTTGTTTAATCATTTTATTTTCTCTCCTTTTTTTTAGAAGCGATAATTCTAACTGCGCCATGAACAAACACGCCTAAAAGTGTAAGTAAAATAACTCCGACGCCAGCAGTTTCCACAAATCGAGAATAATCTCTGCCCGGCATATAAAAATCATTCAGTTGTGCAAGCCTGCTGTTCTCTCTTGAATGACATTCAGTACAGCTAACACTTAAATCTTTCGTGGAAACCATATGGTTTATGGGCCAAAACATTTCTGTTTTAATAAAAGCAACCTTCCCGCTAAATGGCAAATGAACTTCTTTCATTCCTACTTCAGAGGCGCGCAGCCAGTTAAAATCCTTCCAGAGAGCGCCCTCACCTTCTTCGTCTGCAAACAACTTTGGTTGAATTAAAATTTTGTTAACCGGATCGTAAGGTTGAACTGCGCGATGAATTTTAACTGGATAAATTTTGGAAGATTCATCAGAGTATGAACCATGCATCGTATTTAATGTCAATGGTTTTGAAGTATCGCTTATTTCATCTCCCAGCAGATAATGCTCAGCCGTTCCGTTGAACCAGATGTATTCAGGTTTTAGGTTTTTACCCCACACAAAACTTCCCTTAACAGAGAGATATGTATGATTTCCATCAGCATCTTCCTCACTATAAGGTTCGCCGTTTTTAAGTTTACCGGCAGTCGACCAATCCCAATGAGTTTTGGTTGCATTAACTTTTGCATAAATAGGAATATGGCAAGTTTGGCAGGCAACTTTATAAGTATGTTCGTTTAAAATGCTTTGTTCGTGAGGCGAAGAAGTGTGGCATTGCTCACATTCCGAACGATTCCTGTTCATTGAAGAAAGAGAATAAACTTTTCCTTTGATAACGTGTTTTTCGGTGGTATGGCATTCGATGCAGCTCATATCTGCACCATCTGACGCCATGTGTATGTCAACATCCCGCGTCGGTTCAAACATTGATTCTTCCAGGTCGCCGTGCTTTACATTATTTCCACCCCCCCCATAAAAATGGCAAACGCCGCAGTTAGAGCGTCCAGGCTTTCCAACCGATTGAGCAACGGTATTGAAATTTACGGAAATATAAGGCGCACCCCCTTTTTCATTAGCTTTTGCGTATGTCTCCGATTTATCATGGCAGACGAGGCAGTCAATATTTGTAGGATCGGTAAAACTGAACATCGTACTCGTCATACCATATCCTACATGACATTTAGCGCATGATTGTTCGTTGCCTTCAACACCGATACAAAAATTGTTTATTGCATTAATTTTACCGAGAGAAATTATACCCCGTCCCTCTACGTATTCTTCACGCGTCCAGTTCCAGTGGTTCGATTGCATAACTTCCTTGTGTCTTTCAGTATGGCAGGAGTTGCAAGCTTCGGTTACTTGTTGCGGAGAGGAGAATTTTTTCTTAAGGATTTCGAATTGAGAATGGTCTGCCGATGGAGTATATTCTTTAGGGTAGATTTCTAATAATTCGTCTAATCGGGTTGGTTGATAAGAACTATCTCTAAGAAATCCAATTGCCGAAATAGTTATAATTGCTATTAGGAATAAGATGAAGATTATTTTTTTCATAGTTATTGTAAAAATTGTAAATGAAATATAATTGTAAACTTAAGAATTCCCCTTCGTTATATCAATAATAGCAGCTCTAATTGTTTGGCAATCAGCAAAGTTGTTATAAACTTTACATTTTCTGCATTCACCCCTATCGTCTTTGTTCTTTATCGTCCAGCAAGGTTGGTTTTGCACATTAGAATTAAATACTATACAATTTTTACGAGCCTCATCAGAACATTGGTTTATTTGCCAGCAGGGGATCATTGTATATATAGTTTTAATGGCTGCAATGCTTATTTTACTTTGATTAATTGCGCGGCGGATACAACTTAATCTCTCAATATCTAAGTCGGAGTAAAGCCTATGTCCTGAACTTTTTTTAAAGGGTACGATTAATCCTTCCTTTTCATACATACGAACAGTATGAACCGAAATGTTCAAAATTCTTGCAGCAACACTTATCGGGTAAACAGGCGTATCACTTAACATAATATTTGCCGTTGCTTTTTTGTTTTAATAATTGATAATTATAAATATCAATTTACTTGCCATTTTATTTGAAAGTGGGAAACTGAATATTTAAGTAGAATTGAAAGAATCGCGGAGAATAAAAAATTAGAATAAGGAAAGTTTTCTAATAATAGAGAAATCTAACATTCATTTTCTCACTTTACCGAAATGATGAATATCAAGAATTTGAGCTGCAATTCCGAGCGCAATTTCTTCAGCAGTATCACCGCCAAGTTTTAATCCGATTGGCGAAAAGATGTTTGAAGTATCTTTGTATTCGCCATAGAGGGCATGTATTTTTTCCATTAGGATCTTAGCTTTATTTCTTGAAGCCATAACCCCGATATATTTGAAACTCAAATTCCGTTCATAAAAAGAGCAAACGATATCGAAGTCGAACACATGACCATGAGTTAAAACAACACAAAAAGAATTTGGCGCCGGATCGAAAATTTTTGCAAATTGAGTATAATCGGAACAGATTACTTCTGACGCAAATGGATTTTTTTCTGGATTGGCAAATTCTTTTCTGTTATCAATGAGTACGGTTCGAAAGGGGAGTTTAGAAAGAAAAAACAATAGCGCCTGCCCTACATGTCCGCCGCCAAAAACGTAAACAACAGGCGTGCAGCCATGAACTTCAAAAAATATTGTTGAACTTCCTCCGCAAACCATCCGTAATTGCTCAACATTTTCTTTTGGCGCAACATCCCCGTTAAGCAGATATTCTTTTACACTGCTTTTCCCGGATACAATTCTCTTTTTTGCTTCTTCAATAACATTAAATTCAATTCCGCCACCGCCAACGGTTCCGGTGCAGTTCCCATCCGCGTCAACAATTAATTTAAAACCTGCTTTACCGGGCGCCGAACCAAGTGTATCTACAACTGTTGCAATGACAAATGGTTTGTTGATTTTTTCAAGCTCAATTATTTTTTCGTAAATGTTCATTCGCGGTTATTTATTTTTTGAAAATCGGTTTTTGTATCGATATCTTTTAAAATATCAGAATAAGGACAATCCCAATAGAACTTTTTAATTTTTAAATTTTGGGAAACAGCTTTTAAGTTGCTCGTTTCTGCAGCGTTTAAAATTAATTTAGCCGTTAAGTTATCAAATAATACTGGATGCCCTTTTTTATTTTTATATATCGGCTGAAGCCAGTTAAATTTTTCATTTACATTCAATAAAAACTCGTTGTAAAAATAGTTAGGCAGAGTAGGATTATCAACAAAATGGTATAAAATATATTTTGTGCTTACCTCCCTTAATCCCGCTTGAAGCGAAGTGAACATAGCTTTCGAGAAAGATTTATTTTCTACGAATATTATCCTCTTACAAAAATTAAGAAGGTGTTTATCTTTTCTTACCGCATCTTTTATTTTTTCGCTTTGATAACCGGTTACAACGATTATTTTTGAACACACCGGTTCCATTTTTAATAAAATAGTTGAAATAAAATTTGAATCATCGTAAGGAAGTAACGCTTTATTCTCGCCCATCCTTGAAGATGTCCCGGCGCTAAGCAGCAATCCGGTTATTTTCGTTTTATTTCTTTCTCTCACAAATGCTCTACTTCATTTTATCGTTTTGGCTATGTTAATCAAAATTGAATTGTTTAACAGAATCATGTGGAATTCTATAATGGTCGAGAATAACGTTTACCAATTCATTTCGAATGACTAACACAAGTTTAGAGTTGAACAAAAGTTCGTTACGAATTAAGATTTCTCTAAAAGCCGGTTCAAGACCTTCTCCGCGGATTTCGAGCGGTCCTATTTCGTCGATGATGAACCACTCCGGGCTAAAGTTGATCGATTCAAGCATCCTATCGCGCCCCCATTTGAAAGCCTCTTTATCAAAACGATAACCACCAATGTGAATAACGCTTCCACCGCGTTCGCTGTCGTTAACTTGAAGTTGTTTTGATTCTTTTGTCCTCAAATCGGTCAGATATTTTTTACCAAACATAACCGGTGATAACAGCCCGTAAACGTTTTGCTTTCCTGCAGCCCAATCTTCCAGCGCTGTGGTTTTTCCCGATTGAATTTTTCCTGTTACGATGTAAATATTTTTCATTTATTGAATCTCTCACTAAAAAATAATAAGGTTAAGTAGAGTGAAATGAATGTGCTTATTTTTTTTAAGCCTGTTTGTTTTAGAGCTATTGTTTTGCTCACATTAAAAGCTCTGCGAAATAACGGGAACAAATCAATTATATTCTCAATTTCTGTTTTGTATCTGCTCTCTCTTTTGCTTAAATATTTCTTAATGAACTTCTTTAGAAAAGGAGCGGCAACAAAAAACCAAACGACAATAATAGTTATTGACCTGACAAACATTATTGCAGCATCTGAAAATTTGTTTTTGGGAATACCTAAATCAAAATATGTGAAAATTCCAAAGAGTATGATGAACCCAAACATTATAAGATGCTTATATTTTCTTCTTTTTCTGCTGCTTCTCGGAGGCTCTGCATTTTGAACGCTTTGCATTGTAAGCATACTTGATAAGTAATCTCCATATTTATCTTTCCATCCGCTCAATTTATCCGGCAGAGTCCCGGCGAATATTCCAAAAAATATTCCACCCAAAAGATGAATGAAAATATAACTGGCAATGAGTAAAGCGCTGAAAGAAGGGATTGATTTCGGATCAGCAATGACGACGAACTGAGTTATAACGTAAATTGCAAATGCATCGATTGATTCCCACAAAGTTTTTCCGAATATAATTGTTAAAAGAATGATCTTTTGTATTGATGAGAGTAGCGAAGTAATGACCGCGAGCGTAAGAGCCGATAGTTTATAATTTCTTGAAGATAGGAACAATAATTCTCCCAGCAGCGCTTGAAGCGATACCGAGAAATAAGCAGCAATTGGAGTATGAGGCGCAATAATTCCTTTAATGAGTAAAACAATTGCAGCAGCTCGAATAATTGCTCCTCTTCGTGTTGAATGAAATGCGATCATCGAAATTAATACGGCAGCAGCTCCTCCAATAAATAAACCGGTAAACGGAATTTGTAAAGCATGGAGAATACCGCCGAGCGCGGCTTCGTTAAATGCCCAAACGGCTGTTAATCTGAAAAATAAATTTTCATCAGTTTCGATAAAGTTATTTGTATGCAATTGTTCTTTTAGAAGTAAAATAAAATTCTATGTTAAAATAGAAAAGAATTTTATCAGTAAAAATAAAAACAGCCTCTCTTTCCTTTTTTATCAGATGATTTGTAGGCGTTATGTTCAACATTAGCTTATTGATACTTTTACACTCAAGTTTTTGTAATGCGCGGCGATGGATTGGCAGAACATTAGCGCATTTAATACAAATCAGCATGAATGGTTGAAGATGAATTGCTGTACATTAGCTAACAGACGATCATTCAATTTCTCAACTCAAATATTGGGATCTGCTTACCCCGCTCCGCGCATAGGCGTCAACTTAAGGGATATGAAAATTAAATTAATTATTGATTATGATGCTGTAATTCTAATAAAATAAAACAATATAGCACTCCTACGGAGTGCTGGTATCTTGGGTATTTATGTATTTCTATAAATATTTCGCTCCTCTGGAGCGAAGATAAACAAGTTAAAAACTCCGTTAGGAGTTAAATATTTATAGAACTGGATAACCCAAAACAAACCGCACTCCATTAAGAGTGCCATATAAAAAACAGAAGCATTAAGTAACCATATTCAATTATATTTTAATGATTTACACAAATTATTAATAAAATTGAGTTGACGCCTATGCGCCCAGCGGAAGCTTGATCGGGTTATCATTTTTTACAACGAGCAAATATCCTTTAGCCCATGAAATTGCAACTTCATATTATTGTTTTTTTCGCATATATTTCGTTAAACAATTACAGAAGTATGGAATGAAACAAAAGGCTTTTCTTCTTTTTCTATTTCTTTTTTCTTTTATCTCGTTTGCACAGTCAGACTCTTCATCACAATATTCTATCCGGATGAAAGAGAGAATTCTTTCTGTTTTTCTGGATGATAATTTAATTTATCAAAAATCTTTTTTGCGTCCTGATGGTTATACAATTGATCTGGACGAAGATAATAACAATGAATTTGTCGTTATAGATTCTATTTCTATCGGGAGTGAGTTTTATTACACTCTTTACATTTTTAATACTCTCGATTCTTTTTACTTATGCGATTCTATCAACTCGGGCTATACCAAACCATACGAAACTGCATCCGAAGATGTTGAAGGTATTTTATTTGCAGCAGGAAATCCGGCGTATGATAAATTCAGTAAATTAAACGATCTTAATTTTTCAACGTTAAATTTCTGGAAATTTGTTGAAGGAAATGTCTTTCTTGTTAACAGCGAAGTTTATGATTTATACATCGACCGCAACAACGGTATAATTGAAATGATTGACAATTATATCGGGACGGAGAATCTAAATTGTGAAATTAGCAAAGAGATATTTGGCGCTGTGGCTGCTGTTTACGGTAATTATTTAAGTGCGGGAGAAGATGCTCTTGCCATTAAATTCTTAAAAAAGTATTATACATGCGAAGATATTGATGCGCTGACAAATGAGTTAAAAGAATTAGTTATGTGAAAGGTTATTTTATGAAGATGGATTGGGAAAAGTTTAATGGAAAAACATTAAACATTACTATGCATGAAAATTATGGTTTAACAATTGATCCTCGTGCAGACACCACAATTTACGAGATCGTTTTTAAGACAGGCAAATTAACCGGAAGTTTTGACGATGGTCTTTTAATCGAAACAAAAAGGGAAAATGAAACTGTTCAAATATTTATTCCTCACAGTTCAATAAAATGTGTTGAAATATTTAATTTTTAGAAATAAAAACCAGGCAACTTGTTTTGAAAACATTAATAGTTATTATTTTTTCCTTTGTACTATGGGGTTACTCATTCCCTCAAGATGTTACTATTAAAAGTTTGAAAGCTTATTCTGGTAAAGAAACAGATTTACCGGTACTATCGGGCGGACAATCTCTCTCAATTGAATTCGATGTGCAATCCGATTATGAACCATTTCTCACTGTCATATTTCGATTTTGTGATAGAAACTGGAAACCGACAAATAATATTTTTCTTCTAAACCAGGGCGGCTATACGGCATACGACTTAGAGTTCTATACGCTCCCCGCAACTGTTACCGATGTGCGTTATCATATCAAAGGTACATTCCCGGATGCGGATGGATTTGTAAGTTTTCCATTTAGCGGCAAGTGGCGTTATTACATTACCGATTCGCAGGACACATCCAAAGTTTATGCAGATGGAAAGTTTTACGTAGTTTTTAACGATGTTAACTTGAGTACTACTATTAAAAATGCGTTGCTCGAAGATGAAACATTTTTTCCTACAGACCTTGCAAAAGTTTTTAACATAACTTCAGTGCTCAATCTTCCAGAAGAATTTTTTCCCGGTTATGTTGATCATCTTGAAATAATTGAAAATCATAAAATTGAATACCCTGTTATTGTTGATCGTAACTTTAACACAAACAGAAGGCAATATTATTGGGATGGCAACCGCAACTTTACTTTTACTGCAAGAGATATTCGTCCGGGTAATGAATACCGTCAAACTGATTTAAGAAACTTTAATAAGTTTGGGCAGCGCGAAGCGAAAGCACAATTTGACGGTTTGGAATATTCAAGATTCTTTAAGCAGGGAAGAGAAGATTTAAACGGTGGATTTATACTCACAAAATTTCAGGACGATTATGCAACATATATTGACGTTACTTTTTCAATACGTCCGCCAAATTCCGGTTTTAACAACGTATATTTAGTCGGCTCTTTTAATGATTGGTTAGTTCTCCCCGAGTATAAAATGAATGATGATTATGGCGTCTTTAAAAAAACAATTACCTTAAAGCGAGGAATTTACGACTACCAATATGTTACGGCAGATGTTATAAATAATTCTTTGAAAAATATTGATTGGTACTCGCTTGAAGGGAACAGCTATGAAACTATAAACCAATATTATTTATTTTTGTACTACAAAGATCCGAATTTTGGCGGGTACGACAGAATCATCGGTTATCAAAAAATATTAAGCAGGTCAAAATGGAAAAATTAAAAATTGGAGTTGTCGGAACCGGGCATCTTGGCAAACTCCATATTAAGATGCTAAAGCATTCAAATAATGTTGAGTTTATCGGAATTTATGACGCCGATCCGGAACATGCGAAATTAGCAGCTGCCGAATATGGAGTTGATGTTTTCGAGAATATTGAAGATCTAATTTCTAAAGTTGATGCAGTTTCCGTGGCAACTACTACAATTGCTCATCATGAGCTTTGTAAAATATGCCTCTCTGCGGGGGTGCATGTTTTTGTTGAAAAACCAATTACTACAACTATCGATGAAGCGGAAGAGCTTATAAAAATTGCAGCCGATAAAAAATTAAATTTACAGGTAGGGCATATCGAACGATTTAACCCTGCACTGCTTTCTCTCGAAAAATATATTCTTGAACCTATGTTTATTCAAACCGACCGGCTTGCACAGTTTAATCCACGCGGAACGGATGTTGCCGTTGTGCTCGATTTGATGATTCATGATATAGACATAATCTTAAGTTTGATAAAAAGTCCTGTAAAACGTATTGATGCAAACGGTGTTGCGGTTGTGTCAGACTCATTGGATATTGCCAATGCACGCCTTCAATTTGAAAACGGCGCAGTCGCTAATGTTACTGCAAGCCGCATCAGTCAAAAAAAGATGAGAAAGATGAGAATATTCCAGCGCGACACATACCTTTCGCTCGATTTTACAACCGGTGTTTCCGAAGTTTATAGATTAACAGCAATAGATGAGCCGGTGGCATCATCAATTTCTTTTGGAGAGATTGGAATTGGAGAGAAGAAAAAGAGAGTAGTTTACGAACAGCCCGAAGTAAGAGAAATAAACGCTCTTCAATACGAGCTTCAATTATTTGTTGATTCTATATTGAAAGGAGTGAAGCCAATTGTATCGGGTGAAGATGGACTTCGTGCTTTACGCGTGGCACAAATTATAATTCAGAAAATTGAGGAGTCAAAGGTTAAAGGAATTTAGCTTCATCAAACTTATGAATGTTGAAACAGAATCATTAACAAAAATTAAGAAGAAAGAAAACTTACTATGAAAAAATTTGTGTTTTTACTTGCCGCAATAATTTCGCTTTCAACAATAAGCTGTTCAGTTTACGAAACGTTTGTTAATCTAAGCCGCTTAAAATTTAAACTCGGGCAGGTTAACAATTTTACGATGAACGGAATTTCTATTTCCAACAAAAGTAAATTAAGCGATTTCTCTACGGTAGATATTTTAAGATTATCATCCGCAGTTGCTCAAGGCACGCTTCCGGTATCATTCACATTAAATGTGGAAGCCCAAAATCCCAACAGCGGTACCGGAGGATACAAACGTACCGGAGCTACTCTTAAATCATTTCCTTGGCGGCTGTTAATAAACGATAAAGAAACGATTTCCGGAAATATTGCTTCAGAAGTTTCGGTTCCGGGAACAGGCGAGACAACTCCAATTCAAATTCAAATGAATCTTGACCTTGTAAGCTTCTTTAAAGATAACGGTTACGAATCTCTGTTAAACCTTGCTCTAAATATTGGGGGTTACGGCGGCTCATCATCGAAATTAACTTTATATGCTAAACCGGTTGTTTCAACAGCTCTCGGCGATTTGCAATATCCCGAAGAGTTAAAAATTGTGGATTACGAGTTTACCAAGTAGGGAAAATTTTCAAAGATAAGTTTGCTGAATTATAACGGAGTTTAGTATCGTTAATTTTGAATATTGAAACACGATTAATTTAATTGGTTATCTAACACCTAGCGCGGCAAGCCGCAATTAAAAATGTACAATGTAAAATGAAAAATTGCAAACACATAAAATATCTTTACACAAAAAACAATCCCGCATGCGGGATAAACGGCAATACTATAGTGAATCGGTGAAAAATAGAACTAAAAAAATATTCTATAGCATGGATGGATGGAAATATCCGTTAGCAAACTAACAACCTTTATATAGTGCTATGGCGTAATAAAAATATTTGTTGTTCGAAGTTAATCATCTATTGTCAGTGGGGTGCCCACTTTATAAAACATTATAAATTGCTATATTATCAAAAAAAATATCATTGAATGGAGTTGTTATGAAAAAAGGATTTCTAAAGTTATTTGTAGTTGTTATAGTCTTTTCACTTTTTGGTTGTAAGGATTCTAATGTAAATGTACCTCAAAACAACCAGCCAAATGAAATAACAATAGGAGCATTAGTTTCTTTAACCGGAAATTGGTCAACTCTTGGTATAACCAGCAAAGCTGCTTTGGAAATAGCAGTAAAGAAAATTAATCAAAATTTTATTGATGAAGGAATAAATATTAAAATAAACTTAAAAGTGATAGATACAAAACTAGATCCGGAAATTGCTTATGTAAAAACGGGAGAATTAATTTCTCAAGGAGTAAAAATTATTATAGGTCCACAATCTAGCTCAGAATTATCAAGAATCAGACCTCTAGTAAATCAGAATGATGTAATTGTAGTTAGTATGGGAAGTACAGACGGTTCTCTTGCAATACCTAATGATCATATTTTAAGATTCTGCCCCGATGATAAACCGGAAGGTAAAGGTGTTTCAAAATTGATGTGGGAAAGAGGCATAAGAGAAGTTGTTGCTGTTTACCTTAATGATAATGGAAATATTGGATTGAAAAGAAGTATGACACAAAATTTTATAAATTCGGGAGGATCTGTTATTGATTCGTTGACTTATTCAAGTGATTCAGATATTACAGCAAATTTCATAAGTCAGTTATCAACCATTGTAAACAATGCCTCAAACCCAAATGACGTTGGAATTTATTTAGCCGGTTTTGACGAAGTAGCTAAAGTTTTTACTATGTCTTCTTCAGATGTGGTTTTATCATCAAAAAAATGGTTTGGAAGTAACGGATCAGCAGGTAGTTCTATTTTAATATCAAATAATGCAGCAGCAAAATTTGGAAATAGTGTAGAATTCTGTAGTCCGTTGTTCTCACTTTCTTTCGAAACAGAATCAGATTGGAGTCCATTAGTAACCTTAATTGAACAAGAAACACAACTTAAACCCGATGCATACGCATTTGCCGCGTACGATGCATTAATGGTTGCTGCATTAACATTCAAATCAGTTGGAGCAAGCACCGGGCTTCCAACATTGTTTAATAAATTTGTAGAAATATCGAGCACTTACAGAGGTTTAACCGGTTTAACAGAATTAAATGAAGCTGGTGATAGGAAATTTGGGAATTTTACTTTTCTGGGGGTTTGCGGTGTTGATCCAAATTTCGCATGGAAAGATGTTGGATTTTATAATGCAGCTACAGACATAATAAGTGATACCGGATGTCTTTAAGGAAAAAATCTAAATTTAGTTGAAAATATTTTTGAAGAGTTAAATTTCTGTAAGATAATTTTTCTTTTTCATTTCTTACACTTCCGGTATTTTAGTGACGGAGGCTAAATTGTACATCGTACGGTTTTTAACTTGCATATTTCTCGCCGGCTTTTTGTTAAACTTCATCAAGCAAGATTGAGTTGACAAGTAGATCCGCCGGGCTTAGCTGTTGTTGGAATAATTGTATTCTGCCTTTTAACTGTATAAAAAAAATATTCATCCCTATTGTTTGTTAATGAATTATCAAAGGGATAATTTCAAAAAACTTGATCAATTTAATTTAGATACAGCTATAAAATTCGATCCGCCCTCAAATATTTCTGAAACATAATTTCAAACTCTTTATTTTACATTTAATTATAAGCGGCGAAATGTTAAATTTACTCCGGAAGAAAAAACATTTTATTATTTAAGAAAATATATGGTTAAAAAAATACGATATGCTATAGGGATAGACCTTGGTGGAACCTCTATTAAACTTGGAATCGTTACTGATGAAGGGAAAATAATTAAAAAGACTTCAGTTGCAACAATGGCTGAAAAAGGACCTGATTCAATAATCTCACAGATAAAAAAAGGAATAAAGGAGCTGCTCGAAGGAAATAAGCTAAAAATTAATGGAATCGGAGTTGGCTGCCCGGGTGTTGTTTCTACAAAAAAAGGAACAGTTGAAAATCCGCCTAACCTGCCGGGCTGGGAAAAAGTTAATCTTGTTAAAGTCCTTGAGAAAGCTACGGGCGCCTCCGTTTACGTTGAAAATGATGCGAACGCTGCGGCAATTGGCGAGTATATTTTTGGCGCTGGTAAAAAATATAATTCATTCGTGATGATAACACTTGGCACCGGAGTGGGCGGAGGAATTATTCTTAAAAGAAAAATATATCGCGGCGATTTTGGAGCTGCCGGTGAAATAGGACATATTACAATTGATTACAAAGGACCAAAGTGCAATTGCGGCTCTTATGGCTGCATCGAAACTTACATAGGAAATAGTTATTTGGTTGAGAGGGTAAAGAAGGAATTGAATGGTAAACAATCTGTTATTAAAGAACTCGTCCATGGCAATTTAAATTTATTAACTCCAAAAATTATTTGTGAAGCTGCCGACAATGGTGATGAATTTGCAGAAAAAGTTGTACGTGATATGGGAGTTTATCTCGGAGCAGCATTGGCTTCGTTGAGTGATGCGCTTGATATAGGCGTATTTATTATTGGCGGCGGCGTTTCGGGATTTGGCAAGCCGCTGTTTGAGGCAATCGAAGAAAATACGCGCGCAAGGGTGTTAACGCCGTTAAGAAAAAGGATAAAGGTTTTTCCGGCAAAACTGCGTAACGATGCTGGTATCAAAGGCGCATCTGCGTTAGTGTTTTATAAATAATTCAACAGCCTGATGAAATCAACGAAGGTATTTTTATTTATTTGTTTGATGAGTTCACTGCTTGCGGGACAAAATAGTGATTCTCTTTTCAACAAGGCTGATTCATTGTTCACTGCTGACTCACTTGCAGCAGCCGATTCAATAAATAAAAAAATTTATGATATTGACACTGTTATTTATGCCAGCGCCGCCGATTCTCTAATATTTTTTGTTCAAAAAAAAGAGATGAAAATTTATGGAGAGGGGAATCTCATCTACAAAACAACCGATTTGAAAAGCGCTAACATTTATGTCGATTTCAAAACTCAAAACATCCGTGCCGAAGGTGTGCAGGCGGATTCAATACCCGATAAATTAAAAGGTACGCCCGTCCTAAAAGAAAAAGACGAAACTTACGAGGGCGTTACCATGAAGTATAATTTTAAAACACAGCAGGGTTACATAACTGAAGCGGGCACTAAAGAAGAAGGGGCGCACTACACCGGGCAAAAAATAAAAAAAGTTGATCAAGAAACATATTTTATAGAAAACGGAATTTACACAACGTGCGACGCTGATATTCCTCATTATCATTTTTCAGCCTCCGAGATGAAAGTCATTCATAAAGAGCAGTTAATTAGCAGATGGATATTCTTAAACTTTGGCGGTGTTCCGTTTCCAATACCTCTGCCGTTTGCTGTCTTTCCAATTGCATCGGGAAGACGTTCCGGTATCATTGCACCCGCCTTTGGAGATGATGCTGAATATGGAAGATATTTTTCTCGCTTTGGTTATTTCTGGGCTATCTCGGATTACATGGACTGGAATGTTACTGCCGATTATTACTTCAAAGGAAGTTATAATTTGAACAGCCGCTATCGTTATGCAAAACGCTACAACTTTACCGGGCAGGTTGAAGGTGGTTATTCCAACTTTCAAACAGGCGATCCTTCGGAAATTGAGAGGAATCAAAGAACTGACTGGCGCATTAAACTTAATCATAATCAAAACATAACACCTACTCTCCGCCTTGATGCAAATCTCGAATTTGTTTCGGGAAATTATATTCAGCGTAATGTAACGGATATGAATGAACTGCTGCGGCAGGAGATTGTATCGAACGCGAATTTATTCAAATCGTGGGATGAATCGGGAAATAGTTTATCTTTAAGTTACAGCCGGCGTCAGGATCTTAATAGCGGCGACATTAATGAAGTTTTGCCGAACTTAACTTTTAACCGTTCTCAGTCCTATCCTTTCAAGCGGAAGGAAGGCGGAGTCGGTTCGCAGAAATGGTATGAGTTAATTGGTTATGGATACAGCGGACAATTTCAAAATATACGAAACAAAAAAGATGGCAATTTAAAAGTACGCGGAGGAATTCAGCATAATTTTAATTCGAGCTTTTCACCCAAGGTCGGCTACTTTAGCATCACTCCTAATATTCGTTACCAGGAAAGATGGTATAATAAAAGGCTCAAAATTACTCCATCAACTTCTTCATTTACCGGTAAAGACACTTTAATTACCGAAGATGTAAAAGAAATTAATTTTGTCCGAACATTCGGGCTGGGTGTTTCAGCCTCTACAAAATTTTATGGTATGTTCACTCCAAATGTTCTTGGAATTCAGGCAATAAGACACACTGTTAATCCTGGCATAAGTTACAACTATACTCCCGATTTTTCCGAACCGTTTTGGGGATATTATGATGCTTACGTTGATTCAACCGGTAAAGAAATTAGATACGATAAATTCAGTCGTGAAGTTTTTAGCGGCGTATCAAAAGGGGAACAGCAAAATCTTTCATTCTCTCTCGGTAATATTTTTGAAATGAAAACCACAGTCGATCCGACGGATACAACAGCAAAGGAAAATAAAATTCAGCTTCTAAATCTTAATGCAACAGCAGGATATAATTTTGCCGCAGATAGTTTGAAATTCTCCGACATCAACCTGAGTTACCGAACGCAGATTGGCGATGTATTCAGTTTTAGCGGCTCTTCTACGTTCACGCCTTATTCTTACACTGATAAAGTAAGTAAAATAAATAAATTTTTAATTGATGAAGGGAGAGGACTCTTGCGTCTAACTAATTTTAATTTTTCAATTACAACATCCCTTTCGGGAGAAAAATTAAAATCGAAAAATGCAAAAGATTCACTCAATCAGATCGCTAGTGATGAATTTATTCTCGGTGCCGCGGATAACCGCGTTTACAAAGGGATTTATGATGAAAAGGACGCGGACTTTTCAATCCCGTGGGATATTTCATTAACTTACAATTATTCAATCAACCAGCCGGTGCCGGATAAGAAAACAATATTCTCAAACATCAGCGGAGGGTTTAATTTTAATATTACTCCTAACTGGAAATTTTCTGTTAACGGTAGTTACGATTTTAGGAACAAAGAATTTGCGGCTCCGCAAATACGCATATCGCGCGATCTCCATTGCTGGCTGATGGATTTTACCTGGAATCCACTTGGCACATTTAGCGGTTATCGTTTTGAAATTCGGGTTAAAGCTCCGCAGCTTCAAGATTTAAAAGTAACAAAGCGCGATCAATTTTACAGCGGTAAATAGGGGATGAAATGAAGCATTACATAATCGACGGCAACAATGTTATTGGCAAATCTAAAGAGCTGACTGCTATTCAAAAAAAAGACAAAAGCCTTTCTCGCGAGAAACTTGCATTCAAAGCCGGGAATTACTTTAGAGACAAAAAATATAAAGTCACCATTCATTTCGATGGATTTAAAAATCTGACGATTAATATTCCCAACATTAAAATCGTCTATTCCGATAAAAAAGAAGCTGACGCAACAATCCGAAAACAAATTGAACAAAGCACAAATCCGAGAGAAGTAATTCTAATTTCTTCCGATTACGCTCTGCAAAATTTTGCACGAGCATGTGCCTGCGAAGTTTTACCGAGTGAAGACTTCAATAAACTTTTAAACGAACGAAATGATATTGATGATGAGAATAATAAAATTGAGTCGATGAACAAAGAAGTTAATGAGTTTAAAAAGCTATTCGGTGTATAAAAATAAAGGATTTTGCGCTGGTAATTTCTTTTTTACATCCAACTCGAATTTAATTAATAAGCACCAATGGTAATGCTACTTTGAATGTTGTTCCATCATGCTCATTTGAGACAAATGAAACTTTCCCCTTCAAATATTTTTCAGCTAATAATTTAATGCTATATGTTCCTAATCCTCTTCCGCTCCCTTTGGTAGAAAACGAACGCTGAAAAATTTGGAGCTGTATATCCCGTGGTATGAAAGATGGATTATGAACAAAAAATGAGAAAGAGTTATCTTCTTTTGTGCAGCCAATTGAAACTTCTCCATTGGCAGGGGTTGCTTCAAGAGCATTTTTTAACAAATTACCAATTACTCTTCTCAATAAAACTTTATCCGTCTTAATTATAAATTTATCGTCCGAAATTGTTTTAATAGTTTTATTTTTTGAAACATCATGTTTGGTATAAGCTTCAACAGTTTGTCTCACAATTTCATAAGGAAGTACTTCTTCCGGCTGAGCATGCAAATCTCCAGTTTCGGCGGCAGTTAATTCTTTTTGAGCATTTATCTCATCTATCAATCTTGTTGAGAGACCATAAATTATACCTGAAAATTCTTTAATCTCTTCCGGTGTAGCATCCAATAAAATCTCCGAGAATCCGTAAATTCCTCCGGCAGTATTAAGCACATCATGAAAGAATATTCTTTCTAATGCGCGTCTTCTTTTTTCGCTGCTTATATCGGCAACAGTAAAAACAGTGTAAAACTGATCTTCAATATGAAGAGGATTAGCCCAAACACGAAGATCAAGCGAGGCTCCAAAAGTTGTAGTTATGCGGCATTCCTTCTCATCGCTTCTACCTTTTTGACTATTTAAAATTGAATTCACAGCTCCGCATGTACTGCAAAATTCGGTTGTGCCGCAGCCTCCCTCAGTTTCAAAAGCATGAATACAATTTAATAATTCTCCCGGACGTTTACCGATTACATGGCTGACTTCTTCTAATTTCAAAAAGTTAGTCAATCCTTCATTAAAAAAAACGATTTGGCGTTCCTTATTTAAAACAAGTATGGGCGCAGGTGTAGAATTGAGCATCTGGAGTAGTATTAATTGTCGGCTAAAAAAACGATTTTGATTTTGTATCGATTCATTACTTGCTCTTTCAGCAGGTGCAAATTGAGTCTCTAATTTTAGAATTGGCATAGTGTCATCTCCGTTGATCTAATTCAAATAATTCCTTGAATTAGTTCAATTATTTATATTGCTTTTAATAAAGCGAGGCATTTTAAAAAAATATCTTGTAATTTTAGATGTAATTTACAAAAATTTGTGGAGCGTTATGCAACTTTATTTTCGAACTTCAGTTATTCTCCTTTTACTTTTTACGACAAGTTTCTTTGCCCAAAGATTAGACAATAAATATTTTCAAGAAAATTGGGAAGTGTATTTCCAATTTAATATCCAGTCACCCATCGAACTTAAAAAAATAAATTCTATCGTCTCAATAGACAAATTAGATCAAAACATTGTTTACGCATATGCTGATGAGAAGGGGTATAATCAAATTTTGGATCTCGGTTATAAAATAGAAATTCTTCCTCATCCCGGTGATGTCGAGAACATTTCAATGAGCGGAAATTTAACAAGCATTGAAGAATGGGATGTATATCCCACGTATGAAGCTTATGTTCAGATGATGCAGCAATTTGCGGCTAACTATCCAAACCTCTGCCGTTTAGTAGACGCCGGAACAACAGTGCAGGGAAGAAATATTTTTTTCGCTGTCATTTCGGATAACGTTAATCAGCATGAAGCCGAACCTAAGTTTATGTATTCATCAACAATGCACGGCGATGAAACAACCGGATATGTTTTGATGCTGCGATTAATAAATTATCTGCTGACTAATTACGATATGGATGCGCAAGTTACAAACCTTGTAAACAATCTTGAGATTTGGATTAATCCAAATGCAAATCCGGACGGCACTTACCGTACCGGTAACAATTCGGTTAGCGGCGCAAGGCGTTACAATGCAAACAGTGTTGACTTAAATCGTAACTTCCCCGATCCGTCTGATGGTTTACACCCCGACGGTAAACAATGGCAGCCTGAAACAGTAGCGATGATGAATCTTGCACAGCAGAATAATTATTCTCTTTCTGCAAATTTTCATGGCGGTGCAGAAGTTGTTAATTATCCGTGGGATACCTGGTCGCGTACACATCCGGATAATTTATGGTTTCGCTTTTTAAGCCGCAGATATGCAGATACAGTGCATGCAAACAGCGTTTCCGGATATTTAAATGATTTAGAAAATGGTATTACAAATGGATACGCCTGGTACAGAATAACCGGCGGGCGGCAGGATTATTATTCTTATTTTATGAGGGGCAGGGAAGTAACAATCGAAATTTCATCTACTAAACTTTTAAGCGGTGCCCAGTTACCGGCACATTGGAATTACAATAAAAAATCTTTTCTTCAATATATGGAAAACGCATTGTATGGAATTAAAGGAATTGTAACGGATACTTCGGGCAATCCGGTAAAAGCGATGATAACTGTGAATAGCCATGATTTTGACCGCTCGGAAATTTATTCTGATTCATTGACCGGAGGTTATTTAAGAATGTTAAGTCCGGGAACATATTCCCTAACAATTACGGCTGATAGTTTTTATACACAAACTATCAGCAACGTTTTAGTTTCTAATTTCAATGCAGCCAATTTAGATATTCAACTCATTCCCAATCACCCTATTCCGGTGGAGCTTGTTTCTTTCAGTGCGGAAGTAAATAGTGGGGCAGTAATTTTAAAATGGACAACCGCAACGGAAACGAACAACAAAGGTTTTGAAATAGAGCGTTCAATTAAAAATTCAAAATTAAAAATTAAAAATTTTGAATCCATTGGTTTTGTGAATGGTCAGGGTACCTCAACTGAATTAAAATATTATACATTCATAAATGAAAATTTATTATCCGGCAAATATTCTTACAGATTAAAACAAATTGATTTTGATGGAAGTTATAAATACTCCAACATAATTGAAGTTGAAACGAATCCAGTTTCATTTGTACTTGAGCAGAATTATCCAAATCCATTTAATCCTGTAACGAAAATAAAATATTCAATTCCAACGAGTGTTAATGGTGATTGGTCAAGAGTTAGTTTAAAAGTTTATGATGTGCTTGGAAATGAAGTAGCAGTGCTTGTTGATGAAGTTAAACCGGCGGGAAAGTATGAAATTAGATTTGATGCTTCTCATCGTTCAAGCGGCATGTATTTGTACAAACTTACTGCAGGCAACTACACAAAGGTTCAGAAGATGCTCCTTTTAAAGTAAGAGAGAAATAGAATGCAGTAAGAAAGGTTTAATAAAATATTTTACTTAACCATCCCGGCATCAAAAGGGTGCCGGGCTTTAATCAATCAACTTAATATCTCACCTTACGCAAAAATTGTAGTACGAAGCGGTAGCTTCGTAAAAAACAAACATTTTATCGATTCCGAAAGCATTCGGAATCGATTTACATTACAATTTCAGACTTCTGCGTAAGGTGAGTTACTATGATGTGTACAAATGTTGTGTTTTAAAATTTCAATTCCTCTATTGCATTAACTATAAATAAAAAGTAAATTATTCAAGCCGGCAGAACAAAATGTTCGTTAGGCAGGTAAAAACGGCATCAATTTATTTGGGAATAAAATGAACAACCTTTTTACGCAGTTACTACGCAACTATCTTGCAAACATACGCTTCTCAGCATTGAGTGTGCCGCAGGACCAACGGCTTGACAAACCGCCGGACAACTACGCCCTTAACCAAATCAAAATTTTAATTAATCTTTTTCTGTTTCCCATTTCCCTTTTCCGTATAAAACAATTAACGAGCTACCAATGAAAACAAAACTACTAGCATTATTAATTTTTAATTTTTCATTTTTAATTTATACTTGCGATGGAAGCGCAGAGATTAGGTTTGTAAGTAAAACCGGCAGCAGCGTTCCTCCCTACACAACCTGGGCAACCGCTAGCGACAGCATACAGAAGTGCATTAACATTTGTAATGATGGGGATACAGTTATTGTGGCGAATGGAGTTTACAAAGAAACTCTTGCAATTACAAAACGTATAGCGCTTATAGGAAGCAGTATGGACAGCACTGTTATTGATGGAGCGGGATTAAATGGAATATATAGTACCTATCTGACCATTGATGTAAGAGCTGATTGCAGTATCGAAAATTTTCACTTAATAGGAAAGAGTATTTCAAATTCACTTTTATTAAGAGCAAATAATTTTATGGCAGTTATTAAAAACTGCGAAACTGAAAATTCCGAATTGGTTTTTGTATTATTTGAAAGATCATCTGTAATTTCAGGCGTAATAAGTCATCATTTTGCTGATAGATATGCCATAATAAGATGTATCAATGATTCAGCCCGCCCAGTAATTGAAAACTCTATAATATACAAATCGATTGATGGAGGATATAATTATATAATTTATCTTGATTATGGCGGAAATCCGGTAATAAGAAATAACATTATTTCTATTAATTTATTACCAAACGCATATTCATATGGTATATATCAAAATTTTATGGTTAACAGTCTAACTATAGAAAATAATTTAATATTCGGCGCGAAAAAAGAAGCTGTTTCAACGGTCAGAACTATCGATACAATAAGAGTGATAAATAACATCATTAAAAGATCGTTTAAACATGATATCGGTATGTGGATAACCTACGGCAATAAAACAATAATAAGAAACAATGTAATTGCAGACAACGATATTGGTCTTTACATAGAGGATGGTTATGCAAACACGGACTACAATGTGTACTGGAACAATACAAACAACACATATCGTTAT
>Ga0210009_1001295_pt1 | contig 22251 bp, 14 predicted proteins | sample CryGeyCG2114_065_FD_185457 | JGI IMG/M metagenome (GOLD analysis project Ga0210009, IMG submission 185457) | Groundwater microbial communities from aquifer - Crystal Geyser CG12_big_fil_rev_8/21/14_0.65 (SPAdes) (version 2) | ecosystem: Environmental > Aquatic > Deep subsurface > Groundwater ... | reverse complement strand
AGGTCAGCGTAATGCTTTCGGGTACCGATACGCGGGCAAACTTGACCAGCTCCTTGCTGAACGGGGCCAGATCCATCACCTTGACCTCGGGCTCCCCCTTGCGCGAAAAGCTCAACAACTGCCGCAGCATACCGGCAGCCGCATAGCCCTGTTTCTCCACCCCCTCCAGACGCTTCTGCATCTGCGGATCATCCTGGATATGCCTGCGCAGCAGATAGAGGTTACCCAGGATACCGGCCAGTACATTGTTGAAATCATGAGCGATACCGCCCACCAGCAAGCCGACGGCCTCCATCTTCTGCGACTGCCTGAGTTGAGCCTCAACAGCGGCCATGTCCGTGATATCACGATGTACCGCAACAAAGGCGAGGCTACCGTCCTGTTGTGCAATTGGTGTCATGCTGCTTAATGCCTCATAACAGCTGCCGTCAGCCCGCACGCAGCGGTGACGGGCGCTCCATGGCTGCTTGAGGGCCATACTCTCGGACATGCTTTCACCGGCACTGTCCTCTGCGTGGTCATCCTCACTGCAAAAGCGCCGCACATCAATGCCTACCACCAGCGCCAGCGACAGGCCGACATTGTCGCAGAAAGACTCATTGGCAAACTCGATCACGCCTTGATCATTGAATACGCAGACCGCTTCAGCCGACTGCTGCATGGCACTGGCCCAGCGTTCATTCTGCTGCTCCATTTCACGCTGTGCAGTAACATCATTGATCAACCCCACCCACTGGTAAATGGCACCATCCGCCCCGGTCACCGGATTCAGATGCAGGTCATTCCAGAACGGTGTCCCATCCTTGCGACAGTTGCGCTGCAGCACGCGCACAGCCCTCCCCTCACGGATCGCCGCGCGCGTCTGCTGGCGCGCGGATTCGATCGTGTCATCCCCGTGTAACAGCCGCGGATTGCGCCCGATCACCTCATCAAAGGCATAGCCGGTAATACGGGTGAAGGCCGGATTGACATAGGTAATGACGCCATGCGCACGCGGATCGGTGACAACCATGCCGACATCGATATTGTTCACCAGTGTATTGAATAACTCATTCTGCTGTTTGGCGTACTTGAGCGGCCTGATCACCCACAGATAGATCACCAGCGTGGAAATAATCGCCAGCATCAGGGTATCGACAACACCTGCGCCTATGCTGGATGAGTCCGCACCCAGCAGGTAAAACGCGGCCATAATACTCGCCTCGGTGAACACAATCACCGTAAGCACCCGCGCTCCAATCGTCGCTGCCGCCGTTCGATTTTTGAGGGATGACAGAATCATGTGACAACTATCGGTTATTCCATACATAACCTATATAGGGAAATTCCTATTCTTTTCACTTTCGCTCACACGAGAAGCCCGTTACAGCAATGGATGCATTTTTTCATCGCATGCTTAACATGCTGCGCTTTAGGGGGGGATTCACATGACAGCAGAGTTCAAGGATCGCATCTATCTCATCACCGGCGCATCGGACGGTATCGGTCAGCGTGTAGCCGTGGCACTGGCTGAAGCCGGTGCACATGTCATTGCACTCGGTCGCGATGAGGAGCGTCTGCAACAGACCCAGGAGCGTATCGAAGAGCTCGGTGGCCGCTGCCTCTGTATCCCGTTTGACCTGATGAAGTTTGATCAATACGGCAAATTGTTTCTGGCACTCAAGGATCATGTGCCGCATCTTGACGGACTGGTTCACTGTGCCGGCAGTATTGATCGCTGTACGCCGCTGCAATATGTCAAGGCAGAGACCTTCCGCAAAATGCTCGACATCCACCTGACTGCACCGAACATGCTGACCCAGATCATGCTGCCACTGCTCAAGCGCGCGCCGGCAGCCTCCATCATCTTTACCAGCTGTGATATGCTCGATCAGGATCAGACCAACTGGCATGCTTATGGTCTGGCCAAGCGGGCACTCGGATATGCCGCCGCCATGTGGCAGATGGAGCAACCGACTGCGCCGTTCCGCTTCAACACGCTGAATCCGGGGCGCGTGCGCACCGAGCTGTTCAAGCGGGCTTTTGGCGGCACGCATCCGAAAGAGGTGCCGGCAGTCAGCAGCGTGGTTCCTGCCTATCTGTATCTGTTATCGGACAAATCTATAGCGCTGCGCGGTCAATCGGTGCATGCAAGAGATATACTCTAAAAAGAGTAAGCATGAGAGGGTGAGGCGCCAGGTGTCAGCCTGCGTTCACCCTCTTCCGCAACACGCTTCTATCTCATCAAGCGTCGCCAGCGCCGCATCAAAATCATAAGCCGACAGGCTCTGGCGCAATGACGCCACCAGAGCGGAAGCATCACAACCGGACAAGGCCGCAGTCAACTCATCCAGCAGGTCGACCGCATCACCATTATATTCGCGCAACAGATCACGCATACGGCCAATCAGAGGCAGTGCATCACCACCGGCAGCTGCAGATGGAGCCGACGACTTCCGCTGCGACAGCCACAGGCCGATACCACTCATCACAGCTTCAAACGGGGCGCGTAAGCGCTCAATCGCAGCAGGCTCCACCCCCCCCTCTGCCGTCACACGCTGCTCCAGCCGCTCCAGCTCATCATGCAGAAGTGTTGCACCGATATTGCCGCACACGCCCCTGAGCGTGTGCAGCTGAGCGCCAAGGCCGGTGATATCGGCTTCTTCCAGCTTCTGCTCCAGCGCCTTTAGCGCACCGGCCTGTGTATGATAAAATTTTTCCAGAATGCCGGCATAGAGCGACAGATCACCGCCAACGCGCATCAGCCCGTCAGCACCGTCAAGACCGTCGATAGCAGAGAGATCTGCCGGCAGCTCACCGCCGGATGGTGTCAGCATGGTCGCAGCATCCAGCCGCGCAATATCAATCCAGCGGGCCAGTGTATCATACAACGCCACCGGATTAATCGGCTTGGCAATATGATCATTCATGCCGGCACGCAGGCACTCTTCGCGGTCACCGGCCATGGCATTGGCCGTCATGGCAATAATCGGCAGCTCCCTGAAACGGGGATTTTTCCGCAGTATACGCGTGGCCTCAAGGCCACCCATGACCGGCATCTGCAGATCCATCAATACGCCGTCGAAATCATCATGCGCCAACGCATCAATAGCTTCCTGCCCGTTATGCACGATTTGCAAGCTGATACCGGCGCGCGTCAGCAGCCCCTCAGCCACTTCCCTGTTGATCTCGTTATCCTCGGCCAGAAGCAGACGCACCCCGTAGAGACCGGACATGCTGGAAGGCGATATCGATTGCGCGACACCTGCCCGACCTGCGTCGGGATCCAGCGCCTGTTTGATCGCCTCGTAGAGATCAGAGCCCGTTACCGGCTTGAACAGGCGCACATCTATTCCCGCATACTGCACCTCAGCATCCCGGCCGATGGGCTGCATCAGAATCACCGGTATGCCGGCCTGCTGTTTGGAAACAGGATGCTCGGAGACAGGCTGCTCGGAGACAAACTGCTGCAGCCTGCGGATGGCTGTTTCACTATTCATATCCGGCAATTTCCAGTCTACCAGAAACAGATCCGGCTGCTCACTCGTCTGCTGCAGCGATGCCAGCGCATCGGTTGCCGTCACAAACAGGCGCGGGCTTAATCCGAACGATTCGGCCATGCGCGACAAAATCCCGCCCGACTGCTTGCCGCCATCAATAATGGAGAGCTTCATCCCCTGCCAGGAGTCCGCCCTGATGACCGGCTTTGTTATCGGCTCGGCCACGCCGAAGCGGGCGGTAAAGCTGAAACTGCTGCCTTCGCCCTGGGCACTTTCAACCCCGATTTCACCCTGCATCATGGTCACCAGCTGCTTGCAGATCGCAAGTCCCAGGCCGGTACCGCCGAACTTGCGCGTTGTGGATGTATCCGCCTGACTGAAGGCATCGAAAATACTGACCAGTTGCGCATCCGTCATACCGATACCGGTATCGCTGACCCTGAAACTGAGTGCTATTTCATCCGCATCGGTCTCCAGTATCCTGATTGTCACGACCACTTCACCCTGAGTGGTGAACTTGATGGCATTATTGACCAGATTGAGCAGCACCTGCCCCAGTCGCACGGGGTCACCGCGCAATTTCGGCAGTTGCGGAGACACATCAAACAGGAAATCCAGCCCCTTTCTGCCCGCTTCCAGCCCAGCCACGCCGGCGATATTTCTCAGCGTATCATCGAGATCGAAATCAACCGTCTCCATATGCATCTTTCCGGCCTCAATCTTGGAAAAATCGAGGATATCATTGATGATAATCAGTAACGATTTGGATGCCGCCAGAATCTTGTTCAGATAATCCTGCTGCTGATGGTTCTCCGCCTGCTCCCGGGCAAGGTGAGAAAGACCGATCACCGCATTCATCGGCGTGCGTATCTCATGGCTCATATTAGCCAGAAAATCACTTTTCACCTGTGCCGCCGCCAGGGCCCGATCGCGGGCTTCAGCCAGCTGGCTCGTACGCCTTTCCACCTCATGCTCCAGCTCATGGCCGTGCTCTTCCAGCTGGGAATAGGATTGACGCAGGCTGGCCGCCATCTCCTTGATAGAGATCACCAGCATGCCGATCTCATCATCACTGCGTGTGCTGATATGCGGCTCGGCATCGAAATTGCCGCCAGCCAGCTCATGCGAGAAATGCACCAGCTTGCGAATGGGATCGGTCCACCTGCGCACCAGCAGAAAAACCGCCACGCCGCCGAGCAATAGAAAAAACAGGGCCGTGAACGTCGCCTGCATCACCACATTGTCTGTTTCCGAATCGATATATTTGCGCGATGCCAGCATGCGACTGTTCATCTCATCAAGCGAGAATCCCAGCCGCAGCGCGCCCCAGTGCTGATCGCGAATATCGATAGGCACAATGGTTTCCATCAACTGATGGCCGGAAAAACTGTATTCGCGGGTAACTCTGGATCGCTGGCTGGCGGCGAACGACGCAATATCACCGGCGGAAATAGACTCCCGCATCTCTCTACTGAGGTTGCCACCGACGGCGATGCGGGGCTGATCGCCCTTCATGACCACGACATATTTCAGGTCATCGATATCCTTCACCGCATCCTGAATAAAATCTCTTGCCAGGCTCAGGCGATTGGTGGCGATCAGGTTATGCACGTGGCCGGCCAGATTCCCCGCCGATTTGTCCGCCTTTCTGGACATTTCACTTTTGAGAAAATCGATATGCGTGGCAAGCGTATTTTCCATACTCGCCTTGAACCGGGAGACCTGCAGGATGGTCAGCAGCGTCACCAGCAGCACAATCATCAACCCCATGGCCGCCATCAATTTCCAGCGCATGCCATGACGGATCAATACTCCGTCCAGTAAACCCTTGTTCAATGGAATTCGCTCACTCATGGCCTGATACACACCTCTTGTTATCTATGGATGCTTAGCCTCCCGATTATCCGGCCCGCTTACAAGCCCCTGTTGTGGTCCCACCACACAGAGAGCCGGCAATCACTGGCCGCGACCCGGAAATGGTGGCCTGCCAATAACCATGAGCAATGCCGAACAGCTATACACAGTGCCAAAAAAAAACAGCGGGCGAATAGCTGTTGACATGCAGGAAGCCCTCCCTATAGTTCGGCCTCCTTAACGCGGGGTGGAGCAGTGGTAGCTCGTCGGGCTCATAACCCGAAGGTCGTCGGTTCAAATCCGGCCCCCGCAACCAAACATAAGGCCCGTAAGTTCGATCATCATGATCACTTACGGGCTTTTTATTTACACCCTGACGCGGGGTGGAGCAGTGGTAGCTCGTCGGGCTCATAACCCGAAGGTCGTCAGTTCAAATCTGGCCCCCGCAACCAAACATAAGGCCTGTAAGTTCGATCCTCTTGATCACTTACGGGCTTTTTATTTACACCCTGACGCGGGCTGGAGCAGTGGTAGCTCGTCGGGCTCATAACCCGAAGATCGTTGGCTATTCGCAGCAAGCTGCTCGCCCTTCGGGCCGTCTTGCTATCGCAAGCACGTTCAAGCTGAAGCTTGCCAAATCCGGCCCCCGCAACCAAACATCAAGGCCTGCAAGCGATTGCAGGCCTTTTTTTGTCCACTAAACAGCATCACCTGCACCGTTGGCAATCCAGACCGTCTGGTACGGTGTCAGCACCAACTCACCGTAGTGCTCATCGTAGCGCCGGCCACTGATCAGATCGCGCCACTCGTCGGTAACGATCAGATTCAGCGCCGAGAGCGGAATCACCTGTTCGCGGTCGGTGATATTATTGACTGAAAAAATACTCTGCTCCCGATCCATGCTCTGACGCCAGAAGGCAAACAGCTCCTGCCCCAGATGCATCGTGAACTGGGTGGCATTGGGGTGGAAGGCCGGTTGCTCCGCACGCAGCGCAATCAGCTGTTTGAGCGCAAGAAATACGCGTGAGTGATGCGATTCCGGGTCCTGCAGATGGGCATCCAGCGTATCGAAATCCCAGCTGTGCCGGTTAATCGCGCGATTGCTGCCACTCGCCTCTACACGCGCGGTATCATTACAGGTGGCAAACAGACTGTGCAGGTAGAATGCCGGCACACCCTCAAGCGCCAGCATGATTGCATGCGCACAGATAAAGCGCTCGAACTGGTAGCCGTCTTCACCATTCAGTGTCCCTTTCATCGCATCAAAGAGTGCAATATTGATCTCGTAGGGGCGGCTCTGCTGCTGATTCACCGTGCGAGATGAAATCAGGCCGCCGAAGCGGCGCATGGCATCAGCCACCTGATCGATCTCCTCATCACTGAGCAGTCCTTCGGCCGGACGCAGTCCGATACCATCGTGGGAGGCGATAAAGTTCAGGTAGGTCGTGCCATTACGCGCCGGCGGCATACTCATCATCCAGTGCTGCAGATAGCGGCAGTTACCGGTGAGCATGGCATGCAGCAGCAGCGGCGGAAAAGAGAAGTTATAGATCAGGTGCGCCTCATTGGCATTACCGAAATAACTGAGATTCTCACGGTTGGGGATATTCGTCTCGGTAATGATCACCGCATCGGCATGGCGATACTCGGCGAGCAATCTGAGCAGACGTATGATTGCATGTGTCTGCGGCAGGTTGATACAGCTGCTACCGGCCTCTTTCCATAAAAACGCAACCGCATCCAGACGGAAGATCGTTGCACCGTGCTGCATATAGAGCTTCAGCATGCGTGCCACCTCGACCAGCACCTCCGGATTGGCAAAATTCAGGTCGATCTGGTCATGACTGAATGTGCACCAGACATGCTTCAGCCCTTCCGGCGTATTCACCGCCTGCAGCAGCGGGCTGGTACGCGGCCTGACCACCTGACTCAGATCCTCATAGGGAGAAGCCTGAACAAAATAGCTGTCGAATGGCGCCTCGTTACGCTTGAATGACTCAAACCAGCGATGCGAGGCCGAACAGTGATTGATCACCATATCGACCATCAAGCGGAAATCGTCGGCAATGGCCGCAACATCATTCCAGTCACCGTGCTCGGGATTAACCGCATCATAATCACTGACAGCAAAACCATCATCCGATGTATAGGGGTAAAACGGCAGGATATGCAGCCAGCTGATACAGTCGCTCAGCTGCTCGTGACCAAACTGCTTTAGTGTATGCAGCGGCTTCTCACCCCGGCGGCGGATGCTGTCGGCATAGGTAATCATCATCACATCGCCCTGATCCCACTTGTTCCTGCGCTGCAGTGGCTCAACCGGATCCGGGCCGAAATCCATCTCCGCAATCAGCCGGTCGGCCAGCCCTGCTGCATGCTCCTCGCCATAGAGCAGGCTTAGCTGCTCCTGCAGGCGCAGATGCAAACCTGCCAGCGGCGTCACTGACCAAACTCCTGATAATCAGCCTCTACAGCCGCTTCAAAACGTTCAAGCACATCCGGCATGGCACTGACCACCCTGTTCCAGTTGGGGATAAACGGCGCCTCCATCGGATATTCGAGGAAATGGGCGCCGGCACTGATAATGTTGCGGGCAAACAGCTCCACCTGCTCCTCCTCCTCATGCACATCCAGTATCAGCCCGTTGATGATCGCGTCATTGCGATAGGTCTCGACCAGATCCAGCGCAATACGGAAATAGGCCGCCTTGATCGTGCGGAAGGTCTCCTGATTAAACACCACGCCATGCGTGGCCAGCTTGCGGAACAGCGCCTTGGCAATATCGATCGACATCTTGGAGAGGCCGCCGTCGACGTTGTCGAACGAGACATCCTGATGTTTATGATCATAGCTGTCGGCAATATCGACCTGACAGAGGTGGTTGGTGGCATAGTTCCGGTGCATCTCCGAGAGCGAGCCGATCTCCAGCCCCCAGTCACTGGGAATACGGATATCACTGATTACATCAACACGCATGGAAAACTCTCCCGACAACGGATAGCGGAAACTGTCCATAAAATCGAGATAGTCATTGGTGCCAACCACCTTCTTCAATGCCCTGATCAGTGGCGTCACCAGCAGGCGGGTCACCCTGCCATTGAGGCGGCCGCCGGCAAAACGGGCATAATAGCCCTTGCAGAACTCGTAACTGAAGTTCGGATTGGCGACCGGATAGATCAGACGGGCAAGCAGCTCCCTATCGTAGGTGATGATATCGCAATCATGCAGCGCTACCGATGAAGAGCGCCCGGAAGCGAGCACATAACCCAGGCAGTACCAGACATTGCGCCCCTTGCCCAACTCGACCGGTGCCAGCCCGCGGGCCGCAATTTCCCGGTGCAGTGCCATCAACCGCGGCCCGTCATTCCACAGGATGCGATGGTGCTGCGGCAGACGCGAAAAGAATGCCAGCGCATGGCGGTACTCCTCCTCACTGGCCCGATCCAGACCGATGACAATTTCGTTCAGATAGGGAACCCTGGCAAGGTGATCGACAATGGAGGAGAGCGCAGGCCCCTCCAGCTCGGAATAGAGCGACGGCAATACCAGCGACATCGGTCTGACCTTGGCATGACGCAATAGCTCGGCTTCCAGATCATCCACCGTTCTGTTGGTTAAATTATGCAACGTTGTCACGATACCGTTCTGATAAAAATCACTCATTACTCTCTCCTCTGCTGCTTCCCTCAACCGGACTGCTTCCCGATCGGGTGTCGTGAATAATCTGCAGAACCACCCTGTTCCAGCCTGCCGGTCCCGTCTCTTCGGTCACTATCAGGTGCGGATGATCCGGCAGCTGCGGCGGTGCATGCACGGGTGAGCGCACAACAACGGCTATATCGGCCAGCTTCAACATGGCCAGATCATTGTGACTGTCGCCGAGGGCCACCGTAACCGGCACTGCTCCGGCATGACGATAACCTGCCAGCAACCACTGCATGGCCCTGCCCTTGTCGGCACCACCCATAATATGGATAAAGCGGCCGCCGCGCAGCAGGCTCAGCCCGCAAGCCTCAACCTGGCACACAAACGCATCATAAGCCTGCTGGCTATCCTGCCAGAGTATCGGTTCGGAAAAATAACGCTGCATGGCTTTCGCAACACCAGCTGCGGGCAGCCCCGTCAGCTCACTGAGCTTTGCCTGCGACATATCGGCAAAACCCGTATAGCGGTACTGCGCCTTAAGCGGTTGCAGCAGATGCAGAATATCATCCCGGGAGCGGCCGGTCTTTTTCAACAGGAAGCCATCCTGTTCATGCAGGCCATCATCGGGCATGCGCCAGCAGCTGTGCTTGTATCCGCAGGGAATGGCAATACCGGCACCATTTTCCACGATGACCGGGTGAGCCTGCCCCAGCTGAGCACGCAGCTCGCTGAGCTCGGCCAGTGTTTTGCTGGAGTTCAGAATCCAGGGAATATCCATCAGTATCAGTGCTGCAATAGCCTCTTTGGCAGGTGCAAAGCTGTAGCTGTGGTGATCCAGCAAGGTGCCATCCATATCGGTAAACAGGAGCATCTCCCGGCTCATAATGCCCCCTGACGATATGTGACGCCGTTGATGCAATGCCGCTCATCCAGATTAAACACCACATCAGCCAGCTCAGGCAACGTGGCCAGATTATGGCGCGTCAGCCGCTCATAATGCTGGATAAAGCGCGAGAGTGCGCGCTCATCCATCAGCTGCGTGCCCGCAGGCATGGCCGCGCGCAACTTATCCTCCTGCAGGCCCCGCCATGCATAAACTGTTGCAAAATCCGGTGCCCGCAGCAGCAGTAGCAGATCAATCATGGCATTGAGCTCCTGGTAATCACCGCCAAGGCACGCATTCACATGGCGTCGCCAGATCCCCAGATCATCCTCACCGGCCTCCAGCGCATTGACCGGCTGCTCCAGCTGCGCCGCAGGTTCGGCAGTTGTTCCGACGCACCACCCTTCAAACAGGATGATGTCTACCGCTCCCAGATGATGGGGCCACCCAGCTTCAGGCATTCGGTCATCCGCCGCCTTATCAAAGCGCGGAATGGCAATATCACTCTGCCCGCCCGCGGCTTTCAGAGCACTGATCAACGCCATACCCAGGCGCACATCATGGGTACCGGGTACGCCGCGTGTCTGAAACATCGGATGCAGCGCATGCGCCACCTCACTCCGCTCAGCCCGCGTCAGGTAGAGATCATCAATGGAAAGCACAACTGTTTTCAGTCCGTGCAGCTCGCCCAGCAACATCGAAAGCGCCGCTGCCATGGTCGATTTGCCACTGCCCTGTGCCCCGTTAATGCCAACGACCAGAGTATGGTCGTCAAATTTGGCTGCCAGCCTGTTCGACAACGGCAGCCAGTATGCAGCAGCAAGCTGCCGGTACTCATCCGGCAAATGGTGCTCGCGCAAAAAATGCGTCAGCAGATCATTCACCGCCCCAGGGTTAGCAAGGCTGCTCATCCCGCGCTCAATACTCGGCCCTGGGCATCATCACGCCCCCTCTTCCGCCTGCTTCATCTGGGTGTAAAAATAATTGGTAGCCTCAACAAAACCATCGATACTGCCGCAGTCAAAACGTTTCCCCTTGAAGCGGTAAGCCATCACCATCTGCTCTTTTGCCAGAATCTGCAGCGCATCGGTAATCTGTACCTCGCCATTCACCCCGGGAGGCGTACGGGCTATCGTATCGAAGATCGCCGGCGTCAGGATATAACGGCCGATAATGGCCAGATTTGAGGGCGCCTCATCGGGTGTCGGCTTCTCAACCATCGTCTCGACAATAGTATGCCGCTCATCCAGCTGTTTACCGCTGATTACACCGTATTTACTCACCTCTTCGATGGGCACTTCCTCAACGGCTACCACACAACATTTGTACTTTTCATACACCTTCAGCATCTGCGACATGATGCCTTCATCGCCCACACAGAGATCATCGGCCAGAATCACACCAAACGGTTCATCACCAATCAGTATTTTACCGGTAAGTATTGCATCACCCAGACCACGCATCTGGGTCTGGCGCGTATAGGAGTAACTGCACTCGTCGATCAACCCGCGAATACAGGCCAGCCGATCCTCGCGACTGGTACCCTTGATCTGATCTTCCAACTCATAGACGACATCAAAGTGATCGGCGATCGCCCGCTTGTTGCGGCCGGTGACAAAACACGCCTGTGTCAGCCCGGCCTCGGCCGCCTCTTCAACGCCATATTGAATCAACGGCTTGGTCAATATCGGTAACATCTCTTTCGGTTGCGCCTTGGTTGCAGGTAAAAAACGTGTTCCGTACCCGGCAACGGGAAAAAGGCATTTGACTATCATGTTAGACTCCCTGGTTTCCTGGTGAATGAAGAAATTAATGCGGCAGTGTTAACATCATCCACTCTCTGCCAATTCCTGTATACAAGCAGTATGCATGCCAGCTGCACAAATCATGGAAACCCTTTACTACCAGACTTTAACAGCCGATCCGGCGATTGGCTACGGATACATTGCCTAAACTTAAGGCATGCATGCCCATATCTTTCGCGATAAAAACGCATGCCATGTAAGATTTAGCAACAGCTCCGGACCAAGCGGGCAGTGGAGAATATATGCGTGCGCATGAGATTTAAAAAGATGACCTGTTCACGTCGATTGGCAGCAAAAACATTCCTGTTTACCGGGATATCTTTGATTGCCTTCGCTGCAAACTCCATCTTGTGCCGTTTAGCACTGGACGGGGAGTTGATTGATGCCGCTGGATTCACTGTTATACGCCTGCTATCCGGCAGCATCGTTCTACTGCTCATGTTGAAACTGCGCAGCAATACAAACAGTGCACCATGCAACGGCAGCTGGATGGCAGCTTTTCTGCTGTTTATCTATGCCGCGGCATTTTCTTTTGCCTATATTTCACTGGATACAGCAACCGGCGCACTCGTTTTGTTTGGCTCTGTCCAGCTAACCATGATTTTGCTCTCCCTGATATCGGGGAATCGAATGCACGCAACAGAATGGGCAGGTCTGTCACTTGCCTTTGCCGGCTTTTTGTTCCTGATCTTGCCCGGGTCAACCCACACCTTCAGTCACACGGGCTTTCTGCTTATGGCTCTATCCGGCATTGCCTGGGGCATTTATACGCTTAAAGGCCGAAATTCGCTCAACCCGCTCGCGGATACCACCTATAATTTCTCACGCACGATCCCGTTTGTTGTTATGCTGACTCTCTTTACCATTCAGCATATGCACCTCTCCATTCAAGGCGTCATACTGGCCCTGTTATCCGGTGGCATCGCATCGGGTATCGGTTACGCGATATGGTATGTCGCACTTGCCGGGCTTTCTGCCACCCAGGCTGCAGTGGTTCAACTGCTGGTTCCGGTGATTGCAGCGCTTGGTGGCGTCATTTTTGTATCTGAGCCACTCACCTACCGCCTGACACTATCCGGTTCGATGATTCTTGGCGGTGTTCTTCTGGTTGTTATCGGCAGACATTATTTCCCCTCTGGCAGTCTGAATAAAAGCCCCTGACCGGCTATCTCTCTTTGCCAGCCATTCGGGTCACGGCAACCCGGGGTCGGTGCTATCTGTCTGTGATCAACTACGGGTTAAAGAAACTTGCACGTATGAAGGGTACGACCATTTTCCTTCGTACACCAAACTAAAAAGTAAACGCAGCCGAAAATACAAAAGGACCTAGCATTTCTGCTAAGTCCTTGTTTTATATGGTGCTCCCTGAGCGATTCGAACGCCCGGCCTTCTGATTCGTAGTCAGATGCTCTATCCAGCTGAGCTAAGGGAGCCTGTTGTTAACCGTCGGTTTTGACTGCGGCGCGAAGGGTAATACCTTTCAGCCATACTTTCCACTCCGGATCGTCCAAACCAAATAATTCCGGAAACTCCTGATACAACCAACCGCGGTAAATCACGTTGCCGCTGCGGCTTATCTCAACGAGCGCGGCGGGATTATGCATATTTTCATCGTCAATAAAAGCACTATTTTTGATCCGTAACCCGGATGCCAATCCCAGCAAGGTAATATGCCAGTTTTCCACATCCATAGCGCCGCCCAAAGCCAGTTTTGAGTGCACGAGATGCGTAGTGGATTTCTGCAACCAGACAAAATCCGCATCCCCCTGCCGCGCTGTTGCCCAGTCGGGCACGGTAACATGCGACTGCACGGCATGCGGGTCAGCCGGTGCTTCCAGCGGCAACTGCCACTGAATTTTTTCCGGCTTCTGCTGTTCACAACCGGCACTCATCAGCACGGCGGATATAAGCAGAACAATATAACTGAGTTTGGAGGCTCGCTTCATGCCGACAAGCTAGCCGGGCGGAAGTGAAAAGAAAGACTGTTTATAGAAAGCGGGCTGGAGAGGGGCATTGTCGGATCTTCTTGCTTAGCGAGTGGTGTGTATGGACAGCGATTGGTTATTCAAATGCGGGATGACGTCGGGCTCCTGCCCTCCATCCTGCGGGCCGCCGCAAAGCGGCGTTCGAATCGGCTCTCCTGCCGATTTTGTCGACTTCTGATATATATGCTCTCCGCTCAGCGTATGTCCCGAACTTAGGCTTTATAAATCCCCAAAACGTGTCGAGATTCCGATGCTGCTTTAGCCACTGAGGCATCAAAGGTGAAATCCTAGAATTACTTAATAGCTCATGACGTAAGGTTTCAAACTCCCGAGTATCAGCCGCCAAACCTGTTGCCCTCGAAGTCAACAGATTGACCAGATAGCTGACCTTGTCAAAATCATTCTCTAAGAATTCAATACTCAAACTTCATTCCTTATTAAAATTCTGCGTTCTTGAAGCCTAACGACAAGCTCACTGGTGGGAATGGAGCGCAGCGGAATTTCCATCCAGTGCAGCGCCTTGTTAGCCGATTTTTTATATGCACACCAGTTCCATAAAAGAGCCCAGACCCTCTTTTCATAAGCTGTTCCCATATTTATCAAGCCAATTCATGGCATCCTTGTAATCTGGATATAAAGACTTCAGTAGCATCCAGAATTTTCCAGAATGGTTCATTATCTTGGTGTGAACAAGCTCATGGATTATGATGTAGTCAGAAACCAATGTGGGTGCTTTAACCAACCTCCAGTTTAAAGAAATATTCCGATCATCAGAACAATTACCCAGTTTGGTTCTTTGATCCCTTATATAAATGGCCTTGTACTTGAAGTGCAGCCTTTCTGCTAATTCCTCAGTTCTGGCAACTAAGTACTTCCTGGCTTCGTGTTTGTACCACTTCTTTTGAACTGCAGGATCAAGTAGATCCTTTTTGGCCCGGATGGTCTTAAAGCTGTGATCCACCACAATTTTGCGGCTATACGTTTCATCGTAAAAATATGAATACCGGTTGCCGAACAGTAACAACTGGTTCCGGGCCAACTCAATACGAGACTTCTTGTTAAAAAAGGATCGTTGCTTGGCAATCCATTTGGATTTTTTAGTCAGAAGCGCCGAAATATCATCATCCGTAAAGGAATGGGGAACCAGCACCCTTACATGCCCGTCTTCAGAGACCTTTATCCGGGCATGCTTTATATCCTTTTTTTGCAATGTATGATTTTCCGGCATCATCATCATTTCAACCCGAAGTTTTTCACAACACCCAGCATAATGGCATCCATAAGCTGGGCATCGTCATCAATCGCCAGCTGTTGGTAGTTGTCAGCAGCGGCAAAGATTTCAATGTTTACGCGCAGTCGATTAATTTCTTTCGCCACATCCTGCCAGCCGATATAAACCTTCTTGCGAATAACCGAATCGACAACATCTTTCGCGAACGCTCTGGTTAGTTCTTCATGAAAGTCATTGGTTCGAGCATTTTTAATAAAGGTGTAGATTTCAAACGTCCCCTTATCTTCAAACCCCATTCTCTGCGGCAGCGTTGCAATGTCATCCAGCTCGCTGTAAAGCTCACCCAACTCAAGAATAAGCTGTTCAATCGCTTCACTCTCTTCCTGTTTCTTTTTAATGAGCTCATCCAGGCGGTTCTGAAACTCAACATAGGCGGCACTGTTCGCCTCATTTCTTCGAATGACGGTTTCAATATCACGAATAATCTTTTCTGCTTTATCAGATGGAGAGAGCTTCGTCTCTTTAAGTTCATTCAGATAATTTGAATCAATTTTTACCTCAGGCAGGTGACCTTTAAAATCGATCAATCTGGCACTTTCCTGAATCAATTTTCTGGTTTTTGCCGCATAGATCTCAGAGTCAAAGTCAAGGCGTTTGAACTCTTCAAGGTAAATCTCATAAATCTCGTTGAGCCACAGATACTTTTCTCGACGATCCCGAAGTTTAGGATGTGGGGAAATAGCCTCCCACAACTGGAGCACTTCTCGGTAGTCCTGCTCAAACTTGCCCTGATCCAACTCTGTGAGCTTTCGGACAATCTCCATTGAGCATTCATAGGTGTCTTCAAGCTTGATATCTTTAAATGGCTCAAAGGCGGCTTCCAGCACATTTGGAAACTGATCGACAAGGCTTTCAACATCCTCAAATTCTCCAATATCCTCGGGATCATAATTCAGCGCTTCTTTGTAGTTTTCGAAGACACCCACATAGTCGACGATCCTTCCAAATTCCTTGGAGAGCTTGGAGATCTTATCATCATAGGGTCGGTTCGTTCGGGCGACGGCCTGCAACAGGTTATGATCCCTGATCGGGCTGTCCAGATACATGGTTTGTTCAATCGGCGCATCAAAACCGGTTAAAAGCATGTTGCAAACGATAATGACCTTAAGATTATTGCCTTCTCGTTGTTCATCGGGGGTAATGCGTTTTTTAAAGTTGGCGATCAATTGACGGCGTTCTTTATCCTCTTTGTAGTGATCTTTGAAGAGTTCGTACCTTTCACCTTCATCATAGTTGCCGGTCGAGAAAATAATCGTCAGCTCGGAACGATCGAAATATTTCAACAGCTCATTGTAGTAGAGAACGCAGGCCTCTTTATCACAGGCAACAACCTGTGCTTTGTACCCCTGGGGCTCAACCACACTCTTAAAATCCTCCGCAATATCTTTGGCCAGAACTCCAATCCGGTCTTTATGCTTCAAAAAGACCTTCCACGCCTGAACCCGTCTTTCTACCAGTCTTTTTTCATCCTCCGTCAAATCTGCGGTTATTTCGTCATAACCAGCCTTAAGCTTATCCTTATCAAGGAACCACTCCTGCGGGCCAAAGGTGTAGCGAATCGGAACCGTTGTACCATCTTCAATCGCATCCAGAATACCGTACTTGTCCAGATAGTGTTCATGAGTGCCTTGATCGGTCTTAATCCCGAACTCCTGATGGGTCTTGGGAATCGGCGTACCGGTAAAAGCAAAACGCCGGGCATTGGGAAGCACATTCTGCAGCTCAATCTGAAAATCGCCGTACTGGGTTCGATGGGCTTCATCAATCAGAATAATGATATTGTCCCGAGTGTCCTGACGGGTTCCCAATTCACGAAACTTCTGCACCGTGGTGATAAACACACCCGCAGGAGCTTTATCAATGATATATTTCAAGTCACCAATGTTATATACCGGTCGGGCATTGGGGAAATCACAGTCATCAAAGGTGCCGCCGATCTGTTCCCGAAGATCCTTGCGGTCAACCACAATATAGACCGTCGGATCATTAAGCCCCGGCGTGTTGCGGAGTTTATAGGCGGTATAAAGCATGGTCAGGCTTTTACCTGATCCTTGGGTGTGCCAGATAACCCCCTGCTTCAAATCGGACTCGGCAACCCGGTGAACAATCTTGTTGGCAGCACGAAGCTGCTGATACCGAGCCACCTTCTTGATGATTTTGCCGTCCGTTCGCTCAAAGACCAGAAAGTTCTTCACGATGTCCAACACACGGGCCGGTTGCAGCAGACCGACAATCCCCAGCTTCATGCGCTCCAGCACGTCCCCGTTGGGCAATCGTTCCACATCAAAATGTTGAAACCCATCTTCATTATTCAGATAAGTTCGGCAGAGGTCATTATCCTGATCTAAAATCGGATTGGCTTGACCCGTTTCCAACACCGTATTTTTCCACTCATTAAAATAGGACGAGGATGCGCCGGGAATGCCGTATTTGGTGATACGCCCATTGCAGGCTACCCCAAATCCATGACACATAAACAGCTTGTCCGCCCGTTGATCATACGTGGAAAACTGCTTTACTCCCTCCAGCCAGTTTGTTCCCTTGCGTGCCCGCTGCTTGGCCTCAATAGGCACCAGTGGAATACCGTTCACCAAGAGAACAATATCCGTCTTCACCATCTTGAAGCCCTGTACCCAATACTGATTGGTAACAATCAAACTGTTCTGCCAGATGTCCTCAAAGTCGATAAAATGAAAATCCCTGTCTTCACCTTCCACCGACAGCGTGATTCCTTTCACCAGCTTTTCGAGAAAGTTTTCGTTACCGATAATCGGGCTGGGATTATTCAGGTGCTGCAACAATTGATCTACGGCGATTTCCGCCACATCCGTAGAGACGCCATTAATCGCAGCAACCTTTTCAACCAAAATCTGCGTAATGACCGGGTTGGAAAAAGGACGGTTGTAAACCTTCAGGTCCTCATTGCTCTGGAAAGACCAGCCCATTTTGCTGAGCCATTCCGTGACCGGTTTTTCAACCCCTTTGAGTTCTGACAGCCTGCCCATGGTTTACACCTCCTCCAGTATTTTATTGATTTTTTCCACATCCACCCGCACCTTGCCGGTCAATAGATTTTGCATGAGAGATTTCTTTAGTTTTTTCAGAATCTGGATTTTTTCTTTTTTTGAATGGATAAGAGAAATAACCTTCTTCATTTGATCTGAAATCAAAAACTGCTCATCCTTCTCTACTGGTATGATGAACTTGAATTTTCGGAAGTCGCCTAAAGACAAATTTGCGCGTGCTGTCTCTACTTGAGACCCAAGAAGCCTTCTTTGGGTCTTTTCTAATTGAAGGTAATAAGCAATAAAGTTGCTATCGTTGTCTTCATTGGTTCTGAATACACAAACAGCTTGATTGGTGTTAGCCAGTTGCCCGTTCAAGTTATATACGGCGCAACGCCCAATTGAAGCTCCGACAATGTTGATTAGTACATCACCGTTCTTCAATTGACTGTTTTTTATCTTTTCATTGAATTCAACAGGCAAATACTTAGAGGATCGGATATGTCAATATACCCATCTTTAACATTTTCACTTGTCACGAAAAGAATTCCGGTAGATTGGTATTCAAACCCCTGCCATTTAGGCGATTGCCCCTTCGTTATTTTTGTTGTGATTTTATTTCCTTTAATTATGTGCCACCCCTTAGGCACCTTCCCAAATTTCTCATCCACAAAAAACTCATCCTCACGGCGCCAAGTACCATCAGGCTTCAGCTTTCCGGTGAGCAGATTTTGCATCAGGGATTTTTTAAGGCGTTCCGCAGCCTTGATGCTGTTCTCCACCGCTTCAATCGCCTCATCCACCTTGGAAAGAATCCCGGCAATGGCTTTTTGTTCATTATTTTCTGGAATAGATGGAAGTTTGAAACGTCCCAGGTCAAATGTAGTAATCTGGGGTTGAGCTGATCCTGAGGTAAGTTTTTCACGTCTTTGGGACTTGAGCAAATAGTAGAGATAAGTCTTTTCTATGGAGCCAGTTAACAATTCACATATTATCGAGTTATTTGTAATAAAGGCTTTCGGCGGGCTCAAATTAATAACTCCGCTATTTTCACCCCTGCAACTAACCAAAAGCATCTGTGATTCGTGGGTATACTGGTCGTGATATCCAATTATTCCATTTGCACCATAAACAGGATATTCCCCACCAGAGAATTCTTTTTCAGGAAGATTTTTTCCATAGTACATTTTGCATACAGATTTAAGTCGCTCACTCATACCTTGGTCGCCCCCATCAACTTCGAAAGCAACTCATCAACTGAACTTTCTGCACTTAAGGAAGCCTTAAACCCTTCGATCGCCTCCTTCAGATCAATCTCTTCCTCCGGCTCACAGGTATCCACATAGCGCGGAATATTGAGGTTAAACTCGTTCTCTTCCAGCTCTTCCATATCCACAACGGAAAAATAGCGTTTACGCAACTCTGGATCGGCCAGCATGGTAAGGAGTTCGATTTCCACCTCATCAATAGCGATGCGTTCTTTTTCAGCCTGCGTCTCGGCATCGGCAATGCGCTGCTCTTTCTGGGCAATCAGTTTTTCAAAAGCCTCTTTGGCCTTTTGCAGATTATTGAGCTGCGTCTTAGTCGGCTTCTTACCTTCCGCTTCTTTGGCTTTTATCAGCTTGTCGGCCTTCTGATGCTTGTCTTTGGCCAGCTCGATGTCCTCTTGGGTGTCCAGCTCAATTTCCCCTTTTTTGAAATCCAATTCTTCTTGAATCAGGTCTCTCAGGCGGGACTTCTGGGAAGTGATCCATGCTTTGGCGGTCTCCATATCACCCCATGACTCAAGGATGGTGGAGATACGCAGGATGTCCTGCGGCAGGAGCGTGTTCATATTTGATTCTTCTTTATACCAGCCTTCTTTGGCGGCATAGACCATCAGTACCTTGTCTTTTCGCTCCTCCGGTTTGTTTTTATTGAGCAGGAGAATAGAGCCGGGAATGGTGGTGCCGTAGAAAAGATTGCCGGGTAGCACGACAATGGCATCAATAATATTGATCGCATTGACAAATTCTCCGTCCTTATTGACCGGTCCTTGTAAAAATCCTCGGCGGATCAAATATTCATCATCAGCCTTGCGGTTCTGGCCGTCTTCCTCTTCGGTTTTTTCGGGTTGACCGCGAAACAACACGCCTTGCGGACAAACCACTCCGGCCTTGCCGCTTTCATTCATTGAGGCAACAATGTGCTGAAGAAAGGCAAAGTCACCATTTGAAAAAGGTGGAATTCCGTAATCAAAACGCTCATGCGGATCGTTGAAATCTGCTTTGTCGGGATAATTCAACTGGGGCGATCCGTCTTTCTTGGTAATCGGTTTTCCCTTTTTGTCTTTTTTCGGTTCACCGTTTTTCCACCAGTTTTCCTGCGAGAACGGGAAATTGGCCATCACCAGATCAAAGGTTTTGATGGTGAGGTCGTTGTCCTCTTCGGTAAATTTAGGGTCTTTCAGGGTATCGCCCTTTTTGATGGACGCATCCAGGCCATGGAGAATCATATTGATGTTGGCAATAGCCCAGGTATTCCAGACATCTTCCTGCCCGAAAAGGCGGATGTTTTTCTGAGTTCCAGTCGTTTTTTTGATGTACTTGGCCGCATTGATCAAGAAGCCGCCGGAGCCACAAGTTGGGTCGTAAAGGGTGCTTCCCTTTTGAGGTTTGAGGTAACGAACGATAATATCAACAACCTCTTGCGGGGTATAAAACTGTCCGGCAGTGGTGCCGCCCTTGTTTTCGTCCGCAAACCGTTTGATCAAATATTCGTAGGCATCGCCCAGAATATCCACAGAGGCATTTCGATTGCTCAAATCAACCGCATCTAGATAGTTGATCAGCAAGCTTAATACTTCAGGATGAAGCTTTTTCCCGCCAGAACCATCCGGTGAAGGTTCATTCCAGCGCACCGTATTAATAACCCCTTTAAGAGAGGCATTGGAATCGGCAATGGCGTTGACTGCCTTGTTTAAGGCATCGTTCTTTTTATCGAGTGGCGCTTTACGAACATCCCCCCAGAAACAACCATCGGGAATGGTAAAATCATGTTTATCGGTAATGATTTTCTGCTTCTGTTTTTCATTGGGCGGGGCGCCAAACTCTTTCTTGAATTCCTGAATTCCGTGCTCAATCTCCCATGTATAGTTATCAGAAAGACGCTTAAAAAAAAGGAGGGAAAGGATGTAGGACTTATAGTCCTCAACCTTGTCCCTGAGAATATCTGCCATTCCGAAAAGGGTGCTGCCAAGTGCTTGTTTCGTGATCATTAAAGAATCCTATTTGATTTCTACGTTTTCGTTATATTTATTTGGGGATTATGTTCAAAGGCTAACGCCAAGCTAAAGGGCGCCAATGGAGCGCAGCGGAATTGGCGTCCATTTTGAGCGTCGTGTTATGTGCTGCTTGTTGACTGCAAACAAGACAGAGAAGCATTACCGGGCACATTTCTTATATTGGTTGTAAGCTTTTGTAAAACCACTCAGCTTCAATGTCCTCGTATCTCCGTTTTTCAATTTGATCTTAGCAACATTGCCCAATTTGAAGTATGTAACAAAGACCTTTCCGCTATTTCTGTCATCGCTATCTGAATACATGTGCATGCCACCTGAAATGGAGCGCACGGGATGAATGATATTCTCTCCATCAATTTCAATGTCGCCTGTAAATTCTTTATCAGAAAGGATAGAGACTTGACCGTAAGAGGTAATTGCAACAACAAGCGAATCTCTCTTTCCAAACTCGAATGTTTTTCCTAAAGCACAAGTGCCATCGTCTTGAATCTCGATTTTCCAGCCAGAAACATTAATGGCGTTACCTGCATACGCCTGAGTAAAACACATGATTTGGCAGGAGAGCACCATGATCATTGAAGAAATTAGTTTGTTCATATATTTACCTCTTTCGTTTCTGACACATAAAACGCTCTGCATCAGGGGCAGAGCGAAGCGATGTCCCTTGGATGCACTTGTTAGCCATTGTTAGCCATTGTTATTCATTAATTGCTGTGATCTTTCGACAATAAACATTGGAGCCGATTGAGTAGAATGCAAAACTACAGCCTGTTTAGAGTTTACGCACGAAACTGACCTCCACCCTAAATCTGAAAATTCTTCGCTTTTAATCTCTTCAGCCTGAATAAGAGATGCTCTAGGACGAGTTACATATATCATCAAATCAAGTTCTCCCTTGAGCCACTTGCAAAAGTCTGAGTGATATTGATCGGCAATGACTCGTTCGTGGAATTGATCGTTTTAATTTTTGTTTTGCCCGTGTGTTTTTCCAGATGAGTACCGTTCTCCGGTGTTTTTCGATTTT
>Ga0210009_1001290_pt1 | contig 22304 bp, 16 predicted proteins | sample CryGeyCG2114_065_FD_185457 | JGI IMG/M metagenome (GOLD analysis project Ga0210009, IMG submission 185457) | Groundwater microbial communities from aquifer - Crystal Geyser CG12_big_fil_rev_8/21/14_0.65 (SPAdes) (version 2) | ecosystem: Environmental > Aquatic > Deep subsurface > Groundwater ... | reverse complement strand
AGTTACTGACAAGGTTAAATATCCCTCAAGAAAACTGGCTTAAGCTCACCACTGAGTTTGGTCAGTTATTTCATGGCCCAGTGGGTACATTGCAAGAACTTACCACTTACTGCGAGCATTTAGATAAACGCCGACGGCACTTTGCTAAATGCTGTCAACACCTCAAAGCGGGCTGACCTAAAGCCTATTTTATAGCGTTTACCTTTCTAAACGACCATCCAAACAATGGGTTGGGTTCCTCTTGCTAAAAATCACTATTTTTCAATCAAATAGCCTGAATTAATCACTCATTATCCATTTACTCCATACCTTGTCAGCTTTTTCGCTGCTAAGTGACTTTTCGTTACTTGAAGGTAACTTGAAAGTGCATTATGTTGTTTTAAAATGGATGGCCTGATTTTTGCCCTTAAAATGGATGGCCTGATTTTTGCCTGATTTTTTGCGCCACAAGAATAGGCTGACTCACGAAATCATTGCTGCCGAGCTTAGTTTATCAAATGTGGCTGGCGCTGAAGTGGTGACAAACTTACGTAAGCAAACCCATCGAAAAGTCCGCAATATCTAGAGTAATAGCGCTGACGACACAAAAGTCTGTCACGAAGTCGTTCGTCGAAAACGCACTTTAATGCTCATCCTACCTAAATAGCTGATCCGAATACTGCTACACTTTCGCCGTGCCATGCCCGCTGCCAGGAAATGGGGAAACGGTTCCCATAAAATGCCATACCATGCCAAGCAGTTCCCGCATGTTCCTGCAAGCGTGATTGCGGGTTACCGTTTCATGCAGTGCGAGCCACAAGCGTTCTATCTTGTTGACCCACGGCGAGTATACCGGCTGAAACAGTAATCTGAATTTGGGGTTGTGCTTGAGCCAAGCTACGGTCTTACGGCTCTTATGAATGATGTAATTGTCCAGGATTAGCGTGATGGTTTTGGCTTTGCGGTAATGTCGCTTAAGCTTCTCCAACATGGCAATAAACAGCTCTGACGCTTTGCTATCGCTGCTCACATAAAGCACTTTTCCTGTCTTGGCATGCAGGGCTCCAGCCAAGTAGTGCTTGCGGTTGTTACCCGGGGTGACAACGCGTTTTTGCTGACCTTTTGGCATCCAATCTGCCCCGATTTTTGGGTTCAAGTCGATGTCTACTTCATCTTCATAGAAAACCGGATGTTCGACGCAACACTGCTCAAGTGCCTGATTTATTGCGGCCATTTTCTCATCTTTGTGTGGGTCTTTGATACGCAATGTCGGAGCTGAGCGGCGCCAGACAATTCCTGCCTTGGGTAGTAATCGGCGGACGGTTGATGCAGCGATGCAGAGCTTAAGCTGTGCATTAATCACCATGGCAAGCAGTTCGCTGCTCCAGCGGCTACGTTGGTAGCCAAAGTCCTGTGGGCATAGCTGAATAAGCAAAGATAGACAGAGCAATATGGGGTCTATGGGCAAGATTGCCGGCCGTCCCAACGTCAGGGATTTAAGCCCATCAACGCCGCTTTCGGTGTACCAGCCTAACCAACGACCAATACTGGAGCGTGCTGCACCAGTAGCATGATGAACGTCGGTAATCGACTGCCCTTGATGCAGCATCAACATAGCGATAAGACGTCGGGCGAAGTGCTTATCCTTGGTTTTATGGATCAATTTCTGTAGTTGTTTGCGCTCTGCGCGACAAAGTGGTGGTAAGATGGCCATTCTCAGTCCTCGGCGAGTGGTGGGTTTGTTTGGCGATAGATCAGATCGCTCAAACAGGACTGAGTTCCCTTCCTTTGATCTACTATTTGGAACAGCTATTTAGGGAAGGCGCTGCATTATGGAAACAAGGGCATTCTCGTAACTTATTGATGCATAGGTAAAAGCTCCATGGTTCAAATAAGCAATGGAAGAAACGGTACGGGTATTATCGCAGGTCAATCTCAGAAACAGCCATGTATAGAGTGAAGCGACTGTGAGATGGCACATTGAGAATGCGAAATCTTAACGCTAAGGTGGGAGAAACTTACAAATTGATTAGGGCGTTGAATAAGCTTACAGGACAAGTATGCCTGAAACTCACTATGTAGTTTGTTATTTGAACAAAGCCATTAATATTATTAACTGCAGTATTTAGTACTGTAAATAGATAATTTCACTAAATTGTAAATACTCTTTAGTTTAAAATTAATCAGAGTTAAAGTAGCAACGAATTTTTTAAACAATAAAGATTGTTCTTCTTAATAAATAGGTTAATAATATGTTAAGTAAAGGCTGTGACCTCCAAGTATTAAAGACTTTATGCGGTAATTCATTTAGGCCGCTGTACTGTAATTATTTTTTTATGATACATATAATCTTGCATTAGTGAATTTTATAGTTTTGGTGGTGGTTGCATTATGGTGCAGCGCGTTAAATTAAAGTTTGGAGGTGTTATAAATATGGATTTTATAAGGATTATATTTTTTATTTTGGTGTTTGTTAGTTTTTTTTCTGAAGCGGATGAAGCATCAATAACAGATCAAGTCAAAACATTAAGCAATGACAAATTAAATATCAATGGTGATTTTGGTGATCACTTCGATGTATCATCAGGCACCATGAGTTTTTCGCGTAAAGATGGAGATATTCCTGGGAATTTTCCGATTGAAGTAAGTTACAGACTTAAGTACAACACTAACTTTCCCATTGTTCATGGGTGGTTAGAGGATGTGCCTAGAATATGGTTAAGCTATGCAAGAACATCATCTTTATATACATCATATGCATCTATAAATGAAAACCATAGTAACTTACCTTTATCATGGAAGGTTGGTCAATATTGTAGTGGGAATGAACAATCGGCTGATTTAACATCAAATACGTCAATCCAAGGTCTGAATAGAGGTTGGGCATTCTCTCAGAAAAAAATAAGTGTTCCTGGAAAAGTTAGTGACGATGAACTACTAACTCCAGATATAAATAACAGTTTATACTCTTCTGCAAAATATATAACAAAATCAAATTGGAAAGTTGAGTGTTTTTCTTCAACAAATGGTGTTAATGGTTTTAAAGCTATTTCACCTGATGGTTTAATATACTATTTTGACCAAATAGGTAGTTTTCCTAGTACAATAAAAGGAGGGAATGACTTACCATTTTTGAGTTATTTTCTTGGACAAACTACGACAAGTCAATATTTCTTTCGTGAACCTGTAAATCCCTTTGATATGAAGTATGCAGAATACTCTCTATTTGTTAGTAAGATAGAGGATAAGTTTGGTAATTGGGTAAAATATGAATACGACCATACACAGCCATCAGATATTGATCGTGACACATATAACAATTTATCATTAAGAAAGATTACTAGTAGCGACGGTAGGGAGTTAAGCGTATCCAGAATTGGGAACGATACAATTCTTAACTCTGCAGGGCGCATTTGGAAATATAAAAACACAATCTTAAACCCAAATGACAGGGAATTGGGAAAAAATACTAACTTAGTAGTGATACAGCCTGATGGAAAAACGTGGACATACGATTTACATTCAACAGATGTTGAGCATGTTGGTGATTCAAGTGGACGATACACTTGTAGTAGAGCTTTTAATCCTGATGAATCTCGACTTATACCTATGGTAATTAAAAGTCCTTACGGTTTAAAAATGGAGCTTACTTATAAATATATAAGGAGTGATGAATCAAATATATATACCTCCAAAAAAGGTATAAAGCTTGATGAGAGAAGGTGTCATTATACTTATGCACTAGTGAAAAAAACGATCACATCAGATAACAACAGTGATGTATGGTCTTATTATTATTCTAACACATTAGGTGCTTTTGATATAGAAGACAATTATGGACCAAAAGAGAGTTATTTAACTGGTTCCGTTCCAAGTGGAGTCAATCGTCAACATACAAAAACTGTTACAGTAAACAACCCTGATAATACTTCATTAAAATATTTTATAAATAGAAAATCAAGAACTTATCTCTTTGGAAGTGTTTCAGCGATAGAAATGTATGATAAAAACACAACTGAACCAAATAGAACGATATTTTATACATATGGTAGTAGTAGTTTCAAAGGAATTCAAAAAGACTTTTCAAGAAATGAGGATTTGTTGAAATACTATCCATTGGTAAAATCGGAAACTGTTATTGAAAATCAATCTTCTTATGTAAAGAATTACATATACAATCAATTTGATGCTGTAATAAACAAAAAAGAGTATGATCCTTCTAATTTTGAAAAGGTAAAGATTACTGATTATTTTCATGATTTAAAAAATTGGCATCTCAATCAAATTTCAAACATAAAAATTGCAGACTTTAATACTAGCAAATCTATTGCTAGTTATATATTTAAAGAGGTAGGCCCCAAAAGCATACCTCTGGTAAGTGATGAATTAAATTATGGTAAATTAGTCAAAAGCTATACTTATCATGCTGATGGTAATGTTTTATTAACTGCATTTGCAGATTCTAACAAATATACGCGACAAGAAAGCTATTACCGTGGCAAGGCACGTAAATTTACCCTTCCTTGTGCGACCACTAATAGCTGTAATACCGCAAATGGCAGTACGACCAATACTATCGTGGCATTACTTGAGGTGAATGCTGACGGCACAACCAGCAGCGTCACTGACTTTAATGGTAATAAAACCTCATACAGTTATAACCCTGTCGGTTGGCTAACAAAGATTGATTACGCTGACCCAAAATGGACTGACAAAGTGGTCAGTTATGCGATGGTGACCAGCGCGGGTGATGGAATAAGTGGCAGTAATGTTGCTGTTGGTAGCCTGCGTCAGACTATATCGCATGGTAATTACGAAAAACGTATTTATCATGATGGTTTACTGCGACCTATTTTTATCCGTGAAGGCGATACCGCGAATGCCTCAACAATACGATACCAAACCATGGCCTATGACCATGACAATAGACAGACCTTATCCAGCTTCCCTAGTTCGGACGCTGGCAACCGTCTAGGTATGGAAACCGAGTATGACGCGCTGGGCCGCATTATTAGCCAAACGCGTACCAGTGATGGTAGTGTCAGTCGGCGTGAATATCTCTCTGGTAATAAAGTGGCGGTGACGGATGGTGAAAATAACACCACCACCACAACCTATCTTGCCTATGGTGAGCCTGCCTATGATAAGCCGACGTTAATCGAAGCGCCGGATACGGATGATATCGCCATTGATTATAACGTGTTTGAGCAGATAACCCGTATTCGTCAAGGTAATATTGTCGAATCGCGTATTTACGATGCCTATCAGCAGTTGTGTAAACAAATCCGCCCTGAAACTGGCATGACGGCATTTGGCTATAATGGTCAGCGTCAACAGATATGGCGTGCAGAGGGGACCATCGGTTCAACCTTAGACTGCGATGCGGCAGCCGTACCTGCAACACATAAGACATTGCTTGCTTATGATAATTTAGTACAGTTACGAACCGAGAACTTCCCCGACAGTACCCCCGATAAAACCTATAGCTATGATGGTAATGGGAACATAACCTCTTTACTGGCAGGGTCCGTAAACTGGACGTATTTGTACAATAGTTCGAATACTATTGAAAAAGAGACTCTTGCGCTCGATGGCAAGAACTTTGTACTGGACTGGGAATATAACAACCTAGGCGCACTGAGTTCTCTTAAATATCCCTCAGGAGCAATCGTTGATTTTGCACCTAATGCACTGGGTCAAGCAACTAAGGCAGGAAGTTATGCTTCAGGGGTAAGTTACCATCCGAACGGACAGATTAAGCAATTCACGTATGGTAATGGGATTATCAGGAATGTTGCGTTAGACACGACAGGTCGTATTGATGCACTGACAGATATCAAAGCAGGCTCAGTCAAAAATAGTCTCGACCCAAGTTATGACAATAACGACAATTTGGCCCGTTTAATCGATTGGGTGGACCGCAATAATGATGTAGATAATCTCGCTTATGACGGAGTCGATAGGCTTAAATCTGCTGATGGCAAGTGGGGGAGCGGTCGGTATAACTATGATGGGCTGGGTAATGTGCTCAGCCGCAGTTTGAATAACTCAACCATTACCTACAATTACAATTCACTTAACCGATTAAACAATCTAATGGGTGCCTATGCCTATGGTTACCAATACGATACTCGCGGTAATGTGACCAATAATGGACGCTATAGCCTTACCTATAACTTAGGTCAACAAATGACCTCAGCTAAAGGGATCAGCTACGTCTATGATGGTCACAATCGAAGAGTTAAGCAAAATAAAGCAGATGGGTCACATTATTCTGTATACAGTCAAGCTGGACAGTTGTTATACCGTGAAGCTGCGAATGGGACAAAAAGTGATAATGTATTCTTAGGGAAGCAGTTAATTGCGGAGGTCGATAATGCTGAAAGTTATTACATAAAGTTTGAGAAAACTAATCCTCCGGAAGTATGTAGGCAAGAACCAATACCTGGTTCAAAAAAGACAAAGACAATCTGTACACAAGATAAAAAAGGATTTAGTTGGACAACTCAAAATGCCAGTTCTTGTACTGGGGAGGTTCAACGCTTAATTGGAACAAATATATCTGGTACTACCAAAATATCCGGTACTTCTGGCAGCTTGAATTTAGGACGGCATTTTACGTTAAATATAACCATGACATGTCTAACAAATTCCAATCAAACTATAACAGCGGCTTATAGCTTGTAGGCCTATTAGTTAGGAGTAAAAATGAAATATAAAAGTTTGATATTTTTTTGTTTGATTTATATAACCTCTTTTAATCTCATGGCTACCGTTGTGCGATATCAGCACACGGATATGCTCGGTTCAGTGATATCTGAGTCGGATGTATCAGGCAATATCGTCAGCCGCAGCCATTATGAACCCTTTGGTAAACGTATTGGTGGGGATAAGGAAGGTATTGGGTATACGGGGCACCTGCAAGATAAAGACCTGGGCCTGACTTATATGCAGGCACGATACTATGATCCACTCATAGGTCGATTCTATGCGGATGATCCGATTGGATTTAGAGATATTCATTCATTTAATCGATATGCATACGGGAACAATAATCCGTATAAATATACGGACCCTGATGGTGAATTTGCCTTAGCATTATTTTTACCACCACCGCCAATAATAGGACAAAATGCTGGAAATGTTAAAGCACCTAACATCACACAGCGAGATGTTGTGGTGGGGGCCGCCAGAACTGGTAACCCAATTATAACTGCTGCTGCGATTATATTGAGTGCAAAAAATGGTTCTGATAACACTGAAAATAAGGGACAAACAAAGCCTGAGGTTGGTAATTGCCCGGAGTGTGGTGGCAATACATCAAATAAAACTGGTAAAATAGCTAGCGCGCATGACCTGACATCAAAGGAAGTGAAAGATAAAATTCATGAGCTCAAAGGAGATGCTAAAATTCCAAACAATCCAGATGTAGAGGTATGTAATGGCTGTGGCGAAGTATTTCCACAAACTGAAGATGGTAATCTTGGGGATACCATTGGGAATATAAAAGAGGAAGACTTGTAATGCTAACAAGTAAAGCGATGCTAAGAATCACTTCGAAATCACTGGGACTTAATGAAATTACTGCGTATTTTGGTAAACCAACGAAGGGCTATTCGAAAGGCGAACCTTTTGGGAAGCGGAATAATCTGAGAGAACACACTCAATGGATGCTGAGCTCAAATCTAAGTGATAGTTTTCCATTAGGAGAACACATTGACAATTTGGTAGAGTATTATAAATCATCAGAGCACATGAAAATATCAAGCGATATTGAGATTGACTTATTTTGCATGCTTAGTTCAGACAATGGACAAGGCGGATTGTTATTGTCTAATAAAACTCTTCGAAATGTCGCTGAACTGGGTATGTCGATTGTTTTTGATGTCTATTTAGATTGATTTAACCGAGTTTCCTTAGGTGTACTAGCTCAGACCTGATCTGACAGTTGCCCATTTTTTAGGGTGCCACTGTCAGCTTAGATTTGAGCTAAATTCTTTTCAGCCCAAAACCGTTTCCCATCTATTAATGTGGCCAGTGGTGTTCTGCCGCAGCACATTTTACCTTGATGGGTTCGTTCATTGTTGTAATAAGCCAGCCATTCGTCCAGATCTTTTTGTAGTTCCTCCATGTTACCGTACAGTTTTTTTCGGAAAGTAACCTGATAAAACTCATTCAAAATAGTTTTATGGAACCGTTCGCAGATCCCATTCGTTTGCGGGTGTCGCGCCTTCGTCTTAGTGTGTTCTATATCGTTAATCGCTAAATACAGCTGATAGTCGTGCTGTTCCACTTTGCCACAGTATTCGGTTCCTCTGTCAGTTAAAATGCGCAACATGGGCAGCGCCTGTGTTTCAAAGAACGGTAATACTCTGTCGTTGAGTAAATCGGCCGAGGTGATTGGGGTTTTCGTTGTATACAGTTTCGCGAAAGCAACTTTGCTGTAAGTATCGACAAAGGTTTGCTGATAAATCCTGCCTACGCCCTTAAGACTACCAACGCAATAAGGTATCTTGTGAGCCGAGATAACCTGGATGATGCGTTTCAATTTCACCACAGGCTTCATCGTCTTGCTGCTTACGTTCAAGGGCGGCAACTTGTTCATCCGAAAGGATTATCCCTTCTAGCTCGACTTTGGCTTCGAGGGCTTTTAATCGCTTTTTGAAGTTCTCTAAGCCATGCCGTAACCAAATGGAGCGCACGCCACTGGCGGAGACAAATATCCCTTGTTTTCGAAGCTAGTTACTAGAGCGAGACTGCCCATGGGCAGGAAATGCGATAGCATGTGTTAAGACGGTATTTTCAGTTACATCATCAACACGATTCTTGAGGTTCGGTGTTCTTCTGGACTGATTAATCAACGACTCAACACGCCCCATGGCCGCTTTTTGGCATCCATGCCATTACGGCATTCGTGAATCCACTCACATCAGACGGGCGGCCCTGCATCCACGGATGGACTTGAACAACGTCCCTGTTTAACTGCCTGTTCGCCATCTGATAGGCAGGACGCCTGAATGTCGTGCAATGCAGGGATGCATGAGAACGACCATGGCTCTCGTTCATAAGCGTAGAAACCCTAGGTTTCTATTTACCGTGTCGATGAGTGAATACCATGGCTCGCCCATCAGTAGGAGTCAGCATTTAAGCTACCAAGTAACAAGTCATTTAGTCGTACTAACCCTCTATTTTTTTACACGCTCTTCTGTCCAGAAGTAAGCTAGGTTCAGTATCAAACCTGACTCATTGACTATTCATCGAGCGACAAAGATAAAATATGTTTCGCCCATAAAAAAACATCGGCCTAAGCCGATGTTTTATATCTACTAAGATGATCGAACGTTAGCTGATTAAGCCTCTTTGAACGTGCTCCAGATGGGCGCATGATCTGAGGGTTTATCTATGCCACGCAGATCGTAATCGACATCGGATTCCACTAAACGTGCCGCCAGTGAAGGTGTCGCTAAAATCACATCGATTCGCAGTCCGCGGTTATCGTCGAAACCTTTACTGCGGTAATCGAACCAAGAATAACGTTCGGTGCGCTCCGGGTGTAATTGACGGAAAGTGTCGATTAAGCCCCAGTCCTGCAAGGTTTTCAACCACTCACGCTCTTCCGGTTGGAAGCTACACTTGCCGGTTTTTAGCCAACGCTTGCGATTGACTTCGCCGATACCTATGTCTAAATCGGTCGGCGAAATATTGATATCACCTATGATGGCGATATCTTCATCGTTGCTATGGTTCGTCTGCAAGTAGTACATTAAATCCTGATAAAACTTACGTTTAGCAGGATATTTTGTGGGGTGGTCTATGCTTTCGCCCTGGGGGAAATAGCCGTTGAATACCGTCAGTGGACGACCATTGGCTTGGGCAAAGGTGCCGATAATCATTCGGCGCTGGGCATCTTCGTCATCGGTTGGAAAGCCTTTTTGCAGCTTTTCTGGTGCGACTTTCGACAGCATAGCCACACCATAGTGGGCCTTGCCGCCGTGGTAATGCACTTGGTACCCCATGGCTTCGACTTCGGCTAATGGGAATGCCTCATCGTGCACTTTGGTTTCTTGTAGGCCGATAATGTCGGGTTGGTGGCTGTCGATCAAGGCTTGCAGTTGGTGCAAACGAGAGCGTAGTCCATTGATATTAAAAGACACTATTTTCATCAAGGCAGAACTCGCTTAAAGGGTTTCACCACAACGCTGTGATAAACACCCGCAGCAAAGTAAGGATCCGCATCGGCCCAGGCTTGTGCGGTCGCTAGAGAATCAAAATCTGCCACCACTAAAGAGCCGCTAAATCCAGCATCGCCAGGATTTTCACTGTCTATGGCTGGGTGTGGGCCAGCAATCAATAAACGCCCCTCATCGGCCAATTCTTGTAAGCGAGCTAAGTGGGCTGGGCGGGCGGCTAAACGCTTTTCTAAACTGTTTTCAACATCTTGAGCTGAAATCATATACCACATTATTTGAGTTCCTTTCGTTGATCTTCGGGAAGGTGTTTATAAAGGTAGAATACAGTTATTACAGTATTGAGTAAGGTTAAGGCGGTGAGGCCAAACACCTTAAAATTCACCCAAGTTTCTAACGGTAAGCTAAAGGCGACGTAGATATTCACTAGGCCGCAGATGGCAAAAAAGACCACCCAGTACCAAGTCACATGGGCCCAAATTCTATCGTCTACTTGCATTTCTTTGCCTAACATCGACTTTAGTATCGACTTATTCAGAATTTGGCTAGTGGCTAAGGCTATGGCAAATAAAGCATAAATAATGGTGACTTTCCACTTAATAAAGGCATCGTCGTGGAAGACTAAGGTGAGAGTGCCAAATACAGTCACCATAGCAAAAGTGATCAGGTGCATCTTTTCTAGCTTTTTGTATAGTGCATAGGTCACGATCAATTGCAGTGCCGTTGCGGCGATCAAGGCACCACTGGCAATATAAATATCAAAAAATTTATAAACGGCAAAAAAGATAACGAGTGGCAGAAAATCAAGCAGTTGTTTCATAAATAATCGTGATAAAGAGACGAGGGCTTGAGTGTAGCACGCGAGACTAGAGGGAAAAAGCCATCATAGGCATCGATTGCGATCTTGCCCGTGAAACCGTCTAATCTTGATGCTAAATAGTGGTTTCAAATTGCTAAGCCCGCATTTTTTCTTTGGTGCGTTGCATAAGAGGGCAATCCTGGCATTGGCCCGTATTGGCGAGTTGATACCTTAAACAGCAAGTGCGGCGAATGCAGTGGATTTTGGGGCTCGGTGTTGAGCTCAATGTTGTGCTCGTTTTTACGCTTGAGTCTTTGCTCGAATCTGCACTGCTTTGCGCAGGTTCGATAAGTAAGTTAATGCTGTTATACAGTGGATTGGTGCTGCCATCTAAAAAGGTCGCGCGGCGAAACAGGGCTTGTTTCAGTTGCTGGCTGTGCTGCTTAGTGAGTCCTAATTCCCCAAGATACCAGTGGATCAGATAGCCTAAGTGACTCCAATATAATTTAGCGGGTACAGGGCTTAGGGTGAGCAGGCGCTCAACACTCGGTTGCAGTAAGTTTAAGATAAGGCCTTGTAGGGCGAGTTCTTTTTCAACTTGTAGCATCAATGGGCTTAATGGCGAATGTACCTCAGTGTCTGTGTTGATACATGGCTTAGTGTTGGTTTGGCAAAGTGGTTCTATGCCGTGATGTTGTTTAAAAGTCAAAGCGGTACTTGGCTGGTGCTTTGGGATGTTAAATTCAAATTTTGCCACTCGGCCACTGGGGTGTAGCTGCATAAAAACGGACTGTGGCTGCCAGTGGATAGACTCTAAGTCAGTTTGTGGAGCGTTGAAAATCCACTCCATCATAGGCGGAACTAAGAGGCCGAAATACCATTGGCCCCAAAGTGAATGCAGCGCTTTGCGAGTGTCTTTTCGATTTGTCGCAGCGCTTTTACTGGCGAAAGCAGGCGTTCGGCTGGTTGCAGCTGTTTTATCCGTCTCGGTTTCGTTTTCGGTTTTAGTTTCAGTCTGAGTTTCGGCGCTAGGGTGCGCTATGGCAAAACGCGCTAGCAGTGTTTGATAGGTATCGGCGCAGCTCCATTCATCGAAACTGAGTCCCGTGGGTGAGGACGTTGCGCTAAGGTGTTCGCCATAGAAGGGCGCCCGCTCATGTAACAGCCGATTGAGTGTCAAAATGGTTTGATTCAACGCGTCTTGGCTTGGCGAGGTATCGCGCAATCGTTGCAGTCTGGTGTCTCCCCGTTGGCTTGCCATAGTGACTCCTTAATGGCTGTGATTGATTGTCGCGGTTATTGATAAGCCCAGCTATTATTGATAAGTTCATATAAATTAGGACCTTGTGAGCCCAAGATTTGGGCTCATAAGGGTTTTCGAACTTATCAATAAAAGCCTTCTCTAGAAGCGATAGCCTAAGGTTAAGCTGGCACTGCGCGGCGTACCGTATTGGAATTGGCTGTATTGACCGACTTGGCTGTAGTAGCTTTTATCTAAGGCGTTGTGCAGGTTGGCGCTAAGCTTAAGCTGCTCGGTGAAGGCGTAACTTGCCATCAGACTCGCCAGTGCATAGGAGCCTTGCTCTACTTCGACTTTGCCCAGTGGCGAATTAACCGTTTGGTAGACTCGGCTCTGCCAGTTAACCCCTGCACCAATTTGCAATTTATGCCAATCACCACCAAAGGTATAAGTGGTGAAGAGTTTTAACTGCTGACGTGGTGAGGTGGTATTGATGCGTTTGCCCTCAGGATCTTCGGTGGTGAACTGGGTGTAGCCTAAGTAAACATTCCAGTCATCGGTGATTTTACCCGTCGATTCAAACTCAAATCCTTGAGTTTTAGTGCCGTTTACGCCTTCATACACTTGCGTTGTTGTTCCTGGGATCACATTGCCAGTGCTGACTCCGACATTGTCTTGTCTGATCTCAAACACCGACAGCGACATATCTAAAGCTTCATCGAACAGGCTCGCCTTAATCCCGCCTTCGTAGTTTTTCCCCTTGACCGGATCTAGGTAGCTTTTATCGATTCTTTGCTTAGTTTGCGGCGCAAAAATGTCGGTATAACTGGCGTAGAGTGAGTACTGCTCGGTCAGGGCGTAAGTGAGACCTAAGTAAGTAGTGAGTTCGTTACTGATGTTGAAATTGTATAGGCTTTTAAAGTTATCTTGATCGGTTTTCCACTCATTGAGGCGCAATCCGACTAGGACGGCTAAAGCATCGCTGAGATTAAGCTGAGTCGCTACATAGGCGGCGCTCTGTTTGGTTTCGCCAAATGAACCCGTGGTATAGGTTTCCTGCCATTGAGGTTTTGGATATTGGAAGTTCGGATCGCGAAAATCCCCCAGTGGTGGTACTGCAGCAGTGGGGTAATAATAGGGATTGGCGAACTCTTGTCGCTGACCATTCCAGCCAAACATCAATTGATGTTCCTGACCAAAGAGTTGGTATTGTCCTTCTGCGCGCAAATCCACATTGTGTTGGGTACGACTGCCGTCGACATAGGCGATAGAGCCTGCTGTTGCGCCGATATTAGTCATAGGATCAGGATATCCCGTGGCCCATAGCACATCGAACTCCAATGAGTTATCGCCATAGGTGTAAGTGCCTTTTAGGTTCCAACCGTTATCTAATCTGTGCTCGAGACTCGCAAAGGTGTTGAGGCCTTGGGTATGCGCCGAGCCCCAATCGGGCGCCGTTGAAGTGGCACGATCATAATTAGTGCGGCTGCCATCACTGTAAAATAGCGGTAAACCGCCCGACATAGTGCCGCTCGGTGTGGCATCTTGATAATCGACACCTAGGGTGAACATTGTGCTATCGCCAATATCGGTTTCGACTATGCCGTATAACGTGGTGCGCTGCTGCTCGTATCTGTCTTGGAATGAATCTTTATCCTGATAGGCGGCCACCACGCGACCACGCACAGAACCCGAATCATTTAAGCCGTTGGAAACATCGACCATACCGCGCACATTATTCCATGAGCCTACACTTAACGAGGTGTTGCCCATAAACTCTTGGGTCGGGCGTTTACGGATAAGGTTAATGGCCGCCGAGGGATTGCCCGCTCCCGTCATGAGTCCCGTCGCGCCGCGTACCACTTCTACTCGCTCATAGATGGCGGTGTCGATGAGATTATCGCCATAGTTGAAGCGGGTATCGTAGGTGGTGGGCACACCATCGTACAAGATGCTGGTCACGGCAATGCCGCGGGCACTAATGCTGTATCTGTCGTTATCCATTGGGCGGGCATTGATGCCTGCGACACTGGTCATGGCATCAATCACGCTATTAAGCTGTTGATCGTTCATCATTTGACGGGTGATAGACGTGACCGACTGCGGCGTTTCTAAATAGGATAAATCGAGCCCTGTCGCCGTGTTCATCGCTTGGGTTTTATAGCGATTGTCGTGTAAATCCTTAGCGCCAATGACATTGATGATTTCAATCTCTTTCTGGTGTTTCTTGGTTTTACTATCCGCATCGACTGTGTCAGCTGTGGCATGGGGAACCGTGGCTAACATGGCTGAGCACAGCAATAGCTTCGGGTTAACTAGGGCTTGTCTGCAGACGAGTGCGATGCTGGAGAGAGGGAAAGTCTTCATAATATTGATCGTTAATTCCATTTAGCTTGGGTTAAATAAGGCGGGCCAACATTGGCCCACACTAAGGTTTCGTCAAGTTTCAGAAAGTGTCGGGTCTATTTGCTTTGTTGCGCGTTAACGTGTTTTAGACTCAGCGCTGCCAAGTTTGGGGCGCTTAAAGACATGGCTTTGTCTAAAGGCCGCCAAGGGATTGTCGATGCCGCCGGCGAAACGCAGGTTTTTCTCCCTGTCGGCAAGGTCTATCATTTGCTGGTTGTTATTCAATTGGATACGATTAAGGCAGGTGCGTACAAAGCTGTCCTTAAACAGATCGTATTGGGCAAATTTGGCGGCCAAATGTGGATGCTGGGCTTGGTAGTCACGTACATTGTCAGCCACTAACTCCCAGAATTGGCCTTCACTGACGCTGGTTTGCTCATCGAGCAGCGGTGCTAAATAGCGGAAAATACAGTCAAAAATATCCAGTAAGATGTAGTTAAGCTTCATCTCTTCTTCAAGGCTCACCGCAAGGCGTTTTACATCATCAGGCAGCGGCGAAGCGCCATTGAGTACCGCGACTTCTTCGCCTATGTCTTTCATCAAAATCTTGACCGGCACATATTCATCCAGCACTAAGATCAGGTTTTCACCATGGGGCATAAAGACCAGATCGTAGGCAAAAAACGCATGTAACAGCGGCGATAAATACAGGTTTAAGTAGCGACTCACCCAATCCTTTGCAGGTAAGCCAGAGGCGGCAATTAAGGCTGCAACCAGCGCCTTATCTTCATGATCCGTGTGCAGTAGCGCTGCCATGGTCATCAGATTTTGCTTAGGCTCAATGTGCGGCAGTGGGCTTTCACGCCACAGTGCCGAGAGCATTTTCTTGTAGGCGCTGTCTTGGGTGAGCGCCTGCTCGTAATAACGGTGGTGGTAACCTATGGCGGCAATTTCTTTAAGGATCACAAACCCTTGCTGAGTAAAGTAAGGGTCACTCTCAACCAAGTTCGCCACCCACGCATTTATTTGCGGTGTGCAGCTCATGTAAAGGGGCGATAGACCGCGCATAAAGCCCATGTTTAAGATAGAAAGTGCGGTTTTGACGTAGCACTTTTGCGGCGATGCAAGATTGAAGAAAGTGCGTATCGATTGCTGCACTTGGTATTGCTCGCTGCCTTCACCAAGATAAACCAGATCGCCACGGGCTATGTCGCCGGCAAAGACGCGGGCGATTTTTTCACGCCACTGCCAAGGATGCACTGGCATAAAGTAGAAGTCCTGCGGATCATGCTGCTGGGTTTTAAGATGCTGCTGAAAATCAGTGAACTGCTGGCCAAGCTCAGCTTTTAGTAACGCGTCGTGACTCAAGTTTTCGAGGGCGGCAAACGTGGTTTTGCTCTTGCGCACGCCAAGCCAGACTAACTGCATCGGCATCGCGCTTTCTGGGGCAAATTGACGATAATCCTGCATATCGAAACCAATCCGGCCGTTATTGGCAATAAACACCGGATGACCCTCAGTCATACCCGCTTCTATGCTCTGATAATCGGCTCGCGCCAGTGTGGCTGCGGGGATCGCCTGATGCGCTAACTTGTACGCCTTGCTGTAGAGAGTGCTAGTGATTTCCTCTAAATAGGTAGGCAGTAAGGTTTCGCCGATCCCTAAGTCATTTTTAAGGGAAATGATCAGCGACATCGCATCGAGTGCTTGCTCTTTGCCCGCGTTAGAAACGCGAATGGAATCTGTATCAATCGCGAGATGATCGAGCTGATAGTGCCGCGCACTAAAATAGTAAGTGCTGTCTTTGAGGCGCAATTCATAGTGGTTAAGCCCCGCTTGTTGCCCGTAAAGCGTCGGCGTGATGATCTTCTCATGGGTGAATTCGCAGAGGATTTTCTTCACTAAATGCCGATTCGCCGCTTGCCAATAGGCGGGGCTCAAATGCTCCGGCAGAGAAGTCGAGGTTGATGACAGCGTTGGATTGAGTTGAGTCGCCGCTGCGTGAGTTTGATGATCCTGCGTTGGCAATGGATTAATTAATAAGGCTTTTGTGGGTAAGTTCATCTAGTTCACCTAAAGAGTGGATAATGTTATGGGGGAGGTTGCGGGCGCTTTGAACGAGCTTGGCAGCGCTGAGCTTGTCTGGGCTAAGTCTGTCGAAGAGGGCGTGCTCGATGCCTGCTGGCGATCGGCCGCAGTGCAAAATCCGAGGTAAGCAGCCTTAGTGCTTAATTGAATCGCCTTTTCATAGCGAATGCCCACTCGGCTATTTAAGCGATGAATTTTGCCATTGAGTTGATCGGGTTCAACCACTAGGCGATTAAAGGCCAGTTTTTCCAGTACGAGCTGCGTTATTGCATCCATCACTTTGAAGGATAAGCCGCTGATGGGGTTACCATCGGGCGGCGCGATAATGAGGTGCATACCGCAATCCCCCGGCGCAACAGGATAGTGCTGACCGACTTCATCGTGGGCGGGATCGTAGAGTTCCACCATAAAGAGCGCTTTACCCTGCCACTCACCTATCAAGGCAAACTTGTGCTGCGTGGCTGCCATGAGGTTCTCTATGGCGGCGAGATTCAAGCCCTGCATGCCCCAAAACTTGGCATAGTCTTGGTTAAACCAAGACTGGAGTGTTGGTATGTCTTGCTTGAGATCTAACGCTCTGAACTGGAAACCATTGATGCTTGTCATCGTTGATAGCTGCGTTAAACATAGCTGCGTTAAACAATGGTCACTGGAATGACTCGCCATTATTGCGCCTCCTTGTTTGGCGCCATCAAGACCGACATATTGGTTCCCGCGCCTGCGTTCATACTTGAAGTCGGTGTTTGGGTTGGGTAGAGATGCTGCGGTGCACCAGCGGTATTGCTATGCGGCGACGTCTTAGGGACATATTTAGGATTAAGATCCAGTCTATTAATCGCATGGGCGCCGCAGGGCTGATGATTGGCAAGTTTGGCCGGATCGAAGGTTTGAAAGGCGATATGTTCCTCAATGTGGTAGGGCGCGTAGCCGAGCACGGCCTTTAATATAATGCCGTTGCGATAACAGCCCATGCCAAGATCCGGTGAGCTGACCCCATGGGTATGCAAACCCACATTTTGGACAAAAATATCCCCGCGAATATCTATGCTGTAGTCGCGTTGCACCTCAAGTTGTCCGGCGTCATCGAACTCGATCTGTTGCTTAATACCACTGATAAACTCGGGTAAACGATAGTGGTAGCCAGTGCCTAATACCACAGCACCCGTGGTTTGGCTCAAAGGGGTATCTTGCTCTTGATGCTGGAAATGTAACTTGAGTGCATCTGGGTCAGTTTGAATACGAGTTAACGCCACATTGGTCATCAATTGGCACTGGAAATCCGCAATCAAGCGTTTTTGATATAACAAGTCATAGATGTCGTTGATAAGCTCCGCATTAATGCCCTTGTAGAGCGATTTTTGACTGGCGATCAACACACAGCGTTTTTCCGGTGCTAATTCGTGGAAGTAATCGACATAATCCGGCGAGGTCATCTCCAACGTCAACTTAGTGTATTCCAAGGGATAAAAACGTGCGGAACGCGTCATCCAATTGAGTTGATAGCCATAGGTATCAATGTCTTGCAGTAGATCGTAAAACACTTCCGCCGCACTTTGGCCGCTGCCAATCACTGTGATGGCACTCTGACTCTGCAGGTAGGTTTTTTGCTGCATATAGCTGGCGGTATGCATGACCCGTGGATCTTGAATGGGGCAATCCTTTGGCAGATAAGGCTCAGTACCAGTGCCTAACACTAGCTTTCGGCACTGATAGGTATGGGTTTTACCACTGCGTCTATCAAAACCTGTGACGCGATAAATACCTTCACCGGCGTTGTAATTCACTTGAGTGACCTTAAAACCAAATTTAAGATTGCTGAGTTGTTGGCTCACCCATTGGCAATACAAGTTGTATTCGTGGCGGGGTAAAAAGAAATTTTCGCGAATATAAAAGGGATAGAGCCTGCCCGTCTTTTTGGCAAAATTAAGGTAGCTGTAACGGCTGGTGGGATCGGCCATAGTCACCAGATCCGACATAAAGGGGGTTTGCAGTCTTGAGGATTTGAGTAGCATGCCTGGGTGCCAGTCAAAGCTGGTTTTTGCATCTAAAAATAAGCAGTTAAAGCCGTCGATAGGTTCTGATAGGGCGGCGAGGCCAAGATTGAATGGACCAATGCCTATGCCGAGTAGATCGAAGATTTCGCGATCAATTTCCCTTTGTTGAGTAGTCACTTACGCCTCCTTTGGCAGCATGCTGTTGCGTGTTGCCGATCCAGTAATCAGTTACCTAAGGACGCAAACTAAAGTGAATGCAGTAATCCGAATAGCCTGTTTGACTATCTATTTCCTGTGGTTAATTTGCTATTTTTAGCTCGGTCCCTAGGCCATTTTTCCTGCTGTCTCTGTCCCGACAACGGCGAGTAAATTAGCATGTGAAAATACTTAAATGCAAACAGTTCTCATTTGCGTGATAAGGGTAAATTAATACTTTTTCCCTATGAATAAGCGGTGTCTATGCGGTTAATGGCATGCCTAGTGGTCGATTTAGCGAGGGCCGACAAGATCGAGTGTGATGGCTTTAAAGCGAAGTATATGGGGTAAAAATTCTAGCTTATACATGTATATCAATAGGTTGTGTTTTTTATGGCAATGCGATCTGGGAGGGATGTGAACTTAGATAATATCGAATTCAATCGGCAGGCGTGTTGTGAAGAGGTTAATGTAAATCCAGTGTAAATCGCTATCGGGCAAAGGGTTAGAAGCTGGTATGGGATCCCCTTTGGTAATTTATTAAACGAATGACGGGTGAGCGACTACTCGAAGTTACGCAGTCATAAGAATCAAGCGGACTGTGCCAATAAGGGCATGAATTAAAGCTTAATAAAGCCAATTGGTGACCCAAAGCTCGCCCGTCACCCATTGGTTAAGGGGAAAGCGCGCTTTTGCCTGCAGATCGCTGCCTTGGTAGTAAAACCAAATAGGCGCGCCATTGTCGCATTTGGCGGCCACTTCCCCTTCAAATCCACAGCCCCATGGCGTGAGTTCGAGAATATAGATCCGATACTGCATAAAAAGTCCGTTTTATTGTCGAGGCATCCATGCTACCGAGGAACTGTGACTAAATAAATACGCAGTTAGTTTAGGTTGCAGCCTTCATGGCGCGGGTAAATTCCCCAAGGGCAGCAAGTAGTTTAGCTTCATCGTGCTGGTGGGTTTCGATGATTTTCACTACGGCAGAGCCTGAAATCGCCCCTGCAGCGCCCGCTTTGATGGCCTCGCTCACCTGTAAAGGTTCGGCAATGCCAAAGCCGAGTAGCGGTGGCGGCGCGTTAAAGGTCTTTAACTGAGATAGAATTTCTTCCACCGGCACGCCCGCTTTGGTGTCTGTGCCTGTCACCCCCGCGCGGGATAAGAGATAGGTGTAACCTTCGCCGCTTTTACTCACTTGCTCAAGGGTTTCACTGTCGGCATTGGGCGGCGCGATAAAAATCGGCGCAATACCATGGGCTTTAGCGGCTTGGCTAAAGGGCGCGGATTCTTCCACTGGCACATCGGCGATAAGCACTGAATCCACACCCGCGTGCTGCGCCTTGGCGTAAAACGCATCTATGCCGTTAGCAAAGACTAAGTTCGCATACAGCAGCAAACCGATTGGCAGTTCTGGATATTTTGCACGAACTTGCGTGAGCATTTCAAAACACGCCGTTGGAGTCGTGCCCGCGGCTAAAGAACGCAGGTTAGCGCCTTGGATCACTGGGCCATCGGCCAAGGGATCGGAAAACGGGAAGCCCAGTTCTAAGGCATCGGCACCGTTTTGCACTAAGGTATCGATAATTTTTAGCGATAACTCAGGGCTAGGATCGCCAAGGGTGACGAAGGGGACAAAAGCACCACGGCCTTCGGTTTTGAGTCTGGCAAAGGTGGTTTGGTAACGGCCTGCATGCGGTTGAGTTGTAGCGTTAGCTGTAGACGTGTCACTCATGTTTATTATTCCTCTTTACCATTCAAAATGTCAGAAACGGTGAAAATATCTTTGTCGCCACGACCGGAAAGATTGACCACTAAAATGGTTTCCTTGGTGCACTCGCGCGCCATTTTGACGGCATAGGCGATTGCATGTGCCGATTCCAATGCGGGGATAATCCCTTCACAGCGAGCCAGTTGTTGGAAGGCTTCCAAGGCTTCATCGTCGGTGGCGGATTCATAACGGGCGCGGCCTGTGGCATTAAGATGTGCGTGCTGCGGGCCAACGGAGGGGAAGTCCAATCCGGCTGAAATTGAGTAGGATTCTTCGATTTGACCTTCGCTGTCTTGCATCAAAGGCGCTTTCATGCCGAAGAAAATCCCTGTCTTACCGTGTTTAAGCGGCGCGCCGTGCATCGGCGTGTCTATGCCTTTACCCGCAGGTTCGACGCCGATCAGTTCGACACTTGGCTCGTCGATAAAGTCGGCAAACATGCCGATAGCGTTGGAGCCGCCGCCCACACAGGCGATAACCGCATCGGGCAGGCGACCTTCACGTTCTAGCATTTGCTTCTTGGTTTCTTCGCCAATCATGCGCTGGAATTCACGCACTATGGTTGGGAACGGATGTGGCCCCGCGGCCGTGCCGAGTAAATAGTGGGCCTTTTCGTAGCTGCCGGACCAGTCGCGCATCGCCTCGTTACAGGCATCTTTTAAGGTGGCAGAACCTGAGGTGACAGGAATGACTTCTGCACCCATCAACCGCATTCTAAATACGTTAGGTGATTGGCGCGCAACGTCTTTCGCGCCCATATAGACTTTACATTTTAAGCCTAACAGTGCGCAGGCAAGGGCGGTGGCAACGCCGTGTTGTCCAGCGCCAGTTTCTGCAATAATTTCCTTTTTGCCCATGCGTTTAGCCAGCAGAGCTTGGCCTAACACTTGGTTCGTTTTATGGGCGCCACCGTGGAGTAAATCTTCCCGTTTAAGGTAGATTTTCACCATAGGATTAGGGCTTAAATTGCGGGTTAAGGTCAGTGCCGTTGGGCGACCTGCGTAGTTTTTCAGTAAATCGGTAAACTCGGCTTTAAAGTCGTCATCATCTTGGGCTTCCACAAAGGCAGTTTCTAATTGCTTAAGGGCTGGCACTAAAATCTGTGGCACATACATGCCGCCGTATTCGCCGAAATAAGGGTTAAGCTTTAACGTTGACATACCTTTTCCTTATCTTATCAATCTGTTTGTCAGTGGCTTCTTGAACTGGGCCACAGATATTAATGGGTTTGTCTAGAGGCGCAGGTTGGCAAAAGCCGTTTGGATCAGTTGCGCCGATTTAATCCCTGGGGCGGTTTCTAGGCCTGAATTAAAATCTAAACCGTAAAATCCTTGGGCATTGGCACTCGCCGCATTGTCGGCGTTAAGTCCGCCCGCCAGCATAGCGCAGGTTTTGTTGGGAATTTGTGCTTGCCAATTAAAGGCTTGGCCCGAGCCGCCAAATTGGCCTGCCGTTTTACTATCAAACAGATATCGCGATGCTCCCTGGGGTAAGTTACCAAGTTCCCCTGTTTGCGCATCGACGCTGACGGCTTTCCAAATTTGGGTGGTGAGTCCCGCTTGCTCAAGTCGCTCGGCGAGCTGGGCGATTTCCAGTTCGGTTTCCGCGCCGTGCAGTTGCACCGCAGATAACTGCAAACTGGCAGCGATATCACAAATGGTTTCTGGTGCGGCATTAACAAACACGCCGACAAATTCAATGGCGGGGG